>Ga0209919_1000527_pt1 | contig 19453 bp, 16 predicted proteins | sample SalPon2A_C_D2_MG_FD_185721 | JGI IMG/M metagenome (GOLD analysis project Ga0209919, IMG submission 185721) | Soil microbial communities from South San Francisco under conditions of wetland restoration - Salt Pond MetaG R2A_C_D2_MG (SPAdes)... | ecosystem: Environmental > Terrestrial > Soil >... | reverse complement strand
CCGGCGCCGACCAGTCCGAGGGTGACGGCGGGCAAGATCAAATGCACGAGGCGGTCGCCGAGCTGGCCAAGTGGCGACAGGAAGGGATAGAAGACCGGGTCGGTCACGCCGCCGATCGGGAGCCATGGGAAGTACTGGCCGAAGAGAAACATCAGCATGAGGCCCAGCCAGAACACCGGTGTCGAGAACAGGGTGAGGGTGATCCACGCGAGGACGCGATCGAGCGCCGAGCCCGGCTTGAGGGCCTGCACGATGCCCACGCCGACACCGATGAGGAATTCGACCAGGAGCCCCGCGAGCGCCAGGACAACCGTGTTGGGGATCGCGTCGGCGAGGGCGCGGGCGACGGGACGGTCCCGCGCGATCGAGATCCCGAGATCGCCGCTGGCGAGGTGCGCGAGATAGCGCACGTACTGGACGGCGATCGGCTTGTCGAGTCCCAGGTTGCGCCGCATCTGCGCGACCTCGGCCGGACTGACGGCGTGGCTCAATCGGCGTGCGCCCAACGGGTCGCCCGGCGCGACGTGGATCAACACGAAGGTCAGCGTCACGACGAGGAAGATCGTGACGACGCCCTGGCCGATCCGCCGTGCGACGTATCGCAGCACCTCAGTGTCCGGCGGGGCGATCTCGCGCCGTCGCGCGCCCGGGGGCGATGCGCCAGGTCCAGAGCGTCGCCGTCCAGTCGTCCGGACGGATCGTGACGTTCTCGAGGCGATCGCTCACCGCGGCGACCATCGACAGGCTCGCGAGCCAAACGGCGGGAGCGTCGTTATTGATGACGTCCATGGCCTCATTCCAGATCGGTCGGGCGGCCGCCTTGGTGCGCGCCGCCATCGCCGCCGTGACCAGCGAATCGAACCGCGGGTCGCTGTAGGCGCCGTAGTTGGACCCGCCGATGGCCGTGGTCGTCCAGAACTGCCGCATCGCCGCGGGGACGGGGTCGATCTGCCAACCGCCGATCATGGCGTCGAACGTGCCGGCCGCGCTGCGCGCGCCGAGCGTGTTGCTCTCGAGGGGCTGGACCTCCATGTCGATGCCCAGCGCCTTGAGCTGCGCCTGGAGGATCACGGCGATCCGCATGCGCGCGGCGCTCGACGTGGGGACCATCACGGTGAAGGCGAGACGCCGTCCGTCGCGCACCCGCACGCCGTTCGGGCCGGGGCGCCAGCCCAGCGAATCCAGCATGTGCCGCGCGCGCGCCGAGTCGAAGGGGAGTTGCCGGAGGGAATCGTTGTCGATCCACACCATGGGCGTCGTCGGGCCACTCGGCACGCTGCCGTAGCCGCCGAGAACGGATTGGATGATCGCGTTGCGATCGATGGCGTAGGCGATGGCCTGCCGGAGGCCCCGGCTCGCGAAGAGGGCGTTCGGGCGCGCGTGGTTCTCGGGATCGCGGAAGTTGAACGCGAGATAGAAATAGACGCTGCTCGGATACGAGACGAGGTGAATCCCTGGGGTCTTCTTGGCGGCCGCGATCTGATCGGGGCCGAGCAGCACCGGGATGATATCGATTTCCCCCGCCGCGAGCTGCGGCACGAGGGTCGCCGGATCCGGCGTGACGCGCCAAATCAGCCGCGCGATGCCGGGGCGGCCCAAATAGAAATCGGTGTCCGCGGCGAGCTCGATCGATTCGTTGGGCTTCCACGACACGAGCCGGTACGGCCCGTTCCCGACGGGATGGCGGTTGAAGGCGGCGGCTTGCAGTCGGGCGCGCGGAATGGTGTCGAGCAGGTGTTGCGGCACGATCATCATGAGATGCGTGGCGTCGTAGAACTGCTCGCTGTACACGTGGGTGAACCTGAACACGACGTGGGCGCTGTCACGCGCGACGACCGAGGCGATGCTGGAGAGGAGGGGGCGTGACGGTGCGTTGACGAGCGTGTCGGTGTCGAGATCGAAGGTGTATGCGACGTCCTCCGCGGTGACCGGAATGCCGTCGTGCCAGCGCGCGCGCGGATCGATGTGGAAGACGAGCGTGACCGAGTCCTCGAAATGCCAGCGGTCCGCGAGCTTCGGGATGAAACCGGAGTCGCCCGTCGTGTTCATGGACATCCCCAGCGCCGCGAGCGGAAGAAATAGCTGGCCGTCGATCTGATTGCCGATGTCCGTCGCCACGAGGGGAGGAAAGAGCGTGTGAGGACCGGCGGTGACGCCGATGACCGCCGTCCCACAGCTGCCCGACGGGCACGGGGGGGCCGCGCGGCATCCGGCAAGTGCGAGTATGGTGGCAGCAATCGGCAACAGGGATGCGCGCATGACGTCCAGCCTCAGAGGGGAGTCGACTACAAGATGGGACTCAGCGCCGCCACGTCCAGGTGTCATCGGCGTAGCGGTTCGGCGCGTCGGTCGCGGGCGCCGGGGCGTCGGCCGTCGCCCAGGTGCCGCCCCAGTCGCTCCGTGCCGCCCGACGCAGCACCGTGCCGAGCTCCGCGAAGGTGACGGGACGCCCGAGCGCCGCGGTGAGCGACGTGGCACTCGGCGGCGGCGCCGCGCCGCGCGTCACGGCCGCCACCACGTCCTGCGCGTCGGCCAACAGGATGGACCCATGCTGCAGGAAGGCCGTCCCCTCGCGGACCTGCGCGCTGCCTACCAGCTTGCGACCGTCCACCGTCACCTCCCCGCCGGCGGGTGAGGCGAAGCACGCACCGGCGCCCGGCGACGGGCTCGTGCCGCGCGCGGGCGCGGCGGCGAGCTCGGCTGTGGCTCCCAGCGCCCGGACGGCGCGCGCGATCGTTTCGTGGATCGCGCGGTAGGTGGCGGCGAGGGTGCCGAACCAGGCCGTGGGTGCCGCGACCGCGTACGTCACCTCGGTGTCGTGCCAGACGGCGCGGCCGCCCGTTGGGCGCCGCACCGTATCCAACCCACGCGCCGTGATCGCCGCACGATCGTAGCGGCGGGTCGCGGGCTCGTTCCGGCCGAACGACAGGCAGCCGGGCGTCCAGCGGTAGAGCCGGAGAAACCCGACGCCCTCCTCCGCCGCACGGCGGAGGAGGGCGTCATCCACCCACATGTTCTCGGCACCGCGCCGGCCGGTGGACTCCTCGATCAGGAACCAGCGCACCGGGGCTCCGTCGCGCTCATGCCCGCGCGTACTCCTCGATCGGCGGACAGGTACAGATGAGGTGTCGGTCGCCGTAGGCCGAGTCGATCCGTGCCACCGTGGGCCAGATCTTGTAGACGCGGGTCTGGGGGCTCGGATACGCGGCGCGCTCGCGTGCGTACGGGTGATTCCACGTGTCGGCGATGACCACCGGCAGCGGATGCGGTGCGTGCTTGAGCAGGTTGTTCTCCCGGTCCGCCTTGCCGAGCTCGATCTCCCGGATCTCCTCGCGAATCGCGAGCAGCGCGTCGCAGAAGCGGTCGAGCTCTTCCTTGGATTCGCTCTCGGTCGGCTCCACCATCAGCGTGCCGGCCACCGGGAACGACACCGTGGGCGGGTGGAAGCTGTAGTCGATCAGGCGCTTTGCGATATCCTCCACGCCCACGTCGGCCGACTGCTTGAACGGGCGTGTGTCGAGGATGCACTCATGGCCGATCAGGCCTTTGGCGCCGCTGTACAGCAGATCGTACGCGCCCTCGAGCCGCTTCGCGACGTAGTTGGCGTTGAGGATCGCGATCTTGGTGGCCTCCGTCAGGCCGTCCGGGCCCATCAGGGCGATGTAGGCCCACGAGATCGGCAGGATGGACGGGCTGCCCCACGGGGCCGCCGATACGGTGCCGCACGATTGTGGAATGCCGAGCGGAACGACGGGGTGATCGGGCAGGAACGGCGCGAGGTGCTGCGCCACCGCGATCGGCCCCATGCCGGGGCCGCCGCCGCCGTGCGGAATACAGAAGGTCTTGTGGAGGTTCAGGTGGCAGACGTCGGCGCCGATGTCCGCGGGGCGGCAGAGGCCGACCTGCGCGTTCATGTTGGCGCCGTCCATGTAGACCTGGCCGCCGTGCGTATGGATGACGTCGCACACCTCGCGGATCGACGTCTCGAAGACGCCGTGGGTGGACGGATACGTCACCATGAGGGCGGCCAGGGTGTCGGCGTGCTCCTCCGCCTTCGCGCGCAGATCGTCGAGCGCGATGTTTCCGTGGGGGTCGGTCTTCACCACGACGACGTCCATGCCGGCCATCACCGCGCTCGCGGGATTGGTCCCGTGCGCCGACTGCGGGATGAGACAGGTGCGGCGGTGGCTTTCGCCGCGCGCGCGGTGATAGGCGCGGATCGTGAGCAGGCCGGTGAACTCGCCCTGCGAGCCGGCGTTGGGCTGCAACGACACCGCGGCGAACCCCGTGATCTCCGCGAGCCACGCGTTGAGCGTCTCGAACAGCTCGGTATAGCCGGCCGCCTGTTCGCGGGGCGCGAAGGGATGCAGCCGACCGAACGCGGGCCACGTGATCGGCAGCATCTCGGTCGTGGCATTGAGCTTCATCGTGCACGAGCCGAGGGGGATCATCGCCGCCGTGAGCGAGAGGTCGCGCTGCTCGAGCATCTTGATGTAGCGCATCATCTCGGTCTCCGACCGGTAGCGGTGGAAGACCGGATGGGTGAGGAAATCCGAGCTGCGCCGGAACGCCGGCGGAATCGCATCGCCGGACGGCAGATCGGCCGCCCGGACGTCCGCGGCCCGCCCGCCGGCCAGCACGGTGATCAGTCGGTCGAGCTCATCGAGCGTGGTCACCTCGTCGAGGGTGATCCCGACGCGGGTCGGCCCGAGCGCGCGGAGGTTGATGCGATGCTCGCGGGCGGCGGTGAGCACGCCGTCCATCGCGGCCGCATCGATCTCGATCGCGAGCGTATCGAAGTATGCCTCGTGCACGACGCGGTGCCCGAGCCGGCGTGCGGCCTCGGCGAGCCGCGTGGTGAGCGCGTGCACGCGGCGGGCGATGCGGCGGAGTCCCTCGGGGCCGTGGTAGACCGCGTACATGGAGGCGATGACTGCGAGCAGCACCTGCGCCGTGCAGACGTTGCTCGTCGCCTTCTCGCGCCGGATGTGCTGTTCGCGGGTCTGAAGCGCCATGCGGAGCGCCGGGCGGTTGTCGGCGTCGTGGGAGACGCCGATCAGGCGCCCCGGGATCTGGCGCTTGTGCGCCTCCGCGGTGGCGAAGAACGCCGCGTGCGGCCCGCCGTAGCCGAGCGGCACGCCGAAGCGCTGCGAGTTCCCGACCGCGATATCCGCGCCCCATTCCCCCGGCGGGGTGAGCAGCGTGAGTGCCAGCAGATCGGTGGCGACGGTGACGAGCGCGCCGGCCGCATGCGCCTGCTCGCAGAGCGCGCGGTAGTCCGTCACCGCACCGTCGGTCGTCGGGTACTGGACCAGCGCGCCGATCGTCCCCGCGCCGAAGGCGAAGTTCGCGGCGGCGGCCACGACGACTTCGACGTCTCGCGCTTCGGCGCGCGTCCGCACGACGGCGATGGTCTGCGGGTGGCACGCCTCGTCCACGAGAAAGACGGGGTGATCGCCGTGCTTCGTGGCACCGAGCGTGAGCGCCATGGCCTCGGCTGCCGCGGTCGCCTCGTCGAGGAGCGAGGCGTTGGCGATGGGCAGGCCGGTGAGGTCGGCGACGACCGTCTGAAAGTTGAGCAGGGCCTCGAGCCGCCCCTGGGAGATTTCCGGCTGATACGGCGTGTACGACGTGTACCAGCCGGGGTTTTCCAGGACGTTGCGCTGGATCACCGTGGGCGTGATGCAGTCGGCATATCCCATCCCGATGTACGACCGGAAGACGGCGTTCTTCTCGGCGATGGCGCGGAGGCGCTCCAACACCTCGCGCTCGGTGGCCGCGGCGGGAAGATCGAGCGGCCGGCGCAGGCGGATGTCCGGCGGGACGACCGCGTCGATCAGTGCATCGAGGGAATCGAATCCGAGCGTCGCGACCATCGCCGCGACGTCGTCGGGGCGTGGGCCGTTGTGACGCGACACGAACGCGTCGGCGTCCAGGACGTTAGCCATGGTACCTCGCAGACAAACGCCCTGGGAGCGATCCCAGGGCGTGGTTCATTCAGTGACAACATCGTCGGGACTGCCGGGACCACTACTCCCCGACGTGTTCAGTGTAGTCGGAAGCCGACATCAACTCTTTCAGGTCATCCTGGCTGCGGATCTGGAGCTTGATCATCCAGCCCTCACCATACGGATCCTTGTTCACCAGACTCGGGTCGGCCTCGAGCGCTCCGTTGATCTCCATCACCTCACCCGGCACCGGACAGAACAACTCCGAGACCGCCTTTACCGCCTCGATCGTGCCGAACACGTCCATCTTGCTGAACGTCGCGCCGACATCGGGGAGGTCCACGTAGACGACGTCTCCGAGCTCTCCCTGGGCGTAGTCCGTGATCCCGATGACGACGGTGCCCGGCTCGTCGCCGAGCTTCACGTATTCGTGCTCTTCAGTGTAATGCAGGTCCGACGGAATGTTCGACATAGGGCGGTCCATGCGGTTCAGGGACTTGGCGACGGGCGGAAGGTTATCCCACCCGCCGAAACGTGTCAAGCGCGTGCGACGAGGCGTTCCCAGGCCGCGCGCGCGGCCATCCTCAGGGCCTCGAGCGAGCCCGCGTTGTCGATCACGATGTCGCTCCGCGCACGCTTGGTGTCGGCGGGCAGTTGGGAGGCGATCATCCGGTCGGCCTCCTCGGCGGAGAGTCCCCGATCGCGTTGCAGGCGCTCGCGGCGGATCGCGACCGGCGCATCCACGAGCACCACGAGATCGAACGCGGCGGGTTCCAGGGTTTCGAAGAGGAGGGGAATGTCGTTGACCAGAATCCGGACGCCCTCCGCGCGCGCCCGGTCGGCGCGGGCGTCGCGCAGGCGGCGCACCGCCGGGTGCACGATGCCGTTCAGGTCGGCGAGCGCGTCCGGATCGCCGAACACGCGTTGCCGGAGCGCCGCCCGATCGAGGGTGCCGTCGGCGCGGAGCATCTCCGGACCGAACCGCCGGGCGATCGCCGCGAGGACCGGCGTCCCGGGGGCTTCCACCTCGCGCACGAGTGCGTCCGCATCGATCACGGTCGCGCCCCAGTCCGCGAACCAGCGGAGGACCGTCGATTTGCCGGACGCGACGTTCCCGGTGAGGGCGACGTTCAGCACGTCAGAGGAGGCGGCCCTGATCGCGGTCGGCGTGCGGGACGTCGTGACACCTTCGGCATCGCGCCTCGTACGACTCGCTGCCGCCCACCATGATCGTCGGCGAGTCGTAGAGGGCCGGGCGGCCGTCGATCAGCCGTTGGTTGCGGCAGGCGTCTTCGCCGCAGATGACGCAGATGGCGTGGAGCTTGTCCACGATCTCGGCCACCGCCATCAGCTCCGGCATGGCGCCGAACGGCTCGCCGCGGAAGTCCGTGTCGGTCCCGGCGAGGATCACCCGCACGCCGCGATCGGCGAGCGCGGTGGCCACGTCCACGATGCCCTCGTCCAGGAACTGCGCCTCGTCGATCGCGAGGACGCTCGTGTCCTCCCGCGCCTGGCGCATGATCTCTGTGGCGGAATCCACGGGGTGGGCCTCGACGGTGAGGCCGTCGTGCGTGGTGACGGAGTAGATCCCGGCGTAGCGATCGTCGAGGTGGGACTTGAAGACTTGCACGTGCTTGCGCGCGATGACGGCGCGGCGGACCCGGCGGATGAGCTCCTCGCTCTTGCCGCTGAACATCACCCCGGCGATCACCTCGATGCGTCCGGGATGCGGGCCTTGAGACATCGCAACGTCCTTCTGCGTGGAGTGGGCCCCAAGGTTAGCGCGCGTGCCGAACCGGGACAAGACGCTTGCGATGTCGCGTCCTCGGGTGATATTCCGGATGCTGACTGGCGGCGAATCTCTGCGTACGGAGGTATGGCGTGAACAAGGCGGAACTGGTCGAAGATCTGGCAACGCGCGCGAACTTGCCCAAGGCGGACGCGTCCCGCGCGGTCGATGCGCTGTTCGGCGCCGATGGCGCGATCACGGCGGCGCTCCGCGCCGGCGACAAGGTCCAGATCACGGGGTTTGGAACGTTTCAGGCGAAGAAGCGTGCCGCGCGCACGGGTCGGAACCCGCGCACGGGCGAGGAGGTCCAGATCAAGGCCTCCGTCGCGCCGACGTTCAAGGCGGGTCAGGGACTCAAGGACGCCCTGAACCCGTAGCACCGCGACCGGCGTCAGCGCCGGTCGATCCGCGCGGCAACCTTTCGGCCGCGGAGCGTGATGCCACCCAGGCCGCGCGCCGCGGCCTCCGCGTGTTCGGCCCGGATCTCGACGATCGTGTAGCCGTCGCGGATATCCACCCGGCCGACGGCGTCCTTCGGGAGACCGACGCTGTTGAGGATGGCGCCGACGACGTCCGCCGGCCGGAGGCGATCCCGGTTCCCGACGTCGAGTCGGACCTTGACCCAGGCCGGCAGGCTCGTCGCCGGTGGGGCGGGTGGCTCGGCGGCGAGCGCCGCCGCCGCCGCCGCGACCGCGGCGGGATCCCATTCATCGAAGAGCGGGGCGAGGGCGAGAAGCTCCGCATCGAGCCCGCCCGTCTCCAGCCGCTCGCGCACCCGCTGGCGGAGGTGGGCCGCGCGGTCGCGCGCGCGATCGCCCTCTGCACGCAGCCGCAACGGACGCGCGTGCCGGACGATGCGTTGGAGGTATCCGAGCTGGGATGGCCGGAGCAACACGACCACCTCGTCGGCGACGGCACCGAGTGCCTGGAGCGCCTCCGCCGAGGGGAGGTCGGTCGCGACGGCGAGCGCGACCCGTTCCTCACCCGGATCGCTGAGCACGCGCACGTGCGGATCGCGCGCGAACTCGCGCCAACGGTCGATGCGCGCCGGCACGGGCTCCCACAGGACGGCGCTCGCGGGAGCGAGGACGTCCAGGGTTTCGCGCACCGCCCACGGGCGGCGCTGGGCGTCGACCGCGACGACGCGGACACTGGATTCGGGGAGCGCGGGGATCCGGCTGCAGACCGCGACCGGCGCGCGGTGCGCGTAGCGCGCCGCGAGATCGCCGAGTGCCCCGTCGTCCGTCGTGGCGAGGAGGTGCTGCGCCTGCCGCGTTTCGCCGAGGAGAGTGTCCAGTGCTTCACGCGCGTCGGCGGGGAACGTCTCGGGCCACGCGACCGCGACGACGTCCACGTCCGACAGCTTGAGTGCGGCCCGTCGAACCAGCGCGAGCAGCGTTGCCGGTGTGCCGACCAGCGTGCGCGCGGTGCCGGTGCGCAGGAGGTGCTCGGTGCGCGTGAGACCGGTGGCGGCGAACACCGGGCTCACCGAGGTGATCCAGCCGAGGGCGCCCGCGATCTCGACGGCGTCGTCGTGCTCGGGCACGACGATGAGCAGGGCCGCCGGACGCTCCGGGACCGGCACGCGGCCCACGAGCGGCGCCAGCGCCCAGGCGGCGGGCGGGCAGACGTAGATACACGGCTTGCCATTGTCGAGCGCGGCGCGCTCGGATGCGTCGAACGTCGGCGCAAACTCCCAGGACACGGATTCCTCGGTTGTCAAAGACGGACGGTGGAAACGCGACCGGGGGGATGCTACCTTGCCCCCGAGTCTCTCGCAACCCATCCTCCATCGGCAACCCACGGAATCGGGAACGCCATGCATGCCGGACGTCAGCTCGTTCTCTCCATTGCGCTCGCTGGGCTCGTGGTGAGCGCCGCCGCGGGCCAGGAACCTGCCCGCCGGAGCGCACGCGCGCTCGGGGTGATCGTGGGCGTGCTGCCTCCCGGCCGGCTGAACGCGATCACGGACGTCCAGGGTGTCCGCGTCGGTCAGGTCACCATCACGCGCGGCGATTCGATCAACACGGGCGTGACCGCGATTCTGCCGCATGCCGGCAACATCTTCCGCGAGAAGGTGCCGGGCGCGATCGTCGTGGGGAACGGGTTCGGGAAGCTGGCCGGATTCACCCAGGTCCAGGAGCTCGGCGAGATCGAGTCGCCGATCGTGCTGACGTGCACGCTCTGCGTCCCGCGTGCCGCCGATGCGGTGCTCACCTATCTACTGAATCTCCCCGGCAACGAGGACGTGCGGTCCGCCAACCCCGTAGTCGGTGAGACGAACGACGGCTTCCTGAACGACATCCGCGCGCGCCCGATCACCGAGCAGGACGTGCTCACCGCGATCGCGCGCGCGGACACGGGCCCGGTGGAGCAGGGGAGCGTGGGCGCGGGACGCGGCACCGTCAACTTCGGCTGGAAGGGCGGGATCGGTACCTCGAGCCGAGTCCTCTCGGACCGGCTCGGCGGCTGGACCGTGGGCGTGCTCGTGCAGACGAATTACGGTGGGATCCTGACGATTAATGGTGCGCCGGTCGGGCAGGAGCTGGGGCAGTATTACCTCAAGAATGAAGTTGGAGCGGCAGGGGCGGCAGGAGCGGCAGAGCGGCAAGAGTCGCCGGACGGGTCCGTGATGATCGTGGTCGCCACGGACGCGCCGCTCGGGCACCGAAATCTGGAGCGGCTCGCCCGCCGGGCGCTGTATGGCATCGCGCGGACCGGCAGCAGCTTCAGCAACGGCTCCGGAGACTACGCGATCGCGTTTTCGACCGTTCCCGTGCTGCAGCGCTCGACCATGCCACGGGTGCCGAACGACGCCATGAGTCCCCTCTTCGAGGCGGCGATCGAGGCCACGGAGGAGGCGGTGTACAATGCGCTCTTCCTCGCGACCACGGTCCACGGGTATCGCGGGACGATCGAGGCCCTGCCGCTCGACTCGACCATGGCCATCCTCAAGCGCCACGGAGCGCTGCGTCCATGACACGGTTGTCGAAGAATCTGGAGTACCTCAAGCCGTCGGAGACGCTCGCCATCAGCCAGCTGGCGCAGCAGAAACGCGCGGCGGGCGAGGACGTCATCGACCTCTCGGCGGGTGAGCCCGATTTCGAGACGCCGAAGATCGCGTCGGACGCGGGCATCCGCGCGATCCAGCAGGGGAAGACGCACTATCCGCCCAACGCCGGGCTGCTCGACCTCCGGGCCGCGGCGGCACGGCACTTCTCGCTGCTCTCGGGCGGCCGGCCGGTGAACGCGGACAACTTCGTCGTCTCGACGGGCGCCAAACAATCACTCTTCAATGCCTGCTTCGCGCTCTTTGGCTCGGGAGACCAGGTCCTGGTGCCTGCGCCGTACTGGGTGTCTTACCCGCAGATGCTCCGGTTCGCGCGGGCGGAGCCGATCGTCGTGCCCGGGGCCATCGAGTGGAGTCTCAAGGTCGGCGTCGACGACCTCGAGCGGGCGTCCACGGTGCGCACGAGGGGGGTCATCCTCTGCTCGCCCGTCAATCCGACGGGGGCCGTCTACACGCGAGCTGAGCTCAAGGCGATCGCCACGTGGGCGCGCGAGAAGGACATCTGGCTCATCGCGGACGAGATCTACCGGCGCATTCACTACGGGACGGGGCCCGCGCCGTCGGTGCTCGATCTGCCCGACGAGCTGCTCGAGCGGACGGTGTTGATCACGGGCGTGAGCAAGGCGTACGCGATGACCGGCTGGCGCGTGGGACTCGCGCTCGCGCCGAATCCGGTGGCCAAGGCGATGGCCGGCGTGCAGTCGCACATCACGAGCGGGGCGGCGCAGCCCTCGCAGTGGGCGGCGACCGCCGCGTTCTCCGACGAGCGGATCGAGGAAGACGTAGCCCGGATGGTCGAGGAGTTCCGCCATCGCCGCGACCTCGTGGTCCGGCACTTTCGCACGCATCTTTCCGGTGTGGAGTTCGTCGAACCGGTCGGGGCGTTCTATTTCTTTTTTCGTGTCGACCATCTGTTCAACGACGACATCACCGGCGCCGCGAAGTTCTGCGAGGCCCTGCTCAACACGGCGGGCATCGCGCTGGTGCCGGGTGAGGCGTTCGGCGACAAGCGGTGGGTGCGGCTGAGCTACGCCGCATCGGCACACGATCTCGACCAGGCGATGGACCGGTTGTCTGGATTCATGAGGAAGGGGTGATGGCGAGCACGTCGGTGACGATACGCCTCGAGGCCGTGCGCGGCGCGGTGCCGCGCATGCCGTTTCGCTGGGATCCCGAGACGGAGATCCTCGCCGGGCGGTTCTCGCCTCCCAAGGGCGACGGGTTCACGGGCTCGATCGAGTTCGAGGGCGCGGAGGGGGCGTTCGTCCTCCTGGACGTCGAGGGCGGCACGGTGTGCGGGGTCGAGGTCGTCGTCTGGCCGGAGGTGGAGGAGCAGCGCCTGACGCCGCCGGACGATGCGGAGGCGGCGCGTCTCGTGCTTCCGGTGGGGCCCGTCGCGTCGGGCGTCGGGGCACTCGAGGTGGAGACGGAGATCGAGTGTTTCGCCACCGCGGACGAGCGCACCTTTCATTTCCTCCTTGGCGACGACCGTGACGTGGACGTGGTGCGCCTCGCCGACACGCTCCTGGTGGAGGTGGATGACGACGGGGTGATCGCCGGGCTCTGGTTGCTCGACGTTCCTCCCTTTCCCGGAGCGCAGTAAAGGATTCACGGGATGGATGACGACCGTCTCGCAGGTTATCTGACCGCGCTGTTCGCGCCGGAAGATCCCCCATTGCGGGCGATGCGCGAGGGACACGAGTCCGCCGGCCTGCCCACCATCCACGTCTCCCCCGATGAAGGAAAGATCCTGCACGTCCTGCTGCGCGCGATCGGGGCACGACGGGTGCTCGAGGTGGGGACGCTCGGCGGATACAGCGCGGTCTGGATGGCGCGGGCCCTCCCGCCCGATGGATCGGTCACCACCATCGAGCGCGATCCCGAGCACGCGGCCTACGCCCGACGCGGACTCGAGCGGGCCGGGGTGGCCGACCGCGTGAGGATCCGCACCGGGGAGGGGCTCACGGTCCTGCGCGCGTTGAAGCCACCCTTCGATGCCGTGTTCCTGGACGCCGACAAGGCCCCGCTCCCGCAGTACCTGGAGGAGGCGCGACGACTCGTGCGCCTCGGGGGGCTGATCCTCTGCGACAACACGTTCCTGCACGGGAAGGTGGCCGATCCGGCGGACACGTCGCCCGACACCGTCGGCATGCGGCGCTTCAACGAGCTCGTTGCGGCGGACCCGCGGCTCGTCGCCGGGGTCATCCCCGTGCGCGACGGCCTGCTGGTCGCGGTCAAGGTGGACGACTGACCGCGAGTCCCGTCGTCGTGTCGTCCCGCCGCGCGCTCGTTCGTGACGCCATCCGCCGCGCGGGTGGCGTGGCGGCCGACACCGTGCCGCTCGGCCGTTCCCCAGCGCCGGTTACGACGCCCTTTGCCACGAGCGCCCTCGTCGAGGGCGACCGCGTGCGGGCGATCGCCGTCGGCGCCCCCACGCCCGTGCCCGGCCCCGTGGGATTTCTCGATGGCGTGCAACGCCACGCGGTGGAAGGACACGTCGGCGTGGCGCCCGTCGTGCGAGGTTACGTGGCGGCGGCCGTGCTCGAGCGTGTGGACGGGATGCTGCGCGTCGCCGCGCTCGCCGAGGAAGCGTTTCTGGCCCTGCCGCTCGCGCGGCTCGGGTCCGATGCACGGGACGCCTTTGAGGCCACGGGCCTCCCGCTGTACGAGACGGGCGAGGAGCGGCCGCATCCGCTCCTCGACCTCTCGGCGGCGGCGGCGGTCGTGCAGGCCCGCCGCGAACGCGTCGAGCGAGACGTCGGTGTGGACTTCGTGGCGAGGCACGCCGACGCCCGATTGGTCGTGGACGGCGGCCTGCAGGCGTTCGCGGGCGTGCCGGGAGCGGAGCGACTGCTCGGCGTGATCAAGAGTCACGAGACGCAGTTTCTGGCCGGCGGCGATCAGCTCACGGCGCTCACGTTGCCCGCGGGCTCGCGCTCGAGCGTCTTCCGGCGCGGTCGTGACGTGCCGGCCGCGATGTGGACCTGGTATTTGCGCCTGCATCCATGGCCGGCGCACGCCATTCTGCACGGTCTCGTGCGGATCGAACGCGCGCCGGGTCATCACGTGGTGGCGGAAGCCGATGCGGTGAGCCGCTGGATCCTCGCCGAGCGCGCGCCGCTCGCCGCACCAGACGGGCGATGGGACCGCCTACTCTATCCGATCCACGAAGTCGAGACGTTCCTGCGCGCGCGCGCGGGACGGGGGGTCGGGGAATGACGGATCGCCAGTCAACGCCCGTCGGCAGAGTCGTCGCGACCGAGCTCCTTCCGGCAAGCCCGCACCAATTCCACTTCTGGACGGCGACGGAGACGCCGGTCGGTATCGGCGCCATCGTGAAGGTGGCGGGTGAGCCGCGCACGGTCTACGGCGTGGTGATCGACGCCAAAGCGTACTCCGATCTCGATACGCCGCTCAACGACGTCATCGCGGCCGAGGGTGATCCCGCGGGTCCCCGGGCGCCGACCAAGCGTGCCGAAATTCGGCTTTGGACCGCGAACGTGTTGCGCCAGATGCCGGAAGAGCCGCTCCAGCCGGTGCCGCTCGCGCCGGTGCACACCGCGACCCCCGCCGACGTCGAGCGCGCGCTCCGCATGGATGCGTATGCGCAGGCGGTGCCGTCCACCGCGATCCCGATTGGACGCTATCAGACGGGCGGCACGCGGGCTCCGGTCTATCTCGACGGCGATTTCCTGCTCGGTCCGGAGTCGGCGCACCTGAACATCAGCGGCGTCTCGGGTCTCGCGACCAAGACGAGCGCGGTGACGTTCCTCCTGCAGTCCATCTTCACTCACTTCCCGGCCGAACGGGGGCGCGTGGCCGCCGTCTGCTTCAACGTGAAGGGGCCGGATCTCTGCTTTCTCGATCAGCCGGCGGAGGTGCTGCCGGAAGATCGCGAGCTCTATGAGGCGCTCGGCGTGGCCGCGGCGCCGTTCCGCGACGTGCGGTACTACGCCCCGTACAAGGCCGACGGGGCGAACCTGAACACGCTGCGCACGCACGCGGCGCTGATGGAGGCGGTCGAGCCGTTGGTATGGGGTCTGAACGAGGTCCTCGACTTTCACGAAGTGCTGTTCAATCGCGACGACCTCGATGCGAAGGCGGACGCGTTTCTCGATTTTCTCGCCGACCGTGTGGTGGGGAAGGACTTCGACGACGATTGGGGAAATCACCATCGCGTCGAGAGCTTCGCGGATCTCGAGCGCTACTTCCGGGCCATCTTCGACGGTCTCGAGACGACGGGCCGGAGCGACATCTGGCGCACGCACCACGTGGCGACGATTCGCAAGGTGCGCAACCGGCTGCTGAACATCTCCACGCGCTGCAAGGGACTCGTGGCCGACGACGGCGTCGCGAACGATCTTCCGTTCGGGGCGTTCCGCGACCGCGCGGTGTACGTGGTGGACGTCGCGGGAGTGGATCAGCTCGGGCAGGATCTCGTCTTCACCCGGATCGTCTCGAAGTTGCGCGAGCATCTCGAGCGCCGCGATCTGGGCGTCGAGCACGTCGTCGTGTTCGTCGACGAGCTGAACAAGTACGCGCCGGGCGACGGTCCCGAGACGTACGTCCGGAAGATGCTGCTCGACATCTCCGAGCGCGGTCGCTACCTGGGGCTCGTGCTCTTCGGGGCCCAGCAGTTCCGGTCGCAGGTGCATCGTCGGGTGGTAGGCAACGCGGGCACGGCGGTGTACGGGCGGATGGACCCCGACGAGCTGGCGACGCCCGGCTACCAGGTGCTGTCGCCCGCCACCAAAGTGAAGCTCGCGACGCTCCCGAAGGGGGAGCTGATGGTGCGGCATCCGCATTTCACGCAACCGATCTTCGTCCGGTTTCCCCGGCCGGCCGCGCTGTCGGGGCGCCAGGGCGTGGAGCGATTCCCGCCCGCCGAGGAGGTCCCGTTCGACGACGCGGTCGCGCGCCAGCTCGCGGCACTCGACCACGGGATCGCGGTGAACACGGTGAAGGATCGGATCACCGGTCGGCGGCAGGACGACGTGCGGCGCGCGCTGCTCGCGACGCGGCGCGCCCGTCCCGAGGATCCCCTCGCATTCTTCACCGCCCTCCTCGGCAACACCGTGCCGCGGGCCGTCGTGGCGCCGCGCCGCGGCGTGCCGCCGCTCAAGGCGGTGGAGGACCCGTATGCGTCGTAGCGCCTGCTTCCTCCTGGCCGCCGTGCTGGCGTGGCCGCGACCGGCGCATGCGCAAGGCGTGGTCCTGCGGTTTGCGCCGGGGGGCGGTTTGGTGGCGCACGCGCTCGAGGAGACGCGGACGTTCACGACGCTGACCGGGTTTCCGGCGGTACCCGACGGCGCGCGATTCGAGCAACTGCAGCGCGTCGCCGCGACCGAGCGCATCACGCCGCGCGCTGCGGGTGGCTGGCGCGTGGCGATCACCGTGGATTCGGTACAGCGCCGGATCCGGCCGATCGCGGGCACGTGGCGCGACGAGCCGGACACGGTCCTGGCGGGACGCACCGCCCGTGCCTCGGTGAACGACCGCTTCCAGATCACGGGGATCGAATCGTCCGGAGCGTCGGATGCCGCCGTGCTTCGGATCCTCGGCGGCTCGGTGGCGGGGCTCGCCTTTGCGTTTCCGGACTCGGCGCTCGCGGAAGGCGACAGCTTCGCCACGGGGGCGCGGTTCATCTACACCGCGCGCGCGCCCGCCGGCGGCGGCCTTCCTGCGGAAGCCACGCTGAGCGGTGATCTCGTGCTGCACGTGGACAGCATCATCGATACCGGTGGCGATTCGCTCACGTACTTCACCTTTCGCGGTCCCTTCACGCCCGCCGCGGTCGAATCCTCGGGAGAGGCCGGGATGCTGCGCGGCACGTTTCAGGGCGCGTTCGGCGGCATGCTCATCTGGTCGAAGGCATGGAACGCCTTCGTTTCGGCGGTGAACCGCGTGCGCGTCGCGGCGACGCTGTACGTCGAGTCCTCATCCGGCGCCTTCGACGCTTCGGCGCACTGGGATGCCACGATCACGCACCGGATGCGGCCCTAGCCCGTGAAGCTCGCGCACCTCGCCGATCTCCACCTTGGATTCCGGCAGTATGCCCGACAGACGTCCCAGGGCATCAACCAGCGCGAGGCGGACGTCGCGGGAGCGTTTCGCCGCGCGCTCGACGGGGTGATCGCCGAGCAGCCGGACATCGTGCTGATCGCGGGCGATCTGTTCCATTCGGTCCGTCCGACCAACACCGCCATCCTCGACGCCTTCAATCAGTTTCGGCGACTGCGTGAGGCCCTGCCCGACGCGCCGATCGTGATCATCGCGGGGAACCACGATACGCCCCGGTCCGTCGAGACGGGCACGATCTTGAAGCTCTTCGAAGCCGTGGAGGGCGTGCACGTCGCGGCCCTCGAGGCGCGCCGCTTCGTCTTTCCCGAGCTCGATTGCGCCGTGCTCGCGGTGCCGCACGCCGCCTGGGTGGGGTCGCCGCGCCCCGCGCTGGAACGGGATCCCTCCGCACGCTGGAACGTCCTCATGGTGCACGGTGAGGTGGCGGGGCTTCTCCCGCACGGCGATCCCGCGCTCGAGTACGGTGGGGCGGTCTTCGAGCCGCGCGATCTCGCCGCGGGCGGATGGGACTACGTGGCGCTCGGACACTATCACGTGGCCACCGCGGTGCAGCCCAATCAGTGGTATGCCGGGGCGCCGGAGTTCGTGAGCACGAACCCGTGGGGCGAGGCACGCGAGGCGGGTGACGCGGGGGCCCCGGGACGCAAGGGATGGCTCAGCGTGACGCTCGGAGGGGAGAACGGCTGTGCGGTCGCGTTCCGCGCGGTACCGCCCGCGCGGCGGGTGATCGATCTCGAGCCGATCGACGCGGCGGGCGCGACGGCCGCCGACGTGGACGGCCTGATCGCCGCGCGCGTCGCGGCGGCGGGGGGGATCGCGCAGCAGATCGTCCGCCAGGTGGTGCGCAACGTCGCGCGCACCACCGCACGCGATCTCGACCACGCGGCCATCCGTGCCCTCAAGGCGGACGCACTGCATTACCAGCTCGATCTCCGGCGACCCGCGCCGGCGCGGGCCGTCGGGGTCGCGGCGCCCGGGAGACGCCAGACGCTCCCGGAGCTCGTGCAGGCCTATCTCCGCGACCGGCGCCTCACGCCCGGGGTGGACCGGCAGCGCCTCATCGCGCTCGCGCGCACCTACGTCGAGGCGGCGGAGCGCGACGCGGAGGAGTCGACGTAGATGCGACTCCATCGCCTGAAGCTCGTCAACTTCCGGCAGCACGCCGACACCGAGATCGAGTTCGGCGAGGGGATCACCGCGATCATCGGTCCGAACGGGGCCGGGAAGACGACGCTGCTCGAGGCGATCGCCTGGGCATTCTACGGCACCTCCGCCGCGCGAGGGAATCGGGAGTCGCTGCGGTGGAACCGCGCACCGGCCCGCTCGCCCGTTCGCGTCGAGGTGGAGTTCACGCTGGGCGCGCATGAGTACGTCGTGGCGCGCACGCTCTACGGAGCGGAGCTCTATCAGGATCATGCGGTCCAGCCCGTCGCCAACAGCCAGCAGGAAGTGACGGCGTGGATGCAGCGCCTGCTGGGCATGACGCGCGAGGAGTTCTTCAACACCTATTTCACCGGTCAGAAAGAGCTGACGGTGATGGCGGCGATGGGGCCGACCGAGCGCGCGAAGTTTCTCTCGCGCGTCCTCGGATACGAGAAACTCCGGGTCGCGCAGGACCAGCTGCGCGCGACGCGCGCCGAGCTCCGCGGTGAGCTCGCGGGCCTGGAGCGCGCGCTGGACGACCAGGACGCGCTGGAACGCGAGCGCGACGCGGCCGCGACCCGGCGGACCGAGGCCGCCGGGGCGGCGGCCGTCGCCCGGGAGGCCCATACGGCCGCGGTCGACGCGCTCGAGGCCGCCCGCCCGGCGTGGGAAGAGCTGGAACGCCGGCGGGCGACGGCCCTCGCGCTCGACGGTGAGCGCCGCCTCGCCGAACAGAAAGTGGAAGAGGCGCGCCGCGATTTCGAGCGGCTCGACCGCGATCTGGCAGAGGCGTTGGCGGCACAGGCGGAGCTCACGGAGCTCGCGCCCGCGCTCGATGAGGTCGCTCCCCTGCGCGAGGAGCTCGATCGGCTGGAACGGGAGGCGCGGGCCGCGGGCCGACGCCAGACGCTCGGCGGCGAGCTCGCCGCGGTGCGCGGTCAGGTGCAGCGTCTCGACGAGCGGCTGGCCGGGGCGCCGGGGCGCGCCGCGGCGGCGGGGGAGGCCGCGGCGGCGATCGAGACGGCGCGTGCCGCGCTGCAGCGCGCGCAGGAGCAGGAGGAGCGCACGCGCACGGAGTGGGTACGCGACAAGCAGGATGCGGAGACCAAGCGGCTCGCCCTGCGGGATCAGTACCGCGATCTCCAGGCCCACCGGGACGGCATTCTCGCGGCCGGTCCCGATGGGACGTGTCCCACCTGCGCGCGCCCGCTCGGCGAGGAGTACGAGAGCGTGCTCGCGACGCTCGCGCGGCAGCTCGAGGAGATCGAGCTGAACGGGAAGTACTTCAAGCAGCGCGTCGAGCAATTGGCGACCGAACCCGGCGAGGTCGCGACCGCCCGCAAAGCCGTCGAGACGGCGGCCGCCGCGGCGGAGCGGGCCGCGGAGGCGGCCGCGACGGCGCGGGCGCGCGAGCGGGAGGAT
>Ga0209919_1000524_pt1 | contig 19468 bp, 16 predicted proteins | sample SalPon2A_C_D2_MG_FD_185721 | JGI IMG/M metagenome (GOLD analysis project Ga0209919, IMG submission 185721) | Soil microbial communities from South San Francisco under conditions of wetland restoration - Salt Pond MetaG R2A_C_D2_MG (SPAdes)... | ecosystem: Environmental > Terrestrial > Soil >... | reverse complement strand
GATGGCGCGGGCGGAAGACTCCCAGTTGTCGGCGGTCAGACTCCCCGCAGCCTCGTGCATGCCGGCCTGGATGCGCTCGATCGGGAACGGGGTGCCGATGACGCCGGTTGAGGCCGAGAGTACGAAGTCGGCATCAACACCAGCCGCCGCAGCACCCGCTTCAATCAACTGCTTGCCCCACACGGTCTCCATTTCTCCGAGTCCTGCATTGGCATTGCCCGCATTGGCAACGATGGCCCGGATCTTGTCGCCATGAGCGGCAAGGGTTGTTTCGCCCCAGCGCACGCAGGCGGCCCGGAACCGGTTGGTGGTGAATACGCCCGCCGCATGGCAATCGACATCACCGACGATCAGGGTTACATCCTGGCGCTTGCCGATCAGAGACGGCGATTTCACGCCGCACGATGCCGTGCCGACCTTGAAGCCGGGGACGGGTAGGGGAGGGTTCAGAACAGGTGGGTTCACAGCCATGGCGATGCATCCTTGTTATGTAAATTTTCCAACGGTGCCAAGACTGAGGCCGATCCCGACAGCCTGCAAGCGCAGGCCTCACGGGGCTTATGAAAGACCATACAGAGTCTGTGTTGCACCGGCTATGCCTTGCAGTGAGTATGCCGGCCCATGAAATATCCCTTCCTGCTGTTTTCTGTTTCCATGCTGGTGTCCATGTGTGGCGGCCTGACATCCCCCGCCGTGGCAGATGAATCCCTGCCGCGCTGGGAAGCCGGTGTTGCTGTCGGTGTTGCATCGCTGCCGCAATACATGGGTAGTGATGAGCGCTATACGATTGCCTTACCCCTCCCGTTTGTGATTTACCGTGGCGACAGGGTGAACCTCGACCGCAACGGCCTGCGCGCCGATCTGTTCGGCAATAACGGCCTGTCGGTGGATGCGAGCCTGAGTGCCGGCCTGCCGGTGCGGAATACGAACCGGGCAAGAGCCGGCATGCCCGCACTGCATTTCAGCCTGCAGGCGGGGCCGCGCATCAACTGGCGTGTATATGAAAACGAAGCCGGTGAATGGACGCTCAGGCTGCCCTGGCGCGGGGTGATGGATGTGAAGGGTAATTATCTGGGCTGGGTTTCGGAGCCGGATGTGAAGGTGCAACTGCATCCTGCCGAGGATGTTTCGCTGCGCTTGTTTGCCGGCGCACTTTTAGCATCCAGGAAATACAATGCCTCCTATTACAGTGTGGACCCGATCTATGCGACGGGCAAACGCCCGGCCTATCAGGCCAGGGGCGGGCTGCATTCGCTGTCTGTGGGTGGAGCCGTTTTCTGGACGATCAACAATCGCCTGCGCCTGTTTTCCAGTGTGCGCTATCGTAATCTGAGTTCGGGTGTCGTAGCTGACAGTCCGCTGGTCAAAACCCCGCACTATCTTTCAGGCGTTGTCGGTCTGGCCTGGAGCTTTTACCAGTCGGATGAACGGGCAGTGGCGGATTTAACAGACGACTGACCCTGCAGCATCATCTGCAGGGTTCACGTACGCCGGGGCATGTTGTGCTTAAGGCTTAACCCGACTTCTTGACGAACTTGGTCAGGATCACGATCTGCTGGCCATCCACGCGGCCCTCAATCTGTTCCGGATTATCGTGCACGAGTCGGATATTGCGCACGGGGGAGCCGCGCTTGGCTGTCAGGCTGCTGCCTTTGACATCCAGATCCTTGGTCAGGGTAACACTATCGCCAGCTTCAAGCGTGACGCCGTTGCAATCGACATGCCGGGCTTCTTCCTCGGTACTTTTGCCTTCGCCGGTTGCCTCGGCCCAGCTGCGGACCTCATCGTCCAGATACAGCATATCGAGCAGATCCTGCGGCCAGCCTTCGCCTCTGAGGCGGGTCAACATGCGCCATGCCATGACCTGTACGGGCGGAACCTGGCTCCACATGCTGTCGTTCAGGCAGCGCCAGTGATTGGCATCAACCTTGGCCGGGTCTTCAATCTGCTCGTGGCAGGTTTTGCATATCAGGACACATTGATCTGCACTGCTACCCGATGTCGGTGGCACTTCATATACAACTAGATTTTCGGTGGCACTGCATAATTCGCATGCCGAACCGCTGCGTGCTTCGAGTTCTTGCTCTGTACTCATGTTTCTGTCCTCTTTAACGGGGGTTTAGGGATGCTCTGAAGTCATCAGGGCGTCGTTAGCGTTTGCCGTGGCACTGCTTGTATTTCTTGCCCGAACCGCAGGGGCAGGGGTCGTTGCGCCCGACCTTCGGCGTCTCGCGCTTGTAGGTGTGCTGTTCTTCCGGTTCATCCAGCGCACTGCCATGGCTGTAATTAACCTTGGCTGCTTCCGGGGCCTTGGGCTGTTCCACCTCGATCGGTTTTTCAACCTGCACCCGATGCAGGGCCAGCATGGTTTCCTCGCGCACACGGTCAAGCATGGCGACAAACAACTCGAAGGACTCACGTTTGTATTCCTGGATGGGCTGTTTCTGGGCATAGCCGCGCAGACCAACGCTCTGGCGCAGATGATCCATGGCCAGCAGATGATCCTTCCAGTGGTGATCGAGAATCTGCAGTAGCAGGTATTTTTCAAAGGATCGCATCTGCTCGGAGCCTGTCAGGGCTTCCTTGCTTCCCATATGTGCCTGCAGCGCCTCGGTCAGTTTGCTGCCCATATCCTCGGCTGTTTCAACATCATCCGATTCAAACCACACCTTCGGATCGCATACGACAGACAGACGGCTATCCAGCGCTTCAGCCAGGCCGTCCAGATCCCATTCCTCGATATGGCCCTGCAAATATTCAGCGACCATGCGCCGGGCGTAATCGGATTGCATGTCCATAATCACATCGCTGACATTGTCGGCCTGCAGCAGTTCGCGACGCTGGTTGTAGATGACATCCCGCTGCTGGTTCATGACATCGTCGTATTCCAGCAGCTGCTTGCGGATATCGAAATTGCGCCCTTCAACCTTTTTCTGCGAGTTTTCAATGGCTTTGGTGACCCACGGATGTTCAATCGCTTCACCCTTCTCGAAGCCCATGCGGGTCAGCATGGACTGCATCTTCTCGCCGCCGAAAATACGCATCAGGTCATCTTCCAGCGACAGGTAGAAACGGGTGGCACCCGGATCGCCCTGACGGCCGGAACGGCCTCGCAACTGATTGTCGATGCGGCGTGATTCATGGCGCTCGGTACCGGCAATGTGCAGGCCTCCTGCAGCCACAACCTCGATATGCTCGGCTGCGCAGGCCGCCTTGATCTCCTCGATCTTCTGCACGCGTTCCTCGGCCGATAACTTGGACGACATCTGGCTGATCAGCATGCCGGGATTGCCGCCGAGCATGATGTCCGTGCCGCGACCGGCCATGTTGGTGGCAATGGTGACGGCATTCTTGCGTCCGGCCTGGGCGACGATTTCAGCTTCCCTTTCATGTTGTTTGGCGTTGAGCACTTCGTGCTTGATGCCCAGCTTGGTCAGGTGCTCGGAAAGAAGTTCCGATTTTTCAATCGATACCGTGCCGACAAGAATCGGCGCGCCGGTTTTATGCGTGGCAACGATATCGTTGATGATGGCTTCGTATTTATCGGCAGCATCGCGATAGATGACATCGGGCATATCCTTGCGAATCATCGGCATATTGGTTGGTACAATGACGACTTCAAGATTGTAGATCTTCTGGAATTCTTCGGCCTCGGTGTCGGCTGTGCCGGTCATGCCCGCCAGCTTGTCGTACATGCGGAAATAGTTCTGGAAGGTAATCGAGGCCAGTGTCTGGTTTTCCGGTTGGACGGTAACGCCTTCCTTGGCTTCCAGCGCCTGATGCTGGCCATCGGAGTAGCGGCGGCCCGGCATCATGCGGCCGGTGAATTCGTCAATGATGATGACTTCATCATTGCGTACGATGTAGTCCACCTCGCGGGTGAACAGGGTATTGGCGCGCAGGCCCTGGGTGGCGGCATGCAGGAGATTGACGTTCTCCGGATCGTAAAGGCTGCCGCTTTTCAGCAGGTCGGCATCGCGGAACAGCTGTTCGATATGCTCCATGCCTGTTTCTGTATAGGAAACGGCCCTGTCCTTTTCATCCTTTTCGTAATCCGATTCATGCAGCTGTTTGATCAGCTTGTCCGCCTGCGAATACAGCTCGGTGGCCTGTTCGGCCGGGCCCGAGATAATCAACGGGGTCCTGGCCTCATCGATCAGGATCGAATCCACTTCGTCGACAATGGCGAAGTTATGGCCGCGCTGTACCAGCTCTTCGCGGGCAAAGGCCATGTTGTCGCGCAGATAATCAAAGCCGAATTCGTTGTTGGTGCCGTAGGTGATGTCGCAGGCATAGGCTGCGCGGCGTTCCTCATTGCTGATGCCGTGCACAATCACGCCCGTTGAAAGGCCGAGAAATCCGTAAAGCTCGCCCATCTGCTCAGCATCGCGACTAGCCAGGTAATCATTCACGGTGACCACATGCGCGCCCTTGCCGCTCAGGGCATTGAGGTAGACTGCCAGTGTGGCGGTCAGGGTTTTGCCTTCACCGGTTTTCATTTCAGCGATCTTGCCTTCATGCAGGATCAGGCCGCCGATCATCTGGGCGTCGAAATGACGCATGCCCAGCACGCGGTTTGATGCTTCCCGTACCACAGCAAAGGCTTCGGGCAGGATATCATCAAGGCTGGCACCATCTTTCAGGCGCTGGCGGAATTCTTCGGTCTTGTCGGCGAGGGCGGAATCCGAGAGCGCCTGCAGGCCGGGTTCAAACGTGTTGATCTGTTCGGCAATGGGCCAGAGTTGTTTGAGGATGCGCTCATTGCGGCTGCCAAAGAGCTTGGTGAGGATATTGAACATGGGTTGATTCTCCGCTTGCGGGGCAAAATTGGTGGCGCAACCTAGCACGCCCTTGCATCTGCACCAAGGCGGGATGCCGGAAATGTGCAGGCGCCCGTCTTTACCTGAAAAAACCTAGACTTCAGTACAGTATCACTGCCGGATCAGTTACTTGTCCAGATAGGCCTTAAGTCGCCGTACGCCTTCGCGGATATCATCCATGCCGGTTGCATATGAGAAGCGGACATGTTCATCGGAAAGGTAGCTGCCAAAATCTTCGCCCGGGGTCACGGCAACCCCTGCCTGTTCGAGCAAATCCCAGCAGAAATCGCGTGCATTGGCGGTGATTTTTTTGACATTCGCATAAATGTAAAAGGCGCCCTGCGGTTCAATCACGATGTCAAAACCGAGCGCGGGCAAGGCATCCAGCAGGTAGCGACGGCGCTCATCGTAGGCCAGGCGCATCGCTTCGACTTCCTTGCTGCAGTCCAGTGCTGCAAGGGCCGCATGCTGGGAAAGGGTGGGGGCGGCAATGAAGATGTTCTGCATCACCCGGCGGCATGCATCGATCAGTTCATCAGGCACAAGCAGCCAGCCGATACGCCAGCCGGTCATGGCCCAGCGCTTGGAAAAGCCATTCACGACAATCGCCTGCGCATCGAATTCGAGTGCGCAGCGTGCCTGCACCCCGTAGGTCAGGCCATGATAGATTTCATCGGAAATCAGATAGCCGCCCGACTCCCTGCACGTGACAGCAACATCTGCCATGGCATCCGGCTCGATCAGCGTGCCGGTCGGATTGGACGGGTTGATCAGCACGGCTGCACGGGTTCCCCGCTGCCAATGGCGGCGGATAAGTTCAGCGCTCAGGTGATAACGCGATTCGGGTCCGACAGGGATATTGATCGGCTCGCCTCCTGCAAGACGGATGAAATTTCGCTGACATGGATAGCCCGGATCGGAGAGTAGTACTGATTCCCCGGCCTCAAGCAGGGCGGCATAAATCAGGCTGAAGGCGCCGGATGTGCCGGGAGTGATCAGGATTCGCTCAGGGGCGACAGCAACACCGTATTCCTGCCGGTACCAGTCGGACAATGCCGCCTGCAATTTCGGCTCGCCTGTCGAGGGCGTATAGAAATTATCACCGGTCTCCAGATGTGCCCTGGCCGCCTCAATCACCGGCGCAGGGGTAGGGAAATCCGGTTCCCCGATTTCCATATGGATGATGTGCCTGCCTGCCGCCTCCAGCGCCTTGGCACGTTCCAGAAGCTGCATGACCCGGAAGGGTTCGATCTGATCAATTCTACGCATGGCGATAGCTTACCGGCCAAGCCGGATGAAAACTATTGGAATAGCTCCCCCCGCAGGGCTTGAGTTGTCATTCTGCTGATGCGTGTCTGTTGGAATGATTCGTTCATGGAGGATTAATCGTTAACGCCTAGTTTTCTCGCGCACCTTCGGGTGACAAATTCAAAAAGATATTGGAGTGGGTTATGAAGAAAGTGTGGATGTTGTTGTTGCTTTTGGCGCCGATGACGGCGTGGGCTGGAGATCTGATGCTCGATAATGGTTCATCTGCGGTCAGCTTTGTTTCAGTGAAAAAAGGTAGTGTCGGAGAGGTGCACCATTTCACCCGTTTGAGCGGCGAAGCTGGAGCTCATGAGGCAAGCGTTATGATTGATCTTGCTTCGGTAGAGAGCGGCATTGATATCCGTAACGAGCGCATGCGTTCCCTGCTGTTTAATGTGGCTAAATTCGCCTCGGCCACGATTCGTGCCGATATTTCTTCGATGGATGTTCAAAACCTGAAAGCCGGTGAGCAGAAGTCCGGTTCCCTGATGGTTGAGGTTGCCTTGCATGGCGTGGTTAAACAGCTTCCGGCGTCCGTTTCTGTTGTTCGCCTGAAGGATGGTGGCCTGCTGGTTAATAGCCGCGCCCCTGTGATCGTCAAGGCGGCCGATTTCGGCCTGGATAGTGGTATTGAAGCTCTGCGCCACGTGGCCAAACTCCCATCGATCGCTACGGCTGTGCCGGTGACATTCGAACTCCATTTTATTCACTGATCATCTATTAGCTCTCCCGTCATTGCTTACACAAGCAACGCAGGCTCGTTACATCGGGCTGGCGTCGCCGTACGCTGCACGCCATTTTAGGATTGGTTTGCCGACGACATCGCGGATCGGGGTGGTGCCGAAATTGCAGCTGCTGCTGGTCTGGCTGCGGTTGTCGCCGATGGCGGGCTCCATTCTGGCGCTCGGAATCTTGAAGACATGAACGATGTAGCTGCGTTCGCTCATGCTGATGCCCAGCCATAGCGCGCTGCCACGACAGCACTTCACTGCCGCATTGTCTACAAGGGCGACCACGGCGAATAAGATGCCGTGAAGGCTCTGCTCAAAGAGAGGCGCGAGATGGATAGTGTCGATTGGAGATTTTTCGTCACCGAGGGGGCGAGGAGATGGAGCTGCGGCTGGACGACGTTCTGGCGATTGAGTTGACGCAGGGTTAGTCTTCTGCACATGCTTTGGATCAAGTCCTTTCACATTATCATGATGGTGTCGTGGTTTGCCGGCCTGTTCTATCTGCCGCGTATCTTCGTCAACCATGCGCAATTCCCCGATGGTCCGGTGCACGAGCGCCTGAGCCTGATGGAGGCCAAGCTGTATCGTTTTGTCACGCCGATCATGTGGTTGACGCTGCTAACCGGCCTGTGGCTGGTCTGGCTGCAATGGGACTTCCTGCATGATGAGATGTGGTTCTGGCTCAAAATGGCCATTGTGGCCCTGCTGATGGTTTATCATCTGTATTGCGGACGTCTGGTTCGCATGTTTGCCGAGGGCGGCAATACGCGCAGCCATGTTTTCTATCGCTGGTTCAATGAAGCACCCGTGTTCGCGCTGATGGGGGCGGTCATCCTGGTGGTTGTGCGCCCGTTCTAAAGACCGGACAAGCAGGCGCATGCATCGCCAGCCCTGATTTATCCCCAAAACCTGTCTCTCTGCTATAATGCCGCCCATGTCGATGAAATTGCGCCGCTCAGACTATGATGTCACCAACACTGTGCAGACCACGGATGCTGCCAGTGTTGCGCATGAGGTGCTCAACGTTTTCCAGTTGTTGTACCCGCAGTATCCGGTGGCTCCGCTGGAGCGGGCCTTTCAGGACTGGCAGCGATTGTTCGAAGGGGAGTTTCCGGGCTTTATGGCCTGCGATACGCCTTACCATGATCTGCAGCATACACTCGATGTAACGCTTGCCATGGCACGCCTTATCCGGGGCTATGAGAAAAAACATCAGGAGATCGGTCCATTGGGCGCATTGCTGGGCCTGATTACCGCCCTTTTCCATGACGCCGGCTATGTTCGCAGCTGGCATGATGTTCGCCATCATAATGGCGCCGAGTTGACTAGGGTACATGTATCACGCAGTGCAATATTCCTCGATAAATATCTGCCGACGGTCGGGTTGCAGCATGGTGCCTCGATTTGCCGCAAGCTGGTTCATTTTACCGGCTATGAGGTTGCTATCTCGGAGATCGAGCTGGAAGACGCCAAGTTGCGCTCGCTAGGCAAGCTTATCGGTACGGCCGACCTGCTGGCCCAAATGTCGGATCGCTGTTATCTGGAAAAATGTCGCGACCGCCTGTATCCAGAGTTTGTAGCAGCTGGCATGGCATCACCCGACGGGCCTCACGGAGGTTATCCGACAGCCGAGGATTTCCTGATCAAGACACCATTCTTTTTTGCCGGCGTGAAGAACCGATTGGATAAGTCGCTTGGCGGCGTGCATGCCTATATGCCCGGATATTTTCAGGACGGGGACAACCCTTACCAGCATGCCATTGAGTTGAACCAGACGTATCTGGATGGGCTTATCAAGGCCAATGATCTGACATTGCTGCGGCGTATCCCTCCCTGGACACTGCCGAACAAGGGTTTCCCGATCGATGTAACAATCTACAGGTAGTTTCTACTCAATCAGCCTGTGGCCAGACCAGTACCGGTTTGCGGGCAGCAAGGGTTTCATCCAACCGGCGGCGGATCGGCATCAGCGGCGCCTGATGCAGCAGCTCCGTGTCACCGGCCTCGCAGGCAGCGGCAATCTCCAGCATGGCATCGCAGAATCGGTCGATGGTGGCCTTCGATTCCGTTTCTGTCGGTTCGATCAGCATGGCGCCGTGCACGATCAGTGGAAAATACACCGTCATCGGATGAAAGCCGAGATCGATCAATCGCTTGGCAATATCGAGTGTTTTAACACCATGTCTGGTCTGTAATTCATCGGTCAGCAGACATTCATGTTTGCACAGGCCGGGAAAGGGAACGTGATAGGCATCCTTCAGGCGGGTGAGCATGTAATTGGCATTAAGCACTGCATCTTCAGCAATACGGTGCAGATGCTGGCGACCGAAAGCTGCGATGTAGGCTGCAGCCCGGAGCAGCACGCCAACCTGGCCGATGGAGCCGAAAATGCTGCCGATGCTTTGAGCATCCTGATGCACGATGCGGATGTCATCGCCTTCCTTTTGCAGATAGGGAACCGGCAGAAACGGGGCCAGCTTGTTGTTGACGACTACCGGCCCTGCACCGGGGCCACCTCCACCATGCGGTGTGGAAAAGGTTTTATGCACATTGATATGCAGGCAATCAATACCCATATCCCCCGGTCGGGCAACGCCGGCAAGTGCGTTCAGGTTGGCGCCATCGCCATATACGAGACCTCCAGCCTCATGTACCAGACTACATATTTCGGCGATGTCGGATTCAAACATGCCTGTGGTATTCGGGTTGGTCAGCATCAATGCTGCGACTTCATCATTCAGATGCGCTTTCAGCACATCAAGATCGATGCGTCCATCTTCCCCCGATTTTATTTCGACGGTATGCATGCCGGCAAGGGCTGCCGAAGCGGGATTGGTGCCGTGGGCCGAATCCGGCACAAGCACGGTGCGGCGCTTCGCATCACCGCGTGCATCGTGCCAGGCGCGGATCAGCATAATGCCGACAAGTTCCCCGTGCGCTCCGGCGGCCGGTTGCAGGGTAACATGCGGAAGCCCCGAGACTTCTCCCAGCCATTGCTGCAGTTCATACAGCAAATGAAGAACGCCCTGCACGCTGTCTTCCGGCTGATCCGGGTGCAGGTGGGCGAGTCCCGGCAGGCGAACTACCTGTTCATTCACGCGCGGATTGTATTTCATGGTGCAGGAACCGAGTGGATAAAAACCGGTTTCAATGCTGTGATTCCATTGGCTCAGGCGTACAAAGTGGCGCACGGCCTCGCCCTCGGAAAGACCGGGAATATTTGCCGTTTTCCTGCGCAGGAACGGATCAAGGCTGGATGGTGCAGCATCGTCTACGCCGGGGAGGTTGATGGAGGTGGCATTTTCGTGCGCATGTTCAAAGAGCAAAGCCTCCTCGTGCTGCATGCCGCTGACGCCCGAATAATCTTTGCTGTTGGTCGTTGAGATGGCCTCAGGACACATGGCAGGCCTCCTTCAATGCATCCAGATAATCCGAAATATCCTCTTCCTCGGGCATTTCGGTGGTGGCCACGAGCAGGTGTTTCGGATCCCTGTCTGGCTCAAAATTTTCCAGCGGAATGCCTGCAAAAATGTCGCGTTCCCTGGCCAGCTGCATAAAACGGTTCCGATTTTTTTCATCGGCAAAGGAAAGCACGGTTTCGTGGCAGCGCGGACCCATGGCAGCCTGCACTTCATGTGGAAGCCCGCTAACCAGACGGGCAAGAGCTGCGATTGAATGACGCGCTACCGTAGCCAGCCCGGCATCGCCCATCAGGGAGAGATAGGTGGCATTGGCCGTGCACATCAGCCCCTGATTTGAGCAGATATTCGACGTGGCCTTTTCACGGCGGATATGCTGTTCGCGGGTAGACAGGGTCAGCACGAAGCCGCGTTTGCCATCCCGGTCTTCCGTCAGTCCGCAGATGCGTCCGGGCATCTGACGTACGTGCTTCTGACGGCAGGCAAGCAGGCCGATGTGGGGGCCACCGAAGCCCATCGGAATGCCAAGGGACTGGCCCGAGCCGATGGCGATATCAGCGCCGAATTCGCCCGGCGGGGAGATCAGGCCGAAGCAGGTGGGATCCGAAAAGGCTATGACCATGAGTGCGCCTGTGGCATCGCAGGCGGCGCGCAAGGGTGCGAGGTCGTAAACACTGCCGTAAAAGTCAGGATACTGGACGATAACGCAGGCGGTATCCTTGTCGATAGCGTTAATCACAGCATCCAGATCTGTGGCAAAACCGGAGCAGGGCACCTCGGCCATGTCTCCGTCCAGCCGGGTCAGGTAATTGCGTGTTACATCGCGATAACGGCTGTTCACCGAAGTGGTTGTCACCACGCGGCTGCGGCGGGTGATTCGGCGGGCCATCAGGGCTGCCTCGGCGACAGCTGTGGCGGCGTCATACATGGAGGCGTTGGCCACTTCCATGCCGAGCAGGCGGGCGACCATGGTCTGGAATTCAAAGAGTGTCTGCAGCGTACCCTGTGCAATTTCCGGCTGGTAGGGCGTGTAGGCTGTGAGGAATTCGCCGCGCGAGATTACATAATCCACGACAGCAGGAACGAAGTGATGGTAGGTGCCACCACCAAGGAAATATCGCGTATTTCCGGCATGCCGGTTCATCTCGGCCGCACGGCTGAACTTGCGCACAATGCCCGCTTCATGCAGGGCATCGGGAAGGTTCAGGCTGCCGGGTTCAAGATGGAACGCGGCCGGGATATCGGTAAACAGTTCGCGGATATGGCCAGCACCGATGCGCTCAAGCATGGCTTCCCTGTCATTTTCTGTATGGGGTAAAAACCGCATCGTTTATTCCTTTGGTCTCCGCAACAAGGAAGCGCTTCACTGCGGGGTTGTCTTTAAGCGCTGTGAAGCCTTGATTGCTTTGTAGCGTGCCTGTTTATTCTTCCAGATAGAGTGTGTACGCGGCTTCATCGAGAAGTTCGGCGCTTGCACCGGATGTTTTCACTTTGGCAATCCAGCCTGCACCATACGGGTCGGTATTCACCTTTTCAGGTTCGGCTTCCAGCTCGCCGTTCACTTCGATGATCTCGCCGCCAACCGGCGCATACACATCGGAAACTGCTTTGACGGACTCAACCACGGCAAAGGCCTCGCCAGGCGCGATCTCGCGGCCTATTTCCGGCAATTCAACGAACACAATGTCGCCGAGAGCTTCCTGCGCATGATCGGAAATGCCCAGCGTGGCGATATCACCCTCCAGACGAACCCACTCGTGTTCCTTGGTGTATTTCAAATCAGCAGGAATAGTCATGTCTTATTCTCCGGTCTTATTATTCGTTAGATGTATTATTTTCGTACGTTGCTGCGAACAAATGGTGTCCGCGTCCGCTCCGCGGCCACGGCCTTGCCGCGAATCTCGACAGCCAGTTGTCCCTCGGCTGCATGTTCCGGTTTTACATAGGCCAGTGCAACCCCGCCGGCCATGGGCGAGTGCATGCCAGATGTGATTTCGCCACTCACTTCGCCGTCGATGAGCACCGGATAGTGCTCACGAGGGATGCCTCGCTCGGTCAATTTCAGGGCAATCAGTTTCCTTTCAGCGCCTTGCTCCTTGCGGGCTGCGACGGCTGCCCTGCCGATAAACTCGCCCTTATCTAGTTTGGTGATCCACATCAGGTTCGCTTCGATCGGCGTGACGTCAGCGGAAATCTCGTGGCCGTAAAGGGCATAGCCCATCTCGGTGCGTAGCATGTCGCGCGCGGCAAGCCCGATAGGTACGGCACCGCCGGCCAGGAGCTTCTGCCAGATTTCAACTGCCGCAGTGTTGGGTAGGTAAAGCTCAAAGCCATCTTCGCCGGTATAGCCGGTGCGGGAGATGATGGCCTCGCTTCCGGCCAGATGCGCTTGCGCAAAGCGATAATAACCGATGCTATCCAGATCGATATCAACGAGTGGTTGCAGGGTTTTCTGGGCTGCAGCCCCCTGCAGCGCCAGTAGGGTTGTGGCATCGGATTCGTCGTTCACTTGCACATCGAATGTCGTAGCGGTACTCAGCAGATGCGCGACATCCTTATGCCGGTTGGCGGCATTGATACACAGGTAATAGGACTCATCGGCGATTTTATAGGTGGTGATGTCGTCGATGAATGTGCCGTGCTCGCTCAGCAGGGACGAATATTGCACCTGACCATCCACCAGCCTGGAAACATCATTGGTGGTCACGTGTTGCAGGAAGTCGAGCGCATCGGGGCCGGCAACACGCACCTGTCCCATATGAGAAATATCGAACAGGCCGGCGCGGCCATCGCGCACAGCCTTGTATTCCTGCAGGGCGCCGTTCGGGTATTGCACGGGCATCTCGTAGCCTGCAAAAGGCACCATTTTTCCGCCCAGCGCTACATGTTCTTCAAACAATGGGGTGCGAGCGAGTTCAGTCATAAGATGGTTTCTCCGATTCGCCGACATGGGCTCTGAATGCCTGAATGGTATTGGCCAGCAGCATGGTGATGGTCATCGGGCCGACGCCGCCTGGCACCGGTGTAATCCAGCCGGCGCGCTGGCTGGCAGCTTCAAATTCGATGTCGCCAGCGAGTTTTCCATCCTCCAGTCGGTTCATGCCGACATCAATCACGATGGCACCTGGCTTGATCCATTCACCTTTCACCAGTCCTGCTTTGCCTGCAGCAGCAACGACGATGTCAGCGCGCTCGATATGACTCTTCAGATCCCTGGTGAAACGGTGGGTGACGGTGACGGTGGCTCCGGCCAACAGCAGTTCCATGGCCATCGGTCGGCCGACGATATTGGAGGCGCCGACAATCACGGCTTCCTTGCCGTGTGGGTCGATGCCGGTTTCGGCAAGCAGCTTCATACAGCCGTAGGGAGTGCAGGAGCGAAGGGCCGGCTGGCGTGCGGCGAGCCGACCGATATTGTAGGGATGGAAACCATCGACATCCTTGTTCGGCGTGATCGCCTCGATAATGGCCTCGGGGTTGATATGTTTCGGTACCGGCAGTTGCACCAGAATGCCATCCACGCGGGGGTCTGCGTTGAGTTCACCAATCAGGCCGAGCAGATGCTGCTGGCTGGTTTCGGTAGGCAGCTCATGCGAAAACGATGCGATACCAATGTTTTCGCAACCGCGTTTTTTGCTGCGCACATAGATTTCTGATGCCGGGTCGTTGCCAACCATGATGACAGCAAGTCCTGGCGCACGGCCGTGGGTGCGTGTCAGGCTCGCAACCTGTTCAGCGAGCTCGCCCCGGATTCGGGCGGCCAGTGCTTTTCCGTCTAGTATGGTGGCGCTTGATGTCATGGTCGGGTTTCCTCGCAGGGGGCGAATTGTTGCAGGAAGTTGCGGCGTGGTAAATCATGGAGCCAGACATGAGAGGAGGCAGTGCGATGAAGCTGATGCATGTAGGCCTGCTGGTGACCGATCTGGAAGCTGCGAGCGGATTTTATGGCGACATTCTTGGCTTGCAGCGGGCAAGCAGACCGGATCTCGGGTTTCGTGGCATATTTTTCGGGCTGGATGATGGCGGCCAGATTCACCTGATGCAGTTGACGAATCCGTATGATGGCTGCGAACTGCCTGCACACGGCGGACGTGACCGGCATGTGGCGCTGGGCGTGGATGATCTTGAGGCCGTCAAGAAGAGGCTGTCGGCAGCGGGGCTATCCTTTACAATGAGCCGCTCGGGGCGTGCGGCACTTTTCTGTCGCGATCCCGATGGCAATGCCATCGAATTGATCCAGCTCTGAATTCTTGCCGGGGAGCATCTTCGGCAAGGAGCTTTAAACGTGCATGGCCTCGAAAAAGATGCGGTCTATGTTGCCCTGCCACTGGCCATGATAGGCGGATAACCATCGTTCGGCTTGAGTCTGTCCCGATTCAATCGCGCTAAACAGCGGATTCAGGAAACATGCCTCGCTTTCGCCTTTTTCATTGCGGATATCCATGTGCTCGAGTCCATCGCGTGCGATTTCGACCATGCATTCGCACAGCTGCAGGACGGTTGTATCGCGAAATGGCGTTTTGAAAGCGGTTTTGGGCACGGTATTTCGCAGCTGCACCACTTCAGCATGCGACCAGTCTTCAATCATAGCTGAGGCGTCGGCCAGGGCCTTTTCATCATATAGCAAGCCTTTCCATAGCGCCGGCAGTGAGCAGATCCATGGCCATTGCCCGGCATCGGCACCGCGCATTTCGAGGTACTGTTTCAGCCGCACATCCGGGAACAGCGTTGAAATATGCAGCTCCCAGTCGGCCATGCTGGGCAGTTCACCCGGCAGTTGCGCCAGCTTCCCGCACAGGAAGTCTCGGAAACTTCCGCCGCTGCAATTGATATAGCGATCATTACGGATGACAAAATACATCGGCGCATCCAGTGCCCACTTGGTATAGCCGGAAAAGCCGAACCCATCCTCGAACACGCAAGCCGGAACACCAGTGCGCATCGGGTCAGTATCAAGCCAGCATGCCGAGCGTGTGGATAGATAGCCGGATGGTTTGCCCTCGACAAACGGGCTGGCGGCATACAGTGCCGTGACCAGAGGCTGCAGGCACAGGCTGACGCGCATCTTGGCAGCCATATCGGCCTCGGATGAGAAGTCGAGGTTCGCCTGCACGGTGGCGGTGCGCAGCATCATGTCCAGTCCGCCCTTGCCGACTTTCGGCATGTATTCTCGCATGACGGCATAGCGTGCCTTAGGCATCCATGGAATGTCATCCTGCTTCCATTTGGGCTGGAAACCGAGGCCCAGAAAGCCGATTTTCAGTTCATCGGTGATGGCTTTGAGCAAGTGCAGATGATCGGTGGTTTCCCGGCAGGTATCGAAAATGCTGGCCAGTGGCGCGCCGGAAAGCTCCAGTTGACCGCCGGGCTCCAGCGTGACGGAGGCCATGCCATGCGTGAGTGCAATGACCTTCCCGTTTTCTTGCACCGGTTGCCAGCCGGGCTGTTGCAGCATCTCAAGGACCCGTGCAATGCTGCGCGTCCCTTCATAGGGGATGGGGCGCAATGTTTCGGCACAGAAGCCGATTTTTTCGTGCTCCGTACCGATGCGCCATGCAGAGGCCGGCTTGCAGCCTCTGGCAAACCAGTCAGCTAGGTCGGATTCGGTCAGAGGGCTATTCATGCGAGGATTCTATTCGGCAAATATGCCGGATGGCGAGACAAATGATTGGAAGCGCAGGTCTACAGCTGACCGGGTTTGTATTCGGTTGAGTATTCGGGCCCGAGAATTCTTATCAACGGTTGCAGATGTTTTTCATACCGCTTCCAGGCGGCCAGTGAGCCTCTGTAAACAGGCCGGCGCACCTGGGTGAGGCTGGCCGTGCGCACAACGTTGTCGGCCTTGTGAAAATCCAGACAGGCCTCATTCCAGGGCAGGCCGCAGTATTCAAGCAGTTTGCGCGTTTCGGTTTCCTGGTCGTTGACAAGGGTTTCGTAATCCAGTTCGTACATGGCACCTTTCGGCAATATGTTTCGCCAGTGTTGCATCAGCTGCAGGTACATGCGGTAGTAATAACCGAGCTGGCCCAGATTGCGGCCGTAGTCATGCAATCGTCCAAGCAGGTTGGTCTTGTAGATGGACAGGCAGGTATCGAGCGGATTGCGCCGCACATGAATGATGCGGGCCTTCGGCAGGGCGCAATGAATGGCGCCTACCAGCCGGATATTTGTAAGAGATTTGTCGGTGATGCGCTTGCCGGCCGGCAAATTTTCTTTCAGAAGCTTCAGGTAGCCCTGACCCACGGCATCCCATTCTTCCGGGCTGAAGCCATTGATTCGCTCAAGGGTGAGTGGATTATCCGGCGTATTTTCTTCAGCCAGCACTTTTTCAAAATATTCACATTCTCCCCGGGCGATGACATCCGGGTGTGAGGCGAGAATCTGCTCGACCAGCGTGCTGCCGCATCTGGGCATGCCGAGAATGAAGATCGGGGAGTCATCGCCATTAGCGCTGCAATGGCCGAAGATATCCTCATTATAGGTCTGCAGGATATTTTCAAGATGCTCAAGCTCGGTGTTCTGGTCATAGGTGGTGTGCCGATGGCGAATGTCGTTGGCCTGTTTGAAATATTCAAAGGCACGGTTGTATTCTCCGATATCCTCCATGACCTTGCCCATGGCAAAGCCAAGGCGAACACATTCGGGTGAGTCGGGTGGACTATTCTCATAAAGTTTTTGTAATGCAGAAATATCGGTGTCAGAGGCTAAGATATGCGTGAAGCTGGTAGCCAAAAGGACATGTGCGTCGGCATGGCCGGGCTGCAGGGCGATGGTGGCGCGGATTTCCGCTTCACCTTCGGCAAGCTTGCCTTGCTCAATCTTCAGCTTACCCATCTGGAAATGGGCATCGGGCAATTGCGGATAGAGATCAAGGAGGGTTTGTAGATGCTGCCGTGCTTCATCATGGCGATGCAGTTCCGTGTAGGCGCTTGCCAGACTGGTCAGAAGCTCAGGGTTTTTGCCATGGCGGTCGAAAGCCTGCTCCAGGATGGGCAGGGCCATTTCCGGTCGGCGTAACTTGAGCAGACAGTTCGCTTCACCAATCAACGCTTGGATGGAGCGCGGGTCAAGGCGCCATTCGGCCCGGCATCGTTGCAGGCAATCGGCATATAATCCCTGCTGCCAGTAGAGTCGGGCCAGGTTGTGGTGCAGATCGGCCCGCTTGGGGGCCGCATTGATGGCGGCGACAAAATATTGCTCTGCCTGTGCCGGGTCATTGGTGTCGCAGCAATAAATGCCGCGCAGGTTGGCCAGATCAGCATCTTCGGGATGAATTTTCTCAATGCCGGCGCAAGCGCGTTCAAAAATATCTTTGCGCCCTGCCTTCATGGCTTGGATACCCTGCTCGACCAGTTCCCGGATTTTACGTTTCTTGTTGTTGGAGAGTTTTTTCATGATGCCTTCTCAATGCAGCCGGGAGTGTATTCGGTCGAATATTCAGGGCCGAGTATATCAATCAGCGGCTGCAGCTGCCTTCCATAGTGTTTCCAGGCAGCCATGGCATCCGAATAAATAGGTTGTCGAACCTGGGCAATGCTTGCGGTTTTAACGATATTTTTCGTTTTGTGAAATTCCAGGCAGTTGTCATTCCATTCGAGGTTGCAGAAATCGATCAATTTTCGTGTTTCATCTTCCTGATTGGCGACAAGCTGTTCGTAGTCAATTTCATACATCACGCCTTTTGGAAGCACCGTTCGCCAGTGCTGCATCAGAGAAAGATAGCTTTTGTAATAGCGACCCAGTTGTTCAAGATTGCAACCGAATTCAAACAAGGCTCCACGGACGTTGCTTTTAAAGATGGACAGACAGGTGTCCAGCGGATGGCGCCGCACATGAATGATGCGGGCGTGGGGAAGGGCGCAATGGATGGCGCCGATCATGCGGATATTGCTCAGCGATTTGTCAGTGATGCGCAGGGCATCCTCATGACCGGTCTTCATCCGACCCAGGAATGCCTGCCCGATTTTGCGCCACTCATCGGTTGAAAGTGATGTTATGCGCTCCAGTGTCAGTGGGTCCTCATCCGAGTCGAAGTCCATGAGGTTTTCTTCAAAATAACTCCATTCTCCCTTGCTGGCCACCTTAGGGTGTGAGGCGATAATCTGCTCAGTGAGGGTGCTGCCGCACCTTGGCATGCCGAGAATGAAGATAGGCGTGGCATCCTCGATCCCGCTGTTGCATTGAAAGACGCCAGCCGAATAAGCGCGCATAATTTCACCGAGATGAGTCAATTCCAGCTTTTCATCGTAGCTGCTGTGGCGGTGCCGGAAATCGCCGCATTCTCGAAAGTAGTCAAAAGCCGCATCATATTTTTTTAGTTGCTCCATGGCCCTGCCTAGGCAGTAGCTTAGAATGGAACGCTCTTCCGTATCTGCGTCCAGGTCATCGTAGAGAGTTTTCATGGCGACAATATCTGAATCATTTTCATCCAAGAATTTCTTCCCAAGAACGAGCAGGGCAAATGCCTGCACATTGACGGGGTCAATGACCAAGGCCGCCCGGATTTCCACCTCGGCAGCCTCCATGCGGCCTTCTTCCTGAGCCAGTAACGCCAATTGGCAATGTGCTGCCGCATGCTGCGGGTCAAGTTCCAGGATACGATACAGGCAATTGCGGGCCTGTTCCGGCTGCACCAGATTGTAGTAGGCTTTATGCAATTCGAAGAGGATGTCGACGTCCTTTGGATGGCGGTGGCGATGCTTCTCCAGCACATCAACGCATTCCTCATAGTGGCGCAGCACGTTAAGTATATTGGCGCAGCCCTTCAAAGCGGGCAGTGAATGAGGCTCCAGCTTCAGGCTCCTTTGGTATGAGGGCAAGGCCTCCTCAAACTTTTCTTTTGCCAACAGCAGGCCGCCAAGGTTGATGTGGAACTCGCTGCGCGATGAATCATTGTCGATGGCCTGCCTGAACAGGGAAATGGCCTCATTCACCTTGCTGCTTCGAGCTGCACAAATACCACGAAGGTTCAATGCATCAGCATTACCGGGTTGCAGGGCTTCTGCCTTTTTGCACAGCTGTTCACAGGCAGGAATGTGTTCAATGGCCAGTGCATGCGTGGCTTGGCCGATGATGTTGGCGACCTCTCGTTTTTTCTTGGCGGATAGTTTTACTGTTTTTATTGCCAACGGCTCAGCCTTTTCCGGATATGGTCCGATGGCGACTGGACATGTGTCGCTCAGACATGCGC
>Ga0209919_1000523_pt1 | contig 19484 bp, 20 predicted proteins | sample SalPon2A_C_D2_MG_FD_185721 | JGI IMG/M metagenome (GOLD analysis project Ga0209919, IMG submission 185721) | Soil microbial communities from South San Francisco under conditions of wetland restoration - Salt Pond MetaG R2A_C_D2_MG (SPAdes)... | ecosystem: Environmental > Terrestrial > Soil >... | reverse complement strand
TGTTTCATAGTAAATTGAGACATAAATGTCCTCCGATTGTTTAATATCCTCCACGGTCTGTCACCGGTCAGTGACGTTTTTGGCAATGACCGGCACAATGGATCAGTCCGTGTGTGAATTTGCTCCGCCATGGCACAAGCCTTGGAGAGCGGCGCGCTTTCTAACGAAAAAGCCTACCGAATGCAAGTAAATTCAGGCTTGAGAAGCCATGACATGAATGTGTAACTTTCTCTTAGATAACCTTGAATTATGTTTTTCTGCAACCAATAACAAGTAGACTTTTAGCAACTTGATTCCCCATGGCTCTCATCACGACATCCAAGCTTGGCTCACCAATTAAGCAAGCTAATATATGCATGATGAGCCTCCCTAAATTTATCCACTTGTTGCCCTGAGACCTCGATGAGCTACCACACTCTCATTTCCAGTGTATCGGACATTGACAACAAAACTCGACATGAGATGGCTAAACTGTATTTGACCAATTATGACGGCTGCAGCGAAGTCAGATTCTGCAGAGATCTAGCCGAAAAAGATGAGGCCCTGCTTGTTTACACGGGTGGTCGATTAGTGGGTTTTACTACCTTTGAAGTATATGACCGAACATGGAACAACAAAGCGATAAGAGTGATTTACTCCGGAGATACCATTATGGACCGGAAACATTGGGGACAGCAGGCGCTTGCCTTTGCATGGATAAAGCGCATGGGCGAAATCAAGCGTCAGCATCCGAGCATCCCCTTTTATTGGTTTCTCCTAGTGAAAGGGCATCGCACCTTTCGCTATATGCCGACGTTTGGCAAAACTTTTTTTCCGCACTGGTCGGCAAGCCGCGGTGACTTGAAGCCTCTGGCCGATCAATTGGCCGGAGAAAAATTCGGCAGCGACTACAACCGCCTGACAGGCGTGGTTGAATTTCCATTTTCGCACGGGCACCTCAAGTCAGAATTGGCCGAACCCAACCCCGAAGAGATCGCCAAGGAAGCAGTAAGATTTTTCATCGAACGAAATCCCGGCTATAAACAGGGGCATGAACTGGTCTGCATCTGTGAAATGGAAGAGTTTAATATGAAGCCGCTAACCAAGCGGCTTTTCAGAGGCAAATGATGCGCGCATCAGCATGGCGCAAATTGTCGGCGTGTCTGCCGCCGCCGCAAACCACTCCCTGGCTGGAAACCATGCTCAGGCGCAATCTTGATTGTGCCTATCTCAAGCGCTGGGGCCAACCGCTATCGCGTGAGGAATACCGCCGGCAGGTGCCGTTGATCGACTACGATGAGCTTCGCCCCTGGATTGAGCGTATCGCAGCTGGAGAGGCTTCGGTGCTCTTTGCCGAACAGCCGGTCGCTTTCGAGCAGACTGGTGGCAGTTCAGGAGGCAGCAAACTTATTCCTTATACGCAGGAAGGGCTGCTCGATTTCCGCCGGGCACTATTGCCGTGGCTTGCCGAAGTCGCCGCTCGCCATCAACTCGCCGGCAGCGCCTATTTCTCGATCAGTCCCGCTTGCCGCAAGCAGGAGTATTTTGCAAACGCTCCCGTCGGCCTCGGTGATACCGCCTATTTGGGCGAAACAGCCGGTGCGGCCTTCGCCGAGATCAGCGCCGTGCCGCCATCACTTGGCGATCTGGTCGACATCGACGAGTGGCGGGCTCAGACTCTGGAATATCTTCGTCAGGCACGAGATCTCGAACTGATCTCAGCATGGAGTCCCACGTTTCTGCTCAGGCTGTTCGATGGCGAAGCGACCGAAACGCTGTGGCCCAACCTGAAGGTGATCAGTTGCTGGACTAGCGGATCATCCGCCGAATTCATCGCTGCGCTGCAGCGCATGTTTCCGCAGGCCGTCATTGAACCCAAGGGGTTGATGTCGACGGAAGCAGCCGTCACGGTTCCGGACGAGATGGGTCAGCCGGTGCTTTGCGATGCCGGCTTTTTCGAATTTCGCAGTGGCGACGAGGTATTACTGGAAAAAGCGTTGCAGCCGGAGCACACCTATGAAGTGGTAGTCACCACCGCCGGCGGCCTCTACCGATACTGCAGCGGAGACATGGTCAGGTTCGAGGGGCGTAATCATGTGGGGCGACCCATCTTGCAGTTCATCGGCAGGCAGGGGCTTGTCAGCGACCTGGCGGGCGAAAAGTTGACAGAGAGCTTTGTGTCACACTGTTTGCAGGATATAGCCGGCTTCAAAATGCTAGTTCCGACCAGTGCGGGGGACGGATACATGCTAGTTGTCGATCGCTCCATGTCAGGGCTCACAGTCGAAGCGATAGAGAGAAGGCTGATGCATAACCCGCAATACGCCTATGCACGCAAACTCGGTCAGCTGAAACCGCTGGAGTTGTTGCAGGTAGTGGCACCGTGGAGCCGCTATGAACGGTTTCAGTCGCAACAGGGAGTACGCCTGGGCGACATCAAGCCGGTGGCGCTTCGCGGCGAGCGGCATTGGGTGAACCTGTTCGGAGAGCAAGCGTGAAAATCGCGCTGATATCACCGAAGGGGCGGCTGTACAGGTACAAAGGCGGTATCTTCAAAAAGTCGCTGCGCTATCAGCCGCTGACATTAACCACACTGGCCGCACTGATACCCTCGGAGCTTCATGCCGAGGTCTCACTGTATGACGAGGGCATCAGCGATATCCCCGATCTTTTGCAAGCGGACATCATCGGCCTGACGGTCATCACCGGTACGGCCATGCGCGCATATGAACTTGCCGATCGCTTTCGCGCCCGGGGCATCGCCGTGGTGCTGGGCGGCCCTCATGTCACCCTGATGCCTGACGAGGCCCGTCAGCATGCCGACGCCATCTGCGTTGGCTATGCCGAAGACAGCTGGCCGCAACTGCTGCGCGATTTCCAGGCGGGTAGGCTGCAAGGCGAATACCGCCAGGCCGGCGATTTCTCTCTGAACCGGCCGGATATGCCGTTCGCCCTGCGCGATGCCTTCGATGCGCGTCATTTCCTGACGCAGGCGGTGTTCGAGGCGACCCGCTCCTGTGGGCATGAGTGCGACTTCTGCGTGGCCCCGGCAGCCTGGGGACGCAGGCAGTACCAGAAACCGGTGGACTGGGTGGTTCGCGACATCGTGCAGTTCGGCCGGAAAAAGCTGATCTTCGTCGATCTCAACCTGGTATCGGACAAGCGGTACGCCAGAGCGCTGTTTACCGCCCTGGTACCGCTGAAGGTGCAGTGGTACGGCCTGGCCACCGTGTTGATCGCCCATGACCGCGAGCTGATGGAGCTGATGGCGCAGAGCGGCTGCAGAGGCCTGCTGCTGGGACTGGAAACCGTTTCGGCGCAAAGCCTCGGCGACGCCGGAAAGAGCTTCAACGGCACGGTGGATTATCTCGAACTGATCCGTGACCTGCATCGCCTGCGCATCTCCGTGCAGGGATGCTTCACCTTCGGGCTGGATCATGATCGTCCCGGTGTCTTCCGGGAGACTGTCGATTTCGCCATCGAGGCCGGTATCGACCTCCCCCGCTTCTCCATCGTCACGCCATTTCCCGGCACCCCGCTCTATCACCGTCTGGATGGTGAGGAGCGTATCCTGACGCGTGACTGGGAGCTGTATGACGGTCAGCAAGTGGTTTTTCAGCCGAAAAACATGTCGCCACACGAACTCGCCGAGGGGCATGAGTGGGCATGGCAGGCGGTTTATGCCCACAAGGCTATTGCCAGGCGTTTGTGGAAGGCTCGGCGGTTCACGCCGACGGCCTGGGCCGTCAATCTGGGTTACCGCTTTTACGCCCATAACCTGCATCGCTTCTATACCTGTGACTGGCCGCTTAAAGCGATGCCTCCCCTGGCGAATATCGCTGAGCGTAAAGGCAGGATTGCATGAAGTTGACCCTCATCCACCCCGCTATTGGCCACCGCCGGGGCGAGCGTTATATCCGATCCTGGCAGATGGAGCCGTTGCCTATCGCGACGCTTGCGGGACTGACGCCGGCAGATGTGGAGCTGCATTTCCATGATGACCGGATGGAACGCATTCCCTTCGATGAACCGACCGATGCCGTCGTCGTCCCGGTGGAAACCTATACCGCCCGCCGCGCCTACCAGATCGCCAGCGAATACCGGCGGCGAGGCGTGCCCGTCGTCATGGGCGGCTTTCACCCCACCCTGATGCCGGATGAGGTCTCTCGCCATGCCGAAGCCGTGGTCACCGGTGAAGCGGAGTCCGTCTGGCACGAGGTGGTCGACGATCTGCGCCATGGCAGCCTGCAAAAGCGCTACCATGGCGAACGAACCGACCTGGCCGCCATCAGGGTCGATCGCCGGCTGTTCCGGGGCAAGCGATATCTGCCCATCGGCCTGGTGGAAACCGGTCGCGGTTGCCGTTTCCCCTGCGAGTTTTGTGCTATCCAGTCCTTCTTCGACAGAAGCTACCGCGCCCGGCCGGTCGACGACGTTATACGGGAGCTGCAGGGGTTGAGAGGCAGCAAGCGCCTGTTCTTCTTTGTCGATGATAACTTCGCCGGGGATTTGGGGGCGGGAAAGCGACTGCTTCCCGAACTTGCGAAGCTGCATATCCGCTGGGTGACTCAGATGAGCATCCATGCCGCCCATGACGAGGAGTTTCTCGGGCTGCTGGCGAAAAGCGGCTGCAAAGGCGTACTGATCGGCTTCGAGTCCCTGAACGAAGCCAACCTGAAGATGATGAACAAGCGCTTCAACACCATGCAGGGCGGCTATGAGGTGGCGCTGGCCAATCTCCGCAGGCACGGCATCAGGGTCTACGGCACCTTCGTGTTCGGCTATGATCACGACACCGAGAATTCGTTTGACGAAGCAGTGGATTTTGCAACGGCTCAGGGCATGTACATTGCGGCATTCAACCACCTGACACCATTTCCCGGCACGCCCCTGTATGAACGCCTGCAGCATGAGAATCGGCTGCGCTTCGATGCCTGGTGGCTCGATGCCGATTACCGCTACAACGAACTCCCCTTCCTTCCCGGGAAGATGAGTCCCGAAAGCGTCACCCAGGGATGTATCAACGCCAGGCGCAGGTTTTACGCCTGGCCCAGCATCCTCAGGCGCAGCCTGCAAAACCGGAGCGACGGGTTCATGTTGCGCAACTATTTCCCCATCAATGCCATGCATCGCAACGAAATATCGCTGCGCAACGGCTATCCGCTCGGCGACGAATCCTGGCACGGCCCGTTGCTGGAGGCCGGATGATCCGCTTTGAGGCGGCCACCGAAGCCGACGATAAGGAACTGCGCGCCTTGCTGCGCGATAACGACATGCCCTCCTGGGTCAATATGTCGCTGCAGCGCGAACCCTCCTTTTTCGCCGGCATGAACCAGGTTACCCGGGATTACGCCGTCATCGCCCGCGATGACGGGCAAGCCATCGGCATGTATACCTGTTCGCAGCAATCGGTCCATTTCAACGGAGATTCTTGCACCCTGGGTTATCTGGGCGGATTACGCGTTATCCCCTCGCATCGCAACAGAATCAGGATCCTGCGCGACGGTTATGCCTCCATCGCCCGGCTGGTTGCCGCAGGCAGTCTCCCATTCTGGTTTACCAGCGTGGCAAGGGGAAATAGCCCAGCGCGCCGTCTCCTGGAGGCAGGCCTGCCCGGTATGCCTCGCTACTACCCGGCCAACGAACTGTTCACCTTCGCCCTGCCCGTATCACAGGGCCGTCGCATCAACCTGTGGCGGCAGGCCACCGAGGCCGACATTCCCGGCATGATAGATTTCCACAACCGCGAGGCGTCGAAATTCCAGTTTGCGACGGTGCTCAGCGAGGCATGGATCCGCCATATCGGCCTGCAGCATTTCCTAGTTTATGGCGAGCAGGATATCCGGGCCTGCCTTGCCATCTGGAACCAGTCTGCATTCAAGCAGGTGATCGCCAAAAGCTATCGACCGCCTTTGCAGGCCATACGACCGCTTTACAATGCCTTTGCAACCATGGCCCGCCGCGTTCGTCTGCCTGCCATCGGCCAGCCCTTCAGCCAGACCTTTCTGGCATTTGCCACCTTTGCGGACAGTGCCATGCCGCTGGCTGTCGAACTTTTGCGCGATGCCCTGAGCCAATGTTCAAGCGAGGCGGCCATTATCGCCTTGCATGACCGGCACCCCCTGATGGCAGAACTCGCACGATTCAAACCGTTCGTTTACCGCACCCGGATCTATGCCGTCTCCTTTGCCGATGCTCCGGCTATGGATGGTCGACCTGCGCAACCGGAGGCGGCACTGTTATGAAGCTTTCGCTGATTCGCCCCAGCATGGGAGGAGCCAGAGCCACGGATGCCATGCCACCTCTGGCACTAGGCATTCTGGCAGCACGTTCGCCCGACTGGGAGGTCTCACTCTTCGATGAAAAGGTGGAGCAAATTCCTAAGGACGACTCCCCGGATCTGGCTGCTTTCAGTGTCGAAACTTTCACAGCGCGGCGTGCATATGCCCTGGCCGATGACTACCGGCAACGCGGCGTGCCGGTTGTTATGGGCGGCTATCACCCCTCCTTCCTGCCCGAGGAGGCATTGCGGCACGCCGATGCCGTCGTAGTCGGAGATGCCGAAGGAGTCTGGGAGAAGCTGCTCGAGGATTTCAGCCATGGTCGCCTGCAACGGCTTTATCGCGGCGATCCCAAACGTACTCTGGCCGACTACCGCATCGACCGCTCCATTTTCCAACACAAGCCCTATGCGCCTATCGAGCTCATCCAGTATGGCCGCGGCTGCCGCTTTGCCTGCGACTTCTGTTCGATCCACAGTTTTTACGGGCAGGAGGTACGCGTGCGTCCACTGCCGCAACTGCGCGATGAACTGACGCTTCTGTCGCAGAAAAGGCTGCTCTTCTTCGTCGATGACAACCTGTTTGCATCACGCCGGCAATTGACGGCCATGCTGGAGATGCTGACCCCCATGAAGTTGCGCTGGGCATGCCAGATCAGCATCGATGTAGCACGCGACAAGGCCCTGCTGGATCACATGGCGGCAGCCGGCTGCAGATACGCCCTGATCGGATTCGAATCGCTCGATGCCGGCAACCTGAAGCAGATGGGCAAGCCCTGGAACCGGGTCTCCGGCAGTTATGCCGAGGTGATCGGCCAGATGCACCAGCGCGGTATCGGCGTCTACGGCACCTTCGTGTTCGGCTACGATGCGGATAGCGTCGATACCATTCGTCGCAGTGTGGAGTTTGCCATCGAATCAAGGCTGGAAATCGCCAACTTCAATCCTCTGACGCCGACACCGGGATCGGCGTTATACGACCGGCTGCTGCTGGAACAGCGCCTGCTGAAGCCCGGATGGTGGACGGATGAAAACTACCGTTACGGTGATCCGATCTTTACGCCGCGCTGCATCTCCGCCGAGGATCTGGCCGCGGAGTGTTTTGCCGCCAAAAGAAAGTTCTATTCCTGGAAATCCATCGCCCTGCGCATGCTCGATTCGGATACCGACTGGTCGCTGTTCGGAACCGGCATGACGGGGATCGCCAACCTCATCTCGCGCCGTGAAATCTACAACAAGCAGGCCAGGCTTTTGGGCAGCACATGAAAATCACCTTCATCAAACCCAATATTGGCCGCCGGGAACACAGCCTGTACGTGGATGAGGGGCGTATGGAGCCCCTGCAGCTGGGTGTTCTGGCCGGACTGACGCCGCCTGATGTCGAGGTCGTTCTCCACGATGACCGTATGGAAGCGATCCCCTACGACGAGCAGACGGACCTGGTGGCCATTACGGTCGAGACCTACACCGCCCGCCGTGCCTACGAAATCGCCGGCGAATTCCGCCAGCGCGGCGTGCCGGTGATCATGGGCGGCATGCATATTTCGCTGTTGCCGGAGGAAGCCGTCGCCCATGCCGACAGCATCTTCCTCGGCGATGCGGAAACCGTCTGGAAAGATGTGGTCGAGGATGCCAGGCGCGGCCGGCTCAAGTCCAGGTATTACGGGCCTCCGGGCATCGCCCAGGTCGGCGGCACCCTGCCCCGGCGGGATATTTTCAAGGGCAAGGGCTATCTGCCGATCAGCCTGATGCAGTTTACGCGCGGCTGCCGTTTCGCCTGCAATTTCTGCGCCATCAGCCAGTACTTCGACAAACAGCACTATGTCCGCCGTATTGATGAGGTATTGCGCGAAATCGAGGCGCAGGATCGGCGCTTTCTGTTTTTCGTCGACGACAATATCGCCTCCAGCCATGCGGCACTCAAGGAACTGTGCAAGGCACTGATCCCCATGAAGGTGCACTGGGTCAGCCAGGCCAGCCTGGATGTCACGCGCGATCCCGAACTGATGAGACTGCTGGAGCAAAGCGGCTGCTGGGGCAACGTTACCGGCTTCGAATCGATTACCGCGGCCAACCTGCGCGATGCAAAAAAGTCGCCCAACATCCGGGGCTTCACCAACTACAGGAAAGAGGTCGACATCCTGCGCGACCACGGCATGCAGACCTGGGCCTCGTTCACCCTGGGCTATGATCACGATACCCCGGCCTCCATCCGGGAGACGGTGGAGTTTGCCCTGGCCAGCAAGTTCAGCTTTGCCGCCTTCAATATCCTGATCCCCTATCCCAACACCCCGCTTTACCAGACCATGCAGCAGCAAAACCGCCTGCTCTACGACGGCCGGTGGTGGCTGCATCCTCAGTACCGCTTCAACAGTGCCGCGTTTGCACCGAAACGGATGAGTGCGGACGAACTGACCGATCTCTGCCACCAGGCGCGCAGCAGGTTCAACTCGCTGCCCTCCCTCGTGCATCGTTTCTCCGACATGCGCACCAATATGCGCGCCCTGAACCGGGCACTCACCTACTGGAGATACACGCTGCTGTTCCGCAAGGAGGTTCATAAAAAACACCAGATGCGGTTCGGTTTGAAATGAAGCGGATGCTTTCGCTCTATCCCTACATCGCGCCGGCGATCCTGGCACCGCTAAGCGGCTGGTTGTGGTACAGGGAATCGGGGCACGATCTGCAAATCACGCTGATGGCCTGGCTGCTGCCGATTCTGTGGGCCTATATCCTGCCCGGAGTCGGCACGAATGTGCTCAAGCTCTGGGAATTCGACACGCGTTTCAAACTGGGGCGCTTCCGTCCGCACCACGGTTTCGTATTCGGCAGCGCCACCTCGATGCTGGCCTGGCTGGTTCATACGAATCCGGCGACTTCGGTGACGGATGCCCTGCAGTACGCCTTTATCCTCGCCGGCGTGCTGGGATTCTGGAATATATTATACGAGATACTGGCCATCGAGGCCGGCATCCTCAAGGTCTATAACCAGCCTTGGGCGGACGGCAAGGGTGCCGAGGCCATTGCCCTGGATTATTCGCCATGGACCTTCGGCGGCTTCGGGGCGGCATACGGTTTCGCTTTGGCTCTCAGCGAGTGGTGGTTGCACACCATTCCGCTGTCATGGCCGCTGTTCGGACTCTGGTTTACGGCCAGCCTGGCCTTTTCGATCGCCCTGCCCGTATGGGGCTTTACCCGGCGTTCGCTGGCCCGGCATGGCCATAAGGGTACCCAGCCGGTGGAAAAGCAATGCTAGAACGCCTCAACTTCACCATCCTGCTGCTGTCGCTGGCCGCGACCTGGGCCTGCCTGTGGGCGGCCAGCCACGCGGCGTGGTGGCTGGCGCTGCTGGCCGCCTGGTGCTTCTCGCTGATCAACATGCTGCCATTCTCCCTGCTGCACGAGGCGGTGCACGGCGTCGGTTCGCCATCGAAGGCAAGAAACCGGCTGCTGGGCATGCTTGGCGGCATGGCGTTCGGCACCTCGCTGTCGATGCAGACAGTGGCACACCTCGGCCACCACAAGCGCAACCGCACCGATGTGGAGATGTACGACTACTACCTTCCCAGTGAATCGAAAGCGCTGCGCAACCTTTGGCTCTATGCCGGCAACCTTTCCGGCCTCTACTGGTTCTGCATCCCCTTCAGCAACGCCGTCTATCTGCTGGCACCGTGGGCCTACCGGTCAAAGCTGTTCGTCGACAGGATCGCCCCGAAACTCGGCTTCGGTCCCTACGTCAGGGAGCTGGTCGAGCTACCGGTGGCCAGGGTGTGGCGGGAAATTGCCCTAGTTTGGCTCTACCAGGCCGGCCTCTGGTGGTGGCTTGATCTGACCTGGCAGGGCTGGCTGTTATGCTACTGGCTGTTTGCACTGCACTGGTCGGCACTGCAGTACGTCGACCATGCGTGGAGCGCACGCGATATCGTCAACGGCGCCTGGAATCTGAAGGTGTCGGCTCCGGCCCGCTGGTTGGCCTTGAACTACCATTACCATCTTGCCCATCACCAGCATCCGCACGAACCATGGACAAGGCTGCCCGAGCTGGTCGATACCGATGCGCCACAGCCGACGTTCTGGAAAATCTATTTCAGCCTGTGGAAAGGTGTCAGGCCGGCGCCGCCAATGGGGGCTCCGGCCGATCTGCTAGGATGACAGAGGTGATGCATATGCACGCCATACAGGCGGATATCACAACCCTGTCGATGGATGCGATTGTCATGCGGCCAACCGGAGCCTGCCCGGTTGCGGAAGCGTGGATGGTGCCATCCACCGTGCTGCCTGGCCAAGATCTGTTTCGGCTGTTTCGATGCCGCCACACTGGGCCTTTACCGATTTCGGTTATCAACCGACGACTGACGGTTAGCGTCCCGTTGCCTGCTCGACTAACGATGGGGAAAGCGCTTTCTTCTTTTCACGAACCACTGCTTCGGCCATATCCAACAGACGCCAGTATGGCGGCTGATAGCCGTTGGCGGTCAGGAAACTTTGCGTGCGTTGCTTCAGCGCCCGGCGCAACACGGGATAGACAACATGAACCAGCGTATCGGCATGTAGTGCCGTCTCCGGCGACATGCCTTTGGGGATGGTCGGCGTCATGCCGGTCAGCGACTGAATCGGACTGACGAGCTTTACCAGCCCAGCCAGAGGTAGCTTGTAAAACGGGTAACCAAGACGCAGCCCATGCTCGGCTTCCGTCAGCAGCGCATCCATGATTACATTGTCCAGCCGGTCCGCCATCAGCACAGCCGAATCCCGCCACTCAACAACAGGGATCAGGTCCGGATCATATTCCAGATCACTCGGTGCGAGGGTGGTAAAGTGGGCCACGCCCATGCCGCCCAGCCAGGCCCGAAGTCCCGGCAGGGTCATCGTTGTCCTGAATGGCCATAAATGCAGACCGGCATGCAAATAGGCGTAATAAGGCACCTCCGAACAGAAGAAACGACGCTCTTCATGCCAGTTCATGGCAAAGTCGTAATCGATATGTGCAGCCTTTACTCTGGCAAACAGCGCCGCTGCAGCCATATGCGGAAGAAGTGGATCCTTTTGCAGCAGCGGATGATCCGGACGCATGCGCAGCAGCAGCATGCGCTGTTTCTTATCGGCGAAGAACTGGTCGATCGGGGTAACTGCCACCCCCTTTTCAATCAACGCTTCAATCAAAGTCGGCACATGCGTTTCTGCATCGACATAGACCAGCGCAGCATGTGAAAAATTACCCGGATAATCATTGCCGCGACTGATCAGGGCAGAAACCGGCGAACCGGCTCGGGAGAGCACGATATCCCCGCTATGGATACGCACCCCCTCCACCATAGCCGATGGCGTGGCTGAGGCCGCATCCATCAAGGGGAGCAGCGCCGGCAACGACTGCTGCCGGTTCTGCACCCAAGCTTCCTCAACCGCAGCGCGACCGCCGTAGATCACCTGATACAGCGCATCATGCAGCTGATCATTATCCAGATGCCAGCCGGAAGCCGCATGCATGACACCAGTCCGGATACGCACAACCTCACGCTGCAAGCGCATCAATAGCACCTCATGCGATGCCGCCAGAAAGGCCATCTGAAACTGGAGTTCCTTCAATCGCACCAGCGCCCCGGCACGCCCGCCCTCATCACGCCTATTTAGCGCGCGCATCAGACCGGCAATCTCACCGACAGCCTGATCGAATTGCGCTTCAACCTCGCTGACCGGCACGCCCCTTGCCGCGATAAACTGCTGTTCGAAGCGGGCAAATAGTGGATCGCTCCGCCATGCAAACGGGAGCGCCTGCGCCATTCCGGCAACATGCAGCAGGCAGGCGGCAAGCAGGCAGAGCATGACCTGTTGTCGCATCATGATACTGTCGCCAAAGGCGATCAGTCGCTCATCTCCGGCGGCGCAACAACCGGGCTAGACCGAATCCGACCAGCAGTCCTACGAGCAATCCGCCAATACCGAAGTATTTCACACTGTCCTCGGCCGCCGAGAGAATCGGATTGTCGAGGAAGTTTGTGGCGACGTGCATACCGCGAATGCGCCAATGGCCGTCTTCTTCCTTGACTACCACTGCTGTCCAGCGCGTCTTCATATCGAAGCTGCGGCCGTCGGCAAGGATGTAATCTTCCTCACCCGTACCCCACACCAGCCCCCAGCTCTTGTCATCGGAAAGCTCGGTCAGGGCGTCCGGAGTGAAGGTGATGTGCAGCTTCTTGAGGTAGCCGCCCTCACCGAACCACTTCTTGAAGTAGTCGGAAACATCCTTGCGGCTGGATAAAAATTCCTGGTTGATTGGGGTAATGCGCAGGTTCTTGCTCAATATCGGTAACATGGCATCGTAATTGCCGCTGTTGATGGCATTCTCCGCCTGTTTGAGCAGGCCGCGCAGCTCCTGGTGAATAGCGGCATCCTCTTCCGCGTAGGCACTGCCCAGCCAAGCGCACACCAGCAGTGACGCAATAATCAAATGTTTAAACATGACTCCCTCCCGTAATATGCACGCAGGACAAAGGTTAACGCCAATCCGGCGGCCACATCCAGAATATGATGCTGATGTACCAGTATAGTCGATCCAAGAAGGACCACCAGCCAAAGCATGAACAAGGCGAAAACCCAGCCACGCACGCGCTCGGCAAGAGCAAGTATAATGCAGGAGGAAAACATCACATGCAGCGACGGCACCAGATTGTGGGGTCTATCGATGCTGAATATGGCCGCAAACAGATGATTATAGGGCGCTGTGGCTGGTACAGTGCGTTCAAATCCGAGCGTCGCTGGAAACAGCAGGAAACATACACCGCCGACCAGTGTGCCGGCGATCAGCTGCTTGCCGAGACGTGGCATATCATCCTCTGCCAGCATGAATGCCGGCAACAGAAACAGCACATACATCGATAGGTAGACCCAGATCATTTGAGGGATAAAAGGGATTAAAAGCTCTGTTGAAAGATAGAGGTGAAACAGGTCGTCTCTATGACTGGTCAGCCAATTGGCACTTGGATATACTGTAAAGAAAGCCACGCCGACCCAGAACGCCCAATACAGAAAAATGGTGTATCTCTTTCCCGTCGAGTTAGCCATTGCTATTCAGGATGGCATGATGCCGGAGATGAGCAGATTAAAGGCGCCCATAACGAGCGGGCCAATGGTGTTTTGAAAGAAACCGGATACAAGCAACAGCACAATTATAATGAAGCCGTATGGTTCAATTCGGGATAGTTGATAAGCCGCAGCACCCGGTAACAGCCCGACAGCCACCCTGCCACCATCCAGAGGAGGCAGCGGGATCAGGTTGAAAATACATAGCACGACATTGATTAGAATGGATGCCTGGCACATCAGCGCCAGCGGTTGAGCAGCCCAAGCGGCTGAAGCAGGCAACTGCATCGACAGCCACAATAAAGCAGTGGAAGCAATGGCAAGCAGGATATTGGTAACGGGTCCAGCCAGTGCCACCCAGACCATGTCCCTTTTCGGATTACGGAGTTTGCGGAAGTTCACAGGCACCGGTTTGGCGTAACCGAATATGAATGGAGAACCGATCACAATCAGGCCGAGGGGAATCAGGATCGTGCCGAACAGATCGACGTGCTTGAGCGGATTCAAGGTCAATCGCCCCATCCAGCGAGCCGTATCGTCACCCAGTTTCTCTGCAACCCAGCCGTGCGCCACCTCGTGAAGCACAACCGCCAGAATCACGGGAATAGCCCAGATACTTATATTTACGATGATATTATTGATATCCATGTTATTAGCCTCGGCGGCATGATGCGCAAGATGGGCATGGAATGCCAGTCAGCCATCTGCAACCAGGCCAATCTATAGCAGATGAGTGAATGCCTCCCTGCTCATCCATGCGAATCCTTTGCAGGAAATTTACATTCTCGATGCACACTTTTACATAAACGCGTTCAGAATGGCTCCATGAAGATTCCCTACCAAGGAGATACAGCATGAAGAACAAGACACTATCATTTGCCATGATTTCACTGATCGCCGGCGTTGCTGCTTTCGGATCAAGTCCTGCTTTTGCGGAGCGAACATCAGACAACATCCACAGGAGCGAGAATCAGCAAACGCGTGGCGATTATCGGGGCCAAGGTCACGAGGCCAAAACACCGCGCGTGGAACGGAAATCGCAAAGCCGGGCGGAAAGGCAGCGTAGCATTCGTTCTGAAAGCGGAGTACAGCATTCAGACAGCCGGAATTCGGCGAGAGATGAACGTGTGGAGAGAAAAACTCCTAAGAACGCATTCGAAAGCAGAAAGATACAACGCGAACAAAAATCTCAGGAGCATCGCACTGTCCGTACCCGTACCTATGACCGCGACCACAGGGTTTCTGCATCCTCCCGACATGTGGAAACCCGTCGTTCATTCCATGTCGAAGTGCCACAACGCATCGTCCGCCCGCACAATTATCGCAGCGTTCCACGCAGCCGTTATTATCTCGGTATCCGCGTCTATCGTCCGTACGGGTATCTTTATCCAGGCTTCGGCTTCTACTACAGCGACAATGATGCCTTCCGCTGGCTGGCTTTCACGGCCTTGACCTTGACCATTGTCAACCAGCTGGATGAGCATCAGCAGCGTATGCACGAGCAGGCACTTATCCGGGCAACAACAGGAGAAGAAGGCGATACATTGTATTGGGATGACAGAGGCGCATCCGGTTCGGTGACAGTTCTGTACATCGGCACAGACTCCCGTGGTCGTGAATACCGGGAATTCCGCCAGACTGTCAGTGCCCATGGCAGAACCGAAACGAGCTATGGCAGTGCCACGCTCAGGGCCAACGGCACCTGGCAAGTAGCCAAGCTCGACATCTGATCCCCTTTCAAAAAAGCCCTCTGCTTCGGCAGGGGGCTTTAAGTTGTCCACCTTCTATTATCTCATCTTTCCCAATCCCTATACCGGATAAAAACAGTCTATAATAGACTCCGAAAAGGAAGCGCGTGCAAGGCATGTGCATTTCCCTTCAAGGAGGTTCGCGATGAAAAGACTAATTCCTTATTTGATAATGATTCCGTTTATGATCATGGCCAGCCCTGCGGTTGCCCATGAAGATGGCTCATCAGCCATGAACACCATGGCTGGCATTGTCATGCACCTGAATCACTACCCTTCCGACAGCGAGAAACAGACGCTGCAACAAATCATCGACGACACGCATGCGACAGCCGGAGAAAGAACTTTGGCTGGCGCCCTGCAACGCATGCAACACAAGGTCGGCGGTGATGATGCGGAGAAGCTGATGAGCCTGAAGAACAATCCTCAGGCAGAACCTGCAGAACGTGAACTGGCCGATATCCTGCTTGGCATTGCCCACCATCCGTCAGCAAGCGATCAGAAACGCCTGCAACAGCTGATGCATTAAGGATTTCTGCCGCTTGCCGCTTGTATCCGGCTGGCCTACCCTCTTTATATGGGTAAAACAGCGCACAGGAAGTTCCTTCCCGGGCATATGGAGGCGATAATGAAACTGAAATGGATGTTCTGGATGGTTGCGGGGCTACTTCTATTATCTGCATGCGGGTCATCGGACACGGATACTGATGAGGCAAAAACTGCTCAAGCTACCCCCGAGCAAATCGAGGCCATGCAGCAGGATGCCCAAAAGATCGTCGAGCAGCAGATGGCAAAACTTCAGCAGCGGGAAGCCTCAACTTGGCCATGCAGTCTTTTTCCACAAGCGGATATCGAGACATTGGTGGGCAATACACTGGATAAGGGCAGTTACGCATTCGTCAATACAGACGACAACGGCCACCAGTATAAACGGGAAGCCTGTGACTGGTCAGCCAAGGGTGGCGAGGGCAACGAGGTCAGCCTTTGGGTCAGCCTGCCGAAGCACTTTGCTTCAGGTAAGGTGGAGTGCTCACCTGGAAGCGTCGGCAAGGATATTTCTGGCATTGGTGATCAGGCCTGGTGGGAATACCAGAAATACTGGGGCATGGGCACCCTGCGGGTCTGCTCTGCCAAAGCAATGCTGGAGGCGAAGGTCACCGTAAAGAGTAAGGATGAAGCTGCTGCCAGAAAGATCGCCCAAGCAATGGCTGAAAAGGTGCTGAATTCCCGATAGCTCAACCGGAGGGGCGATGAATTAAAGGCGTTTCAGAGCACGAAGCGCCAAGCCTTTCGCATATTCAAGACTTTGCTGTTCGGATCCGAATCCATCAGGCTGAATAAATACGGTGGCTGTGGCCTTGGGGCCACTGGATTTGAAAACCACCAATTGAGCAACCCCTGTATGTGCTTCCCAGATTGCCCGGTCGCCAACACCGGCAACCGACTTTGAAGTATAAGTGCCGGCATCCTTGCCAAGTCCCTGCTTTATCATGGTGTCATAGTTTTGCACTTCAGTTTCCAGCCCTTCCGAGTGTCGTACGAGCCGAACAAGAACCTGGTAAGCAGCCAGGCCAACCTTGTTTGTCGCTACACTGCCATAGCGGCATGTTATTCCGTATTTCGATTCTCCGGATTGCATGGCCTGTCCGGTAACCTGCTTGATATCCCCCGGCGTTAAAAGCTCACAAGCCTTTACCGATTGCTGATTCTTCTCGGTTTTGGGCGCGCTGCTGTTGTTGTCACAGGCGGCGAGAAACAAGCCCGTTGCCACCATCGCTAATATACTGAATCTGTTCATCATCATTCTCCTTGCTATATGTTATAAGTATATAGTCGATATTCGGGGGTAAGCGCAATTTCAATGCCCGACAAAAAATTTTATGTAGATTGAGCCTGATGGAAACTCAATCACCTGATATGAACGAATCGGCGAATGAGGTGCCATGGTATCTGTATCTGGTTCGCTGCAGGGATGGCGCCCTTTACACCGGCATCACCACCGATGTGGAACGTCGCTTTGCCGAACATCAGGCAGGTAAGGGTGCAAAATACCTGCGCGGGAAAGCACCGCTTACGCTGGTTTTTCAGCAAATCATCGGGGCACGCTCCGCAGCGCTCATGGCGGAAGCTTCCATCAAGAAATTATCCAAAGCTGATAAAGAGACCATGATCAAAACCGGCCGGGCACCCTCTCCCTAGTTTTCGGGCAGGGTCTATTATTGCCAGTTGCTTTGGCATTCGCAACACGCTTATATCCGGCCCATCTCCACGACACCATCAACAAATTCCTTGATGATCTGCTGTGCGTCAGCGTCAAGTGAGGTGAATTCAACACGGCACTCATAGCAGTTGTCATCCACCTTCGCCACGCGCAGCACCTTGGCATAGATATCGGTCAAAGCTGGGGACATCAGCGAAACGGCCAGGCTAATCTTGATATCGTAGAAGGTTTCAAGCATCACCGGGCTGCGGATATACATACCGCCATAGCTCAGGTCGACAATATGCCCATGGTGCTCCTGCGTTAATATCTGCTTGCCCTCCAGTATCTGAAATACTACGGGCATATCAACATTCACTCGTGGGCTATTGCGGATTTCCCGTTGTGGTGCATGCAGATTCCTGGGTCGACTGATCGACAGCAGTTCATACATGCGCACGGCATCCTTCTTGCCCTTGACCTGCACGTTGTTGATGTTGCCGACCTCGATAAAATCGCGGGCAAGCTGATAGGTGTTTTCGCTGAGCAGAATCTGCCCGCGCAGGGTGTGAGCCTCGACCCTTGATGCAAGATTCACCTGATCCCCGATCACGGTATACTCACTGTGCAGAACCGAGCCTAGATATCCGGCGACAACCTGGCCGGTATTGATGCCGATACCCATATACAGCGGTGCAAACCCGAAGGAGCGATTTTTCTCATTGATTTCGTTCATGGCCATCTGCATCTCAATCGCACAGGCAAGCGCCGCCTGGACATCATTCTCGTGTTCGGTCGGTGCGCCAAACAGTGCCATGATGGCATCACCCATAAATTTATCGATCGTGCCGCCATGCCGGATAATGATCTCACTCATGCTGCCGAAATAACGATTCAGCACCTCAATCATTTCAAGCGCCGTGTATTTTTCCGCCACGGAAGTAAAGCCTCGCAGGTCGGAGAGCAGGATCGTGACTTGACGGCTATCGGTACCTTGCTTGTGGACCAGCGCCGCATCAAGGGCACTGCCGATTTGCTGCCGCAGCGCAGCCGGGTTATTCGCTTTTTGGCTCGATTCGAACAGCGCCAGAAGGCGCTCGGTGAGATGGGCTTTGTTAATCCTTTCCATGACAGCAAGGAGCTTATAGGAGCTTCCCGTGGCTGTTAATCATAACTTTGCCTGAAGAACATCCCCAACTGACCTGTTCATTGCGAAACCCGGCAAACGACTCCAGCATTGCCCTGCCTGAAAACAAGCACGGGGGAATACGGATGCAGAGTGTAAACGAACAGTGGCAACAGCAGGTCATCAGCTGGGAATATTCGGCAGCAGCCACACCCGATTTAAATGAAGTGCCCATCCAGCCCTTCCCCGCCTCGCTGCATGAGCAGGGCGAAACGCGAGTGATTGCACTGGACCTCTCGAAAGAACTTGAGACGCCCTACCTGGCGACCTCGCCCAACCTGCTCGCCAATTACATCCGCATCTGCGCCGGCGAAAAGATTGCCACATCCGTTGCAGCCACGTCGGAGGTCTATTTTGTGCTGCGGGGCACAGGCCGCACCGAAACCGCCGATGGAACCATTATCTGGAAACAGGGCGACGCGTTTACCCTGCCCTGCAATAAGGGCGTCGCCCACTTTGCCGATGAAGACAGCGCCCTCTACTGGAGCCATGATGCGCCCCTGCTGCAATACATGGGGGTTACACCCAGCAAACCCATGTTCAAGCCCGCTTTCTACAGCAAGGCCTACATGTGTGACGAGGTTGAAAAACTTCGTGAAATTGCGCTAAAGGAAAAGCGTAATCGCATCGGTATCATACTTGGCAATACTGCCAGTGCCAAAACCAAAACCATGACCCATACGATGTGGTCGTTGTTCAACCTGCTGCCGAAAGGCGAGGTACAAAAGCCCCATCGCCATCAATCCGTAGCACTTGATCTGGCTGTCTATGCAGGGCCGGATACCTACACCCTGATCGGCAAGAAGGTGGATGCAGAAGGGAATATCATCAACCCGGTCAAGGCCATGTGGGCCACGAACACCGTGTTTGTCACCCCGCCGGGATGGTGGCATTCGCACCATAACGAATCGGATCAGGATGCCTTTGTCTTTCCGGTGCAGGATGCAGGACTGCATACCTATATGCGCACCCTGGATATTCAGTTTATCCGCTAAAGTGAAATCGTGATCG
>Ga0209919_1000519_pt1 | contig 19556 bp, 27 predicted proteins | sample SalPon2A_C_D2_MG_FD_185721 | JGI IMG/M metagenome (GOLD analysis project Ga0209919, IMG submission 185721) | Soil microbial communities from South San Francisco under conditions of wetland restoration - Salt Pond MetaG R2A_C_D2_MG (SPAdes)... | ecosystem: Environmental > Terrestrial > Soil >... | reverse complement strand
GGTATAACCGATCTACCATTATTAAACTGTTTGAATCAAGGATAAGAAAAATTCTTAAAACTAAATCGAATGGATAATTTTATCCTACCCACCGATCGCATGTTCATCGATTCTCCGGATCCGGGACCGCACTGCATATGCTCACGATGTGGTGAGCCGATTATCGATGATATTCCAATCAGGATCGTCCAGCGCGTGTTGATAAATGAAGCATTTGGAAATTATCAAATTTACTGGCAATACGATTACGAATATAGATTCCACGCTAAGTGCATCGGCATAACTTTTGTCGATACTATTGATCCGGATGAATTCGAAATTGAATAAAAGAACTATACATGCCATTTATCGATCAGAAAGAACTGCTGCAGCGTACCCATGGAGGAATCGATATCATTCTTTCGTACTATCCCCAGGCGGAGCCCTGTGTGCAGGACGAACGCCGGGCCTTTAAAGTACGTGAAGAAAAGACCCCCAGCGCCAAGCTTAAATACAAGGCTGAGGATGGCGTGTGGCTGGTTACCGATTTCGGGGGCGATCAGGTATCAAGAAACGGCATTCAGATATGCATGTTCGAAGAGGGCATCGATTTTAAGGAAGCGCTGGATCTGCTGGCCGGCAAGTTTATGCCGGATGTTAACACCGGCCTGAAGACCGGGGCAATTGATGTGCCCAAACCCGGTTTCGAAAAGCGCGAAGCCAAACCCGATGAAAAGGAAGGTGAATATTATTTCGAGCTTCACGAGGAGATCCCGGAGAGCTTCCTCCGGGAGCTTGGGCCCTATGTCACTGATCAGGATTGCCAGTATCTTCATTTTTTTGCAGTAAAAAGTTTCACATATATCAAAGACCGGAAGGCCCTGATCACCAGCTCGACCGATGAATACCCGATCTTCATTATCCAGGAAGAAACTTTCAAGAAAATTTACCAGCCCCGCAACCCGGAAAAACAATACCGGTTCCGTTATGTGGGCGAAAAGCCGAAGGATTTCATTCACGGCCTCGAGCAGTGCATTAAAAAGCATGCCCAAATGGTAGCCGATCAGGATGCCTCTGATATGAGCTCCCAGGAGAACGGCGAAAAGGAAAGCGGCCGCAAGGATCCGAAACTGCCGGAGATCATACTATGCTCCGGCGATCGCGACGCCAGTAATATTCACAGCCTTGGATATAATGTGATATGGCTGAACAGCGAAAGCGCGAAGATCATCAGTGAAGTTTATAAGAAAATAATGCAGCTTACCGATGACTTTTACAATGTGCCCGATATCGATTCAACCGGCATAAAACAGGGAACCAGCCTGGCGCTTAAATATATCGACTTAAAAACCATTTACCTTCCCCGGGAGCTCAGGCAGAAGCGCGATTTTCGCGGGAACCCATGTAAAGATGTTACCGACCTGTTAAAAGTTTATAAAAGAGGCGAATTCAAAAAACTCAAAGAAGTGGCCCTGCCGGCACGCTTCTGGGACCAGGTATCGAAATTCACGAAACAGGGCGAATGGGTTGGCTTCGATTTTGTATTCAACAACGCCCAGGCCTATCACTTTCTTCACCTGAACGGCTTCTACCGTTTCGAAAACCGTAACGAAAAATCCGGATTTGTTTTCGTGCATGTCGATGGCAATATAGTGGAAGAAACCGATCCGGTAAGGGTGAAGACATTTGTGAATGATTTTCTGAAACACCGGAAGCTCGAAGTAAAGCTGCGTAATATGATTTACAAAACCACCCAACTGGCGGAGATCAGCCTTTCCAATCTCGATATACTGAAGATCGACTTCACCGATTTCGACCGCGAAAGCCAGTTCCTGTTCTTCGAGAATAAAACATGGCGGATCACGAAGGAAGAGATCCGCGAATACCGGCCGGGCGAAGTGGACAAGGTTGCCTGGCGCGATGAGGTGATCCCTCACCATGTCCGGTATCTTCCGGGAACTAAAAACCGGGATAAGAAGGAGCATCCAGAATTCTTTAAGATCAAATGCACTGAAATGGAAGACGGCGAGCGCGAATACGATATCGATATCCTCGACAGCTCCCCTGTCTTCATGAAATTCCTGATACAAACCAGCAGGATCTTCTGGCGGAAGGAATATGAAGAGATTGCGAAAACGATGGATGGTGATGAGAAGGAAAAGTACCTGCAGGAAATCGCTTTCAGGATCGATAACCCGCAGCTTACTGCAGAAGAGATCCATGAGCAAAAGCTTCACCTGATTAATAAAATATATTCGCTCGGCTACCTCCTGCACCGGTACAAGGAGCCGAGCCGGCCGTGGTGCGTGTTCGCCATGGATAATAAGATAACCGACGAGGCCGAAAGTCACGGCGGATCGGGGAAAAGCCTGGTATATAACTGCCTGCGGTATTTTATGAAATCGGTTACGCTTAACGGCCGCAACCCCAAGCTTACCGACAACCCGCATATTTATGAAAACGTAACCGAACATACCGATTATGTTTTCATCGACGATGCGGACCGGTACCTGAAGTTCCAGTTCTTTTTCAAAAGCCTTACCGGCGACCTGGATGTGAACCCGAAGAACAACCGGCAGTACAGCATACCCTTTCACCAGGCGCCGAAGTTCTGCATTACATCGAACTATACGCTTCGCAATATCGATCCCAGTACCGAGCGCCGGCTGCTTTATACGGTGTTCAGCGATTACTACCATTACAACAGCAATTCAGAATACAACGAGCACAGGGACCCGAAGAATGATTTCGGCATGAACTTGTTCGACGATTTCACTGAAGAGGAATGGAATTACTTCTTCAATTTTATGGCCCAATGCCTGAAAGCTTACCTTAATTTCCCGAAGATAGACCCGCCGATGGATAATGTTACCAAGCGAAACCTGCAGACCGAAATGACCGACTCATTTAAGAAGTGGGCCGATGTTTATTTCTCGCCCGAAAACAACAAGCTTGACCGGCTGTTGCCCAGGAAGGACGCCTTCGAGAATTTCAAGGAAGAAACGAAGATGACCAAATGGACCATCAACCGCTTTACCCGGGCAATGAAAGCCTGGTGCCGGTATTATGAATATGATATAGATCCGAGCCAGCTTCATAACAGCCAGGGGCGGATCATAAGGAAGATCGAAGGCATGGCCACCGAAATGCTATATATCCAAACAAAGAACGAAATCAATACTTCAGATTACGACGAGAACCAGGTACGCATGGATTTCAAATCGGGAGATGGAGATAAAGCGCCATTTTAAAAAATAATGTTATGGTACTTATTGAAGTCAGAGGTTCCAAAGGTGTTATTGGCAGATGCGATGCAAAATGTTATAATGCCACCGAACCGGAATGTGATTGTATTTGCGGGGGTATAAATCATGGAGCCGGACTCCGAAAGGCCAGGCAAAATACTTCTGAATATTGTGATGAATGGATTGAAGAATACAATAAGAGGAATAAGATTGAAAACCCTAAAGCCACGGTTTTTGGAATTGATTATAAACAATTAAACTTATTTTAATTATGGAAAAAAAACGAATAAAAATCTATATCGCAAGTTCATGGAAGAATCAGCATGCGGTTCAGATGTTGACCGATCAACTCAGAGGATTGGGATTTGAAGTGATTTCATGGATAGAAAATAATTACGGTGAGAATCCTGATGCTGCCGTCAATCGAAAATACAAACGATTTGATTTTGAATCATGGGTGAATTCAAAAGCCTCGGACAAAAGTTTCGATTTTGATACGCATGGTTCGATGACCTGTGATATATTTATTTATCTCGGGCCGGCAGGAAAGGACGCGGCTGCTGAATGCGGTATGTGCTATGGCCAGCGCCTGGTCGGCCGGACAGTTCCTATGCTCGGACTTTGGGCAAAAGGTGAAGATTTCGGATTGATGCGTAAAATGTTTGATCATTGGTTCGAACACTATGGCGATTTGCAAGAGTGGATATTCAATTATGCCGGTAGGATCAATGCCTGAATTCATCATCATAACCGAAACACTCAAACAGGTCCATAGCCTGGATGAATTCCGCGGCGAGAATAAGAAGGCGATATTCCGTCTGCCCTATTATCGAATGCTCGAGGATGGCACATTGGTATTCGATTTTATCTGGAAAGATACCGACCCGGTGAAGCTGCAGGAATTTATCAACCAGGGAACGATTTACAGGCTTGTAGAATCGATTGTATCTGGGAAAGGTACGGACGGTGATCGTACAGCTCAAGGAAAACGCGATTAATTATGAATATAGAATACAAATCGAATCGAAACACATTTTATGATAGTTCTGTCAGGAGCATTTTACAATCAATTAAAATTACATGGGAAGACGTCTTTCATAAAGATGAACCATTCGATTTTAAGGAAGTGGAACGCGCCTTTCTTTATGACCTGGCACGAATACCGCGAAGAACTCACCAGGAAGCGAAGAACTTTTATAAAAGTAAAATAACTACCGATTGCGATACCGGAAAAATCTGTTATAAATCACTCGAGATCTGGCACTGCGACAGCTATGGCGAACCAGACCGGGTAATAGCAATAATTACAGAATGAAGCGTCTGCTGATCATAGTATTCTTCGTCTTTCTGGCCGTGCCGGCACGAAACAAACGCGCCCGGTACTATGGTCCTGCTGATCAGCTATGGCCCGCCGATCGGTACATTAGGGAGGCGATTGATACGGTATGGTATAAAGGAGAATTGATACAAGTTACCCGGGTAACTGAAGTGAGTTATATTTTAACGAAAATCAGGTAGATCTATGGAAAACATATTTGATTACATCTACCTCGGCGATAAACTAACCGATCCGGCACTCATAAGTAAGCCATGCAGCGCGATCAGGAACCGGGAAGGGAAATGTATCCGCTCGCCCATGGCCACAATGCTGGTCCGGTTTGAGGGCGGCCGGCCGGCGGTGGTGCTGGCCAGGCGGCTGAGGAAAATCATCCGATAACTTGATTCAGTAATTTCATTTTTTGATATTGCCTCTGCCCGCCTTTGCCAAGGCTTCGGCGGGTGAGACAGGGGGCTATGTATTTTTTATAACCTATTAACCAAGCATGTTTATGGATCATTTTGAGAAGCCGGATCAGCTACCGGCTCAGGAATCATTTTCCCAAATAGCTGAATCGTTCAATATTACCACGCCCCAGCAGCTGCGCGACCAGGTGATCTGGCAGGGGATCCGCCGGATCCTGATGCTGCTCGATACCAGCGACGACGGCCTGGCTGTTACCAGGGCGCAGGATCGGCTCTTTAACCAGGCACAACGCGCTGAGGCGGACTCATGGCCACGATCGGAAACACCAGACAGATCTGGCTTGGCCGCCGAAGATTTATCGTAGGCGGGCCACAGCCTGGGGGCCTTATATACATTTCTGCCCGGGGTTTAACCCCGGGTTCTTTATTTAGTACAATTTCAGGCCCGGTTTTTTGCCTTCCCCTTCTTTTCTGCAAACTTCTCTCTGCTAATTACACTAAAAAAAGTGTAACTCTGTAACCCTATATTAAAGACTCTGAAAATCAGAAAGTTAAACGGTTACACTTTTTTTTTCAAAAGTGTAACGGTTACACTTTTTTTGTAACCTAAAGCCCTAAAGGTGACCTGGTTACAGTTTTCCAAAACCGGTTACAATTCCGGATCGGGGATCTGTAACCGCAAATATTGCGATTCCAGCTTATTTGACGGCATCGGTTACAGAGTTACACGGTTACACTTTTTTCGCCGTTTCTACGCTTCACAGTTTTGCTCTTCCATTTTTCAGCCTGGCGGAGAAAATTAATCTATGGGTTGATTTCCTTTTTTAATCCTATCAGGTTTTAAAAACCTGATAGGATTTTAATGACGTTCAACAATTGAACTAAAACGCCTATTAGCTATATAAAACGCCATTTATTCAGCCCCTTTGCGAAATTTTCGTATATTAGAGCCCGATGGGTAAAGTAATATCGATTCCTATCCTGCCGCATTTAAAGAAGATAATATTAAAGACGCAGCAGGATCACGAACCAGTGAAGGCAGAGCTCAGCAATATGCTGGGCCTTCAGATCTACTCACTCCTGCATGATAAAACCCGGGAGTCAATTGTCTCGCCCGAAAAGTTTAAGCATAATCTATCGGTCGAAATTTGCTATGACATTAAAAAGCGTAATCATCGGGTCGGCAGACTTATTTTAATCAATAAATTTTATTCCGAGTATTTTAAATTTCTAATGTTCTCATGGATGATTGCTCAATATGAAGCAGGAATACCAAGCTACCAGGGGATTAAAAATTTTCTGGATCATTATGGTATTCTTGAAGAGGAATATTCATATGATACCGGCTACCGGGCCTGGCTTCGATTTAAAAATGACGAGCATGATCGGCTGAAGAAAAAAAAAGTTGCGATTCTGTCATAAAATAGTTGCGTTTCTGTCCTAATGACCGCAAACCTATTGACAACAATCTCCTGAACGTTAAAAATCTGGATTAAAGGCATGAATTGCAGGGTCCTTCAGGGCATGGATATATATTCATGTCCTAATAATTCCGGCCGGCAGTTGTCAACTTCAACCCGTGGATTACCTGGCTGATATCAGTAATTTTTCAGGCGACAATATGGGCGGCATCATTAATCTGCAGGTTGCCCGTGTTGCCGACATCGTTTCCCTTCCGGATCCGGTGAATGGAATTATTTACGGCGACATCACTTTTCAGGCCGGCAAGGGGTGGGTGACCTGGCGGGCGACGCGCGGAAATTCGAAGTTCACCGGCGCCGGCGAGAACACCACCGAAGGACCGTCGAAGAAGAATACCCTCGATTTCGTTTTCCCGAAAGATCAGTCGGGGCTCAGGCGCATGCTGCAGCTCGCCGAAGATGATCAGTTCATCGTGCTTTACATCGATGCCAACGGTAAGCAGAAGATCTTCGGCACCCGTGATCTGCCGGCGTATTTCAGTTTCAGCCAGGATACCGGCGACAGCACCTCGGCGCGGAACGCCTTTTCGTGCCGGTTCTACAGCGAAGGACCCGATAACAGCTATTTCTATAACGGCGAGATATCGGTGGCCCCGGGCGGATCCGCTCCCGCCCTGGTGAAGGTGGGATCGACCGTGCTGGCCCAGCTGTACCCGGGTGATGTGTTTACGATTACAAGTGGTTTTACTTTCGGATTCAGATTAGATTAATATGGCAAAGACATACCAGGATATATATTCGGAAATTGAAAGCCTGCTGCTGGATAATTCCAGCGGGCTGATCAGCGAGGCCGACGTTCGCCAGGTGGCGCACGATATCCTCGACTTCGCCAATCCTTCCGATACCAGCGCCGCTTCCCTTGGCATTGAATGGAATTCGGCTATTACCTATAATACCGACGACCTGGTGACCTACCTGGACAGGATCTGGAAGAGCAAGATCGATACCAACCTGAATAATGAGCCCCCCACAGATCCGGCAATCACGGAAGATGCTAACTGGATAGAGCAGTCGAGATCGGAGAGCTCGCCGATAAAGGAATGGGAAGCCGGGGTTTATGGTGCAGGGCTGGTGATTGTATTTTACGACAATCATATATATAAATTAACAGTTGGAACCAGGCCATACACTAGCTCTGATATTGCTACAGAAATTTCGGCCGGCAATTGGACAGAAATACCGATTGATAAAGCCGATTTGGTAGGCGGAAAAATACCCTCGAGTCAACTTCCATCCTATGTTGATGATGTTGAGGAATACGCTGATTATGCATCCTTACCCGTTGCTGGAGAAAGCGATAAAATTTACATAACACTTGATAATAACAGACAATATCGTTGGTCAGGAAGCGCGTATATAAGTATTTCCGTAGGGCCGGCCGGAACAGATGGCCAGATACAATACAGAGTTGATGCTAATACTTTTGGAGGAAAGGACAGCAGTGATATAATAGAACCAGCCATTGAACAATCCGATTACGATGATTTCAAACTCATTGGAATGCAGCGTGGTGTTTGGGAAGATATTGGCAACACATGGGAAAATCTAGGACATGTTACACCAACTCCGGATATTACAAATTGCGCCTATTTAGGAAACGGTATTGCAATAATTTGTTATTCTCAGGGAGGGAACGGGATTTGGCGAACTACTGATTATGGAAAAACATGGACTGATACAGGATTTAGTATAGCAGGTTTAACACATGCTTATGGGTTAGCCTATATTGGCAATGGAATATGTTTGGCAGGCTTTGGTGATAGCGGATACCTCGCAAGAAGTGTCGATTATGGAAAAACGTGGGTGTCACTTGGTCAATATGGAACATTATCAAGGATTTATGATTTCGTTTATTTAGGGAATGGAATAGTTTTAGCAGCAGGTGGATCAAGTACTGCCAATACAGCAGTTGTTCTTCGTAGTACAGATTACGGAGCTACATGGTCAACAGCATATACTCCCGGTACATCACGATGGATTTTTTCATTTGCTTATTGTGGCAATGGAATTGTTATTGCGGGAGATGGAACAACCAATGGGACTATTCACAGAAGCACTGATTATGGGGTTACGTGGACGCCAATTACAAATTTATATGGAACAATTTGGAAAATGCGTCATTTAGGCGGGGGCATATTAATTGCAGGAGTCGGTGGTAGCGAGGCAATAATTTATAGAAGCATTGATTATGGTCTTACATGGACACTGGTAGCTGATTTTTCTTCTACATCTTCTGATTTATTGGTTATAGAATATTGCGGACAGGGTGTTTGTTTAGCTGGAAGTTATGGAGTTAACCCCGGTGGCGAAATATATAAAAGTATCGACTATGGCAAAACATGGATAAATAAGGGGCAGCTTGTTGGGACTGAGACATGGGTAATGATGCTTTGTTATCTTGAAAAAGGAATCGTCATGGCCGGTCTTGCCAATAATGGATTATTAATGCGGTCAACCTTACCATCTATAAAGCCTAATGCTCCGGTTACCCTGACTGATGGAGCAGCTATCACTTCAGATTGGGAAGACGCTGATGAAAAACAGTTTGCTCTTGACTCTGCCGAAACAGCAATTGCAATGACTGTTTTAAATGTCAAAGAAGATGCTGATACATGGGCAGCAGCACTTTATTCAATTCGGAAACAAAGCACATCAGACTTGGCTATTACATTTTCAGGAACCGGGTTAAAATTTGTTGATCTGAATAATAAAGCAGCCCCTAATGCGTCAGTGGTAATTACTTTAATCAATACTACTGCAAATATGTTTTTTACAATAGGTGCATGGGTTTCGGGACTCGATGATTCGGGTGATATCATCATTTATTTAAATGCATACTAATGGGACTGATTAAGACCATAGCGATGATGAAGGGAGGAGTTACTTACTCTGCTGAAGTTCAAGCAGTAATTAACCGATTTATAGCGGCTGGTCAACCATTAACACAAACAGAAATCACAACTAAAGTTCAGCCGTTTGTCGATGGCATGGTTGCAGATGGCAACTGGCAATATATAGATGAATTTTGGTGGTCTAAAGGTATTGAAACAAAAGCAAAATCCTTTGTGGGGTTTAAAAGTTTAATCGCAACTGAAGTAGGAACAGTTACATTTGGAGCCGATGGATGGAGTGGATTTACAACATCTGATTTTATAAAATCGGGTTATATACCATCTTCGTTTGGTGGGCAATTTACATTAAATAATGCAATGCTTGGAGCATATTTTACGGCATCTCCGCAAAATAATGCTACAGTTATTGGAACACAAGAAACTGGAGCCGTTCATCCCGCTCGACTTTCTTCAGGAGCATTAGCGCAAGGACTTAATACATTCAACTTGGTAAGTGCAGGAACGGCATTGACTATTGATTCCCTAAAGACATATATTAGACTTGATAGCACTCATAACTACGAATATATTAATGGTGCTTTGACGCTTTCGCCCGGCTTGGCGTCGGGAGGGTTAAGTACTTATGAGATATACATAGGTTGTTTAAATAATAATGGTGCTGCTTCAAGCTCAACAACCTCAAATATAGGTTGTGCTTTAATCGGTGCAGCCGTTGGTGTAGATCAAGCTAAATTAAATTCACGAATCGCAACATTATTAAGTTAAAAATATGGCACTTACATTAAAAGAACAACTTCAGATATCAACTTCGTCAGTTGATGGAATTACATTCCTTGATTTAGTTTATCAGGGAGCTGTAAGTTTCGGGGCTACCTTTCAGCAAACAGTAAAAGATGTAAACCCGGTTGATCCCGCAAATCCAACTCCCGATGAAGTTTGGTCAGCAAGTTATAAATCAAAAATGCTTTCAAAAGTCAATCAAATCATAAATGCTGAAGCACAAAATCGCGGAGGGCTGGCACAAACATTGAACCGGGTATTTGATGCTATTGTGGGCTTATCTCCGGCAACATTGGCACAGGTTCAGGGAGCCACTGAAGCGCAAGTCGAAGCGTTTATAAATGCTCAGATAAAATCAATTGTCGAGGCACTTTCCGGCGTTTATAATCAGGAAAAAGACGCTTATGATGCATTGTGATTATTAATTTATAATTACTTTCCTTCACTGTCTTAAAATCCCTCCCTTCCATTTCTTAAAATTGCAGCTGATATGCATGCAATTCAAAAAAGCCTCGAGTCAACTATTAAAGTGCCCATGTGGCTGGCTTCTATTTTGATCGTCGCATTTTTCGGCGCTGTCGGATGGATGATAAAAAACCAGATTGAAACCAATAAGGAGCTGGTAAATATCAAACTCAATGCATCTCAGATCGCTGCCAACTCTACCAACATTGGAGAAATTAAGGAAAGCGTTAAAGACCTTTCGAAGATCCGCCTCGAGCAAAAGGATGAACATGACAGAATTAAGGACTGGGCCGAGGCTAAATTTCAACCGAAGCGATGAAGAAAATCCAGGAGAAGATACGAACCGAAGCCCTTAAATGGCGGGGCGAAAAGGAGATCCCTCACAACCAGGGGTTCGAGAATAAGGACCTCGAGGCCATGATGATCAGCGTGACCGGGTGGAAGCCCGGGGACGCCTGGTGTGCAGATCTGTTCAAGCTGATCTGGTATAACGCCTATTCGCATTATTTAAATTCGATACTTCCTTCCCTGGATAAGCTCTGCAGTTCTTCGGCTGTTACCACCTTCAGGAATTTTTCGAAGCGGCCGGCGCTGACTAAATACCTATTCGAAATTCATCAGATACCGGTAATCGGCGCGGGGATCTTCTTCCAGGAATATAAGATGATCGATGGTAAGCTTACCGCCCATTGGACCGGTCATGCCGGTGTGGTGACAGATCTGCCCGACAGCCCGGAGGAAATCACTAATAAGCTGGCCAATAATTCGCCGTTCCTGTGCACCGAGATCGAGGGCAATACTTCCGAGTCAGGATCGCGTGAAGGCGATGAGGTGGGCCTTAAGACCAGGCTGATCGATTATAACCCCAAGCCCGGGCTCGTTCCCCTGGGCTTTGTGTACCCATATGTGGATGAAGAGATGGAAGAATTTATTGAAATGATATAAAATGACACTCTCAGATCCTGCCGCCGTTATAATTGGAATAATTGTCGCCTGCGTATGGAATCTGCTCAGCGCGAAAGATAAATGCGATAAGGCAAAGCCGCGAAAAAAATTCTATTTCAAAAAATACTGGAATTTAAACTGGGATAACTGGGTTAAGAACCTGATCGGCGGACTTGTATTCGGCTTTATCTTAAAATCGTGGTCGGTGAGCCTGCTGGCTTCAATCCTGAGCCAGAATATAAGCGACCTGGCCGGACCGTTTTTGTCTGGAATGTTCGGCGCATTTCTTATGGAATTCATTTTTAACAAAGCTAAAATCGAGGAATAAATATGAAGATCTTCAGGTTGGTTTCATTCGTTCTGTTTATTGCCTTATGCGGCTGCTCGGCTCAGTATCACCTTAAAAAGGCCATCGCGAAGGATCCGCACTTGTTCGATACCCTTACCGTTAGGGTAGACACGCTCAGGCTGCCGGTGCCGGAGATCCACTATGTCGATCGCCTGGTGCAGGGCGATACGGTAACCATTAACCAGACCGATACGATCACCCATGAGCTGACCAGGATTAAATATTTCGTGAAAAACGATACGATCACCATCCAGGCGAAATGCCCCGACCAGAAGGTGATCACCAGGATAAAAACTGTCATGATAAATAAACCCTGGACACATTCTGACAAGAATAAATACAGAAAGCAGGGCGCCTGGTTCCTGGGAATTTTCGAGATCGTTATCATTCTTGCCTATCTGACCCGTAAATTATGGGTACCCCTGATAACCGGTGGATGGTCGAAATTACTGAAATTATTTCAATAGCGCGGGGTTTAAATCCCGGGCTGTTGCCCCTGTCCTAATATTCCCAGCCGCAATCCGTTTTCTTTGCTCCCGTTATGCGTTTGGATCTTTTACTCCAATACAGGGCCTGGGCGCTCGAATCGCAATTTGCCGAGCGCGTTTATCCCCTTATGCTTTCCATTCTGAACCGGGAAGCCTATGATCATTTCAATCAATTAAATCCGAACCGGAAATCTTATCACGGCATGGATCCGGCCGGCATCATGGCTGGCGACGGTTATGTAGGCCGCACTTCCACGAAGGCCGCTTCAGGAAATGCAAACGATAAGCCGAAGATGACCGCCATGATCCCTGTATTGGGATCGCTCACCAAGCGCGGAGATCTCAGCTCCTATGGCATGCATGATTACATAAATGCAATAAACAATGCGAATGCGGATCCGAATATCGATTCGATCGTGCTGGCCATTGAATCGCCCGGGGGAACGGTTGACGGCACTCCTGAATTCGTAAAGGCTGTACGTGAATCACAGAAACCGGTGATTGCATTCGGCGACGGCATGGTAGCTTCAGCTGCTTACTGGGTGGCCAGTCAATCAAAGGCTATTATCGGGAACGTCAGTAATTATACGGAATTCGGATCCATTGGAACGCTTTACATTCACCGGAACTGGGGTACCTATATCAAGAACGAGATCGGATCGATGGAGATCATCCGGGCGCCGCAATCGAAAGACAAGGCCCTGGTAAATGCCATCGAGCCATTGCCTCCCGATCAGAAGGATGCCATTCTTGCCGAGCTGAAGATGATCACCGAAGATTTTATTTCGGCCGTTAAAGCAGGCCGCGGAGACCGGCTGAAGGCGAAGGATTCACAGGTCTTCACCGGCAAAATGTTCGACCTGCAGCAATCGCTCGATTACGGGCTGATTGACCAGGTAGGAACGCTCCAGGATGCCGTTAATTACGCTCATGAACTTGCGGCTGCAGATTCGCAGCCAGGAAATACCAATACTAACTCAAATTCAAATTCGATGAAAAAATGGTTCAGTTCTCTGTTCTCCGGCAAGGCCGAAGACAAACCCAAAGAAGGTGAGCTGTCAGCTGAAGACCTCGCAGAATTTAAAGCTGCAGAACAGAAGCTGGCGGATATGAAGAAGGCCCAGGACGACCTGAAGGCCGAAGTCGATCAGCTTAAGACTGCGAAAGCGGATCTCGAGAAAAAGGTATCCGACAAAGATGCTGAAATTACCGAGCTGAACGAGAAGCTCGAGGAAGCGCCGGCAGGCCAGGCCACAACGATCGTAGGTGACAAAGATCGCGGACCGGAAAACGAAGGCGAGAAGGATGACTTCAAAACTTCCGTCGATGCCGAAGCCGACAATTATCGCCAGGCGTCAAACGTCGAAAAATAAGGATTCAAAAATTCAAAATAAGAAAACAATGAAAAAGTTTTTCGCAGTATTTAACCTCGCTTTCTTCTCGCTTTTGCTCGGGGTTATCATATCATCTTTTACGGGGATCTCGCCCTATGTGGCCGCCCCCTCCGTTACGGTCCTGACGATCGCCAGCTCACAGTTCATATCCGGATCAGGTTATGCCTGGTCGAGCCAGGATCTGTCGGCCATTGCCCGGTACGCTCATCAGTTCCAGAGGCAGCTTATTGTCACGTTATTAAATGGCCTGGATGCCGTTAATGATTTTATTCTTTTGCCGGGTATTAAAACCTCAATGAAGCTTCCGAAATTCAAAGCAGGAGCCGGCGCACGTCCCTATTCTGCTACGACTGAATTTTATACCGGTAATAATGTTTTTTCCGATCGTGAAATAAAGGTTGATGTCGGTAAGAAAGAGATCCTGATCGATCCTGAAGACTTCCGGCAGACTTATCTTTCGCTGGTGATGTCGCCCGGATCCGGAGCGAAGAAGATGGATATCCCTTTCGCGCAATATGTGTGGCAGGAATTCATCAATAAGTTCCGCTCCGAGATAAATGACAATGTTGTTTGGGCAGGCTTCGACAAATCCGATGCTTCGGCTTACAGTGAATCGGCCACCTATGACCCCGGTGAGTACATCACCTATTCGCTGAACGGAATTACAGAGTATTACAAATGTATAGCCGGCGCCACCACAACGGCCGGTGAGGATCCTGAAGATACCCCTGCAAAATGGCAGAAAGTTACGGCCAGCGCCATTGCAGTCGGCCTGCAGACCATACTCGATGCCGATATCACTGCCGGCGATGTTGTTGAAACTGCCACTGGCGTCATCGACAATACAAGCGGTTACGAAGCTTATGCGGCTTTTCTGAAATTGTTCCGCGCCTTCGATCCGGCTTATAAGAATGCCGGGATAATAACACATTGCTCATTCACCGATTTCGAATTGCTGCTGGATGACCTTAATACGCAATTCCAGTATACGGTCACCGACATGTCGAAATTCATGGTGAACGGCATGCTTCCGCTTCCCGGAACCAACGGTAAGGGCTATGTGAAACCTGCCACCTGGCTGGGATCTTCACGCAGGCTGATTGCCGAGCCGGTTGATGTTGCAAGAGGCAAGGGCGTTAACCTGGTAATGGGCACGGATCTGCTCAGCGATCTTAACGAGATCAAGACGAAGGAAAATCTCTGGACCCTCGAGGGCGGGATCAAGTTCGTATGCGGCTTCCAGATCTCCGACCTGGATGCCATAAAGGTCGGAGACCAGGCGTAATCAAATTGTTTAATCTGCCCCGGGTTTCGGCCCGGGGCTAACTCATAATTTTATGGCAAAGAAATCTAAAAATCTGAAGTTCCCGGTCGTGAAGGTTAAAGTCGATGGCAAAGTAAAATTATTTGCCATTGTAAAACCGAAGGTCGATATCCGGCCCGGGATTCCGCGGAAGTCCCATGCTGGCGAACAGCATCATGACGCTGTTCCCAAAATCGGAATATTTACTGCTGCCCAGGTTGCTTCCGATGCGGAGCTGATCGCTTACCTGGTATCGATCAGATCCGGCATGCTCCGGGAGATCGAGAAGGAGTCGGATGTAGCCGCAGCTGAAGAAGATGTTAATCCTTTGGCTGATGAGAATGAAGCGCTGAAGGCTTCCGTTGAAGAACTTTCCAAAAAGCTGGAATTTAAAGAAGAGTATATATCGAAACTTCACGATAAACTCAATGAGCCTGAAAAAGGGTATCCGTTAGAATCAGGTGAAAAGGATGCTGCCTCGAAGACGGCCAAGAACAAAGGAAAAAGTACCACCAAAACCAAGGGAGGTGAATAATGGCATTTGAAGACATTCTCTGGACCCAGGGCGAAGACAACATGGCAGGTCTGGTCGATGACCTGTACTTCGTTCCTATCGATGATATCGACTTCACCACCCCGCCTACACTCGATGTCGACGGCGTTACGATCGCAAATGATATTACATTGCTGGCCACTAAAAAGTGGTTCCGCATCTACCATACCCGTGGAACCGGCAAGCTCGATGACAATGTGGTAGGCGAACGCGACGGAAAGAGCTTCGAGAATATGGTGGAATTCAAGTTCCCGGGCGATACGAAGGAGCTTGTGGCATTTAAACGCCAGGTGCTGAATACTCCGCTCGCCGTGGTATGCAAGGATACACAGGGCAATTACCGGATCCTGGGGGTTTCCCTGATCAAGGATCCTGCCACCGGTACTGACGTAACTACATTGCAGTTCCCGGCTTACATCGAGCAGGCTTCCGGCACTACCGGGGCGAAGGGATCCGATGCCCGTGGTCATACCTTCCAGATCAAATCGGAAGCCGTATGCCCGCCCCTGTTCTACGAAGGAACCATTGACGTAAGCGCAACATGATGAAGACTAAAGTCATATTACCTTCTGAGCTGGCCGATAAATTCAGCGTGGATCCGAAGGCGCCTGTCCGCTTTGTTCACCGGATTCATGGTGAATATGATCTTTCGAAGATCAACGCGAAACAGGCGAAGCATCTGGCTGATAACAATATTTATCTGAAACCCGTTAAAAAACCTTCTGCTGACAAATCATAGCGGTTATTGTTCCATCCTGTTAATCTCAGACCAGAAAAGCCCGGCACTCCATCACCGGGCTTTTTTCATTGCCTCCGCTGTCCTATCGCTGGCGACTTTTTACGCGTAATTTTTTGGCGACAAATTAAATACGATGAAAATAAAGAAGGAAACTCACGATAAATTTTTAATCCTCGCAAGCCGGCTGCAAAATAGCCATGATACTGTCAGAGATAAAATGATCCTTTCAGGGTTCGAATTAAAGGAAACCGGAATGAGCTCTCTGAATGGAAGGCCAGTTGATATTACAAAAAATTATATAAAAAAAGTCGATCGGAAAGAGCCTGTAAATCATTTAAAACGAATGGAAAGGATTTATCGAAGGCGTGGACCCGAAGGAGTGTTTGTGTATCTGAGAAAATACATTGCTCCCGAATCTCATACGAAGCTCCGCCAGATCGTGAATAGCTTATGAAAATTATCGATGTTGATGCCATCCTGGAACAGTCCAGGAAGAACCGGGAGAAAAAGCCGGAGATCGAGGTAAAATCGATCGAGGTGGTTGAGGTGATTGATTACATGCCAGTCCCGACTCAACCCTTCAGGGGCCCATCGATGAAAACCCTCCAGGGGTTCAGCCGCACGAGCGCTGAAACCCTTGGATGGTTGAGTCAGAATACCAAAACAGAAGGCAACCAACTCAAGGGTGATATCATCGCCGAGCTTGAGCTGCAGATGCGGAATATACGGGTGGCCCGGGCCCGGGTGTCGAATAAATATCCTGAAATGATCCGCAGGGGAGCTTCGGCGGCAGAGCTGGCGACCAATCATGCCGAGATCGAAAGCTACAGCGATGAAATGAAGGATATATACAGCCGGATCCGCTACGTCGAGCGGTATGGATCCCTTCCCGATCGGGAGCCGGCCGGCCAGGATCCTGCGGAGAGTGATAATATCATCGAGGTGAAGAAAATGCTTCGCGCCCTGGTCGATAAAAGATGCAAGCTGCAGAAGAAGCTCGAGCCTTCAGCGAAGACGCCTAAGAACCCCGACCGGTTCACTACCTGGTCGCTCGAGCTCGACCAGGTGCAGGCCGAATATGACCAGGTGAAGGCGCGGTATAATGATTTAAAAATAAAACTGAAATCGGATGGATAAAAAGCGATCTGTTATTGCGTCGGATAAAAAAGATCTTCCCCGGGAACTGAGAAGAATTGCAGATACGACTTTCGACCGGATATGGAAGTTTTATTTCAATACAAAAACGCGCATCGATCTCACTGAAAAGGAAGAAGAGATCCGTCAGCGCTGGGAATATGTCTGGACTCTGAGCACGGATATCATGACCAGGCGCGAAATTGTTCTTCAGCTTAGAAGTACCTATCAGATTACCGAACGCCAGGCATATGAAGATATCATCAATGCCTGGAATTTATTCGGTAACCCGCAGGACCAGGTGAGGAAAGCCAGGCGTGAAATATTGAGTGATATTCTGTTAAAGGCCATGAATAAAGCCGATAAGGATAGTGAATATAAAGCCCTGGAAAAGCTCGCTCTTCGTTATTCCAGGATAAACGGCCTTGATATTGATAATAAAAACGATCAGCTCGCCGACTTTATTAAAGGATTGAAACCTCATACGATTATTATTACAGGAGATCCAAAATCATTGCAGCGGGAAGCCGATGAATTAATGGAAGGCGTGGAAGATATCGACTCTGAAGTGATAGAAGATAATGAATAATCCGGCTCAGAAGGAATTCTATCTTAACCCGGTTGCCAGGCTTTTTTTAATTGCCACCCAGCTCACAAAGGTGCTTATTGCCGGTCGAGGCTTTTCAAAGTCTTTTACAATCGGATTGAATATCCTGAAGAAGGTTGAAAAGCTCCCCAGGAGCAAGGGCTTATTCACCGGCCCTGCTTATACACAAATGCTTGGGCAGACCCTGCCGCCCGTTAAGTCTGCATGGGAATGGTTCGGCTACATCGAGAACATTCATTATGTGGTTGGGATCAAGCCGCCGAAGCATTTCGAGAAGCCTTATCATAGCCCTGTACGATACGATAATGTGATCACCTTCTGGAATGGTACAACGATTGTCTTGGGCAGCTTCGACAGGCCACAGTTCATGCGCGGCGGATCCTATGACTGGATCGTATCGGACGAATCCTTGCTGATCAAGAAGGACGTATATGATCAGATCGTGATCCCTACCCTTCGCGGAACTCATCCGAAACTGAAGGAGAAACCCGGTCACCTGGAACAGATCTTCGCTAGCTCTATGCCATATAAAACTATGGGACAATGGTTGCTCGATTACGAGCAGCTCAGCAAGGACCATGAGGATGATGTGTTTTACATCGAGGGCACCAGCTGGCACAACCGGGTTATCCTGGGAGAGAAGGTCCTGACTATGTGGAAGCGCACACTGCCGGCACTGATATATGATATCGAGGTAATGAATAAGCGTACAGTGAGAATCGGTGAGCTCTTCTACCCTGCCCTGCATGAACGGCACTGGTATACCGAAACGTATAACTACAACTTCATCGATAAGCTGGGCATGGATATCGATATGCAGAAGCGTGACAGCCGCTGGGATGAGGACTGTGATCCTGCCCTGCCTATCAATATATCGCATGACTGGGGAGCATTCAATGGTATGACGATCGATCAATATTTCAGGGATAAGAATGAAGTTCGCTTCATCAATGAGATGCATGTGCAGCACCCCGATACTATCGATGACCTGGCTGATAGTTTCTGTAAGTATTATAGTTACCATCAGAAAAAGGTAGTCTATCAGTGGGGTGATAAGTCAGGCGCTAAGCGTGAGGCGAATGCCAAGGTGACTTACTTCGAGCAGTTTGCTGCAATACTAAGGAAGAATGGATGGCGGGTAATCAGGCAGAAGATCGGCGATATCCCCCACCTATCCAGACACAACTTTATCATCAATCTGCACAAGGAGCAGGATCCCCACCTGCCCAGGATCCGGCACAACGCCATCAACTGCAAGGATCTCCGCATCGCGCTCGAGAATGCAGGCATGAGAAAGGAGAAGAAGGATAAGCGATCGGAGGTCAACCCATCCATCAAGCAGGAGCATGCCACCCACCTGACAGATGCCTATGACTATCGTCTTTACTGGGGCTTTCATAACATCGAGGCCGGCCTGGTACCTGCCGGTGAAGTGTCATTCGGTACACACTGATTCATATTTCCCTTTTTTGCAGAAAATAATCGCCGAAATGATAAGG
>Ga0209919_1000510_pt1 | contig 19772 bp, 11 predicted proteins | sample SalPon2A_C_D2_MG_FD_185721 | JGI IMG/M metagenome (GOLD analysis project Ga0209919, IMG submission 185721) | Soil microbial communities from South San Francisco under conditions of wetland restoration - Salt Pond MetaG R2A_C_D2_MG (SPAdes)... | ecosystem: Environmental > Terrestrial > Soil >... | reverse complement strand
TTTATTGTTATTACAGTTCTGGTTAAAAATATACTTTGATTGTCTCAACAGAATGTTTTTTCGTTTTTACCTTTACAACACTTCCATTAAACTCAATCGGCTTTCCATCTTCTTCCATAAAATTTGATTGTAAAACTTTTTTAGGAACTGCCGGCAATGTAATTGTTGCTTCTGTCTCTCTACCTTCGGCATCGTACCACTGAATAACCCATGCTCCCGAACCTTCAGCTTTTTTTACGGTTGTAAGTACCAGGTTATCTTCATTTAGTTTTATAAAAGATTTGTTTAAAGGAAGATTGCCAGGATGAATTGAATTCATAGAAGCAATTAAAGGTTCATTATACTCCCATCCTCTTTGAACTGTGTTTGCAGATTTCCAATCCCCTTTGTGTGGATAAAGTGCATAATCAATTGTATGTTTTCCCATATCCTGTGTAGGATCAGGCCATTTGGGTGAACGGAGCAGAGACAATCTCATCACGTTGTCTTTAGTGTCATAACCATATTTAGAGTTGTTTAATAAACTTACTCCATAATCACCGGAAGTCATATCAGCCCATTTTTCTGCTGCTACTTCGAATCGTGCTTTTTGCCAGTCAGTTTTACTTTCAGTTGAACGTTGAATCGATCCATAAGGAATTTCATAAGTAGCCATTGTATCGCTGAAAGAAAATGGGAAAGCTACTTTCAACATAGTATGTTCTTCCCACCAGTCGACTTTAGTTTGAAAATCTATTCTGTCAAGACCGTTGTAAAGAATTACATCCTGCGTAAAAAAGGACGAAGGAAAATTTGGTGTCGGGTAATCTTTAACAACTCCGGGCTTTAAATAATCACGGTGCAATCTTACAATTGTTCTAACCGGACCTGTTTCAATAACTTCTGCTTTTCTGAAATTTGATGGATATTCAACACCGGTCAAACCGATATTCCAGGCGTCCCAGTTTTTAGGTGTATCTTCCAGTAATTGAAGCTTATTCCCTTCATTCTTAAATATTTCTTTATTGTTCCTTTTATCATAAATATTTTTTACCCATCCTGTTGATGTATCAATGGCAACTGTAAAATATTGATTATCTATTTTGGTTTCAGTAGCAGATAATCCGGAATTAGTTAATGTTGTTTTATTTTTTTTCAAAACATAAGTTTTGTATCCAATTGATGGTACATCCGTCGCTATAAACATTAATTGGTTTGTGTAATGATCCAGATTTACCATTTGTGAGGGTATTTCTCTTCCTTCCTCTGTAAAAACAGAATAATTATTTTCATCGCCTTCGGGAAGATTAAATTTTACGATGTCTGTTCTTTTCCAGTTTAATGGATTAAAAACAGTTAAAGGACTGCCATCTTTAATGCCCGTTGTATTTATATTCTTATTTATATCAGTTAATGCAGCGTTCAGAGTAAAATCGCCGATCTTTTCGGCTTTTTCAAACTTTTCAACCGCATCAATATATACTTCCCTTATACTTGAGCCGGGAAGAATATCATGGAACTGATTAAACATAACATCCTTCCATGCATCGCCCAGATCTTTTTCCGGATATTTATTTCCATAGAAAGAAGAAATTGAAGAAAATTTTTCTGATTCTGCAAGAAGGTTCTCCATCTTCCTGTTATATTTTTTAATCTTGCCGTGAGAAGTGTAAGTGCCACGATGATATTCCAGATAGAGCTCATCATCCCAAACAGGAAGTTTTGAAAGATCTTGTTTCTTCAGCAAGTTTATGTAATTCTGTGCTGTACCATATTGAATTTTTGGATAAATAAAAACATTCATCAAATGTTCTACCCTGGTAATCATATCTATAGATGGACCACCACCGTGATCACCAACTCCGAACAGGATCATAAAATTTCTGAAACCTGTATTTGCTTCAAATTGTCTCAACCAATCTACCAATTGATAAGATTGTGTAATTGTGTTAACATAATCGAAAGGGAAATATGATAATATTTTTGACCCGTCGGGAGATTCCCACCAGAAAAGCCTGTATGGAAAAACGTTTGTATCATTCCAGCCGATCTTCTGGGTTATGAAAGCATCAATACCCGCATTTTTATAAAACATCGGCATGTTCCAGTTGTATCCGAATGAATCCGGATTCCAACCGAGTTTTACATCGACTCCCATCTCATTTTTAAAATAATTTTTAGCATAAAGAAGCTGCCTGTTCCATGAAACACCGCTTGGCAGGTTGCAATCAGGTTCTATCCACATGCCGCCGACAATTTCCCAGCGTCCGTCTTTTATCCTTGCTTTTATTCCGTTGAAAACATCGGGATACAAGTTCTGCATCCATTGAAAATATTGTGCTGCACTCTGCGTATAAGTAAAAATTGGCTTTTCGTCCATTATGTGAAGCACAGAAGCAAAAGTATTTCTACAAATTAATTTTGTTTCTTTTGATCGCCACAACCAGGCAGCATCTATATGAGCATTTGAATCAAAATAAAGAGTGAATTTTTTAGCAAACGCAGCTACGGGTACAAGTGCTTTTTTAACTTCTTCAACTGATTCTTTATATTTTGTCAGGTCACCTGCTTCTAGCGCGCTTACATCTATTTTTAATGCTTCTTCCTGAAGAAGATTATTTAATTTTATTTTTTCGTTTTTATCCAGATTGGATTTATCAATTCCGGGATCTGTTTTAACGCGGGCATTTGTCTGGTAGGTATCAAAGCTCAATAATTTTTGTCCGGTCCTTAAACTCAACGCAAGGTCCTGAATTTCCTCTCGGAGTGGAGTAACAACTCCCATATCAAGTTCAGCCCTTATTAATCTAAGAGGACCACCTGTATTTATTGCCTTTATTACAACAACGAATTTATCTCCCGGTTTTGCATTTTCAGTTAGCACAAAATCACCATCCCAGGGAAAATAACCTTTGCTTTCCCCGTTTATCCAGAGATATCCGTAATCATCAACAGAAAGCATAAGCTTTACTTTTCCTTTTACCGGAACGCCAAGAATTTGTTTTGGTAATACAACCGTTTTTCTTAACCAACAAGAATCGTCAGAGATATGTTCATTAAGACTAAGTGTTCCCCATTTTGAATCATCAAAATTTAATGAGGTTGGATCACCTTCAATTACAATTCCACCGGAAAGGTTAGGACTTTTTTTCCAGTCGTCGTAGGCATAAGTGCTGAGAAATGAAAGTCTTTTTGCAACTTTATCAACATTGGTTTCGGTTTGTTGATCTTTTTTATTTTGTGCAAATATTAATAGAGGAAATAACGAAAGGACAAGAAAATATTTAAGTGATTTCATTTTATACCTTTGAGTTAAAAGCTTAAATTGTTATCAAGCTTGTCATTTCGAATCCTGCTTTAGCGGGTTGAGAAATCTATTTCATAATTAAAGATTTCTCCCTACGGTCGAAATGACATCTGAATAAAGTTTGTTCCAATAGTGTTAATTACTTCTGTCTTAGCTGATCCAGAAGAACCGCAAGTAGAATTACAACACCAACAACAATCTGCTGAATATATGAACCTACATTTAAAAGATTTAAACCGTTTTTAAGAACTGCAATTAACATCGCTCCGATAAAAGTTCCGATAATTGTACCGCGTCCGCCGAATAAACTTGTACCTCCGACTACAACCGCAGCAATTACGTCCAGTTCATACATCAATCCGGCATTTGGTTGTCCGGAATTGACGCGTGACGCTAACAAAATTCCACTTATTGCTGAGAGAACTCCTGAAATAATATAAACTGATGTTAAAATTAAATTAGTATTTATCCCGGCAAGACGTGCTGCCTCGAGATTTCCACCAACCGCATAAACATATCTGCCAAATTTTGTTTTTGTTAAAACAATGTGGGATAAAACAAAAACTACTACCATAATTATTGTTGGGAATGGAATACCGAGAATTCTTCCGGCTCCCAAGAAACTAAATGCATCCGGAAGTTCCCAGACCGGACGACCTTCTGTATAAACAAAAGAAGCGCCGCGCCAGATTGTCATCAAAGCCAGCGTTACTATAAATGGAGTTATTCTGAATTTTGTTACAAAAATTCCAGCTACACCGCCGGATACAACACCAAATAAAATTCCACCGAGCAGTGCAATTGGGAAAACAAGATACAGGGGAAGATTTATTTTTAACAAACTTGCAGTAAGTACACCAGCAAATGCAACAAGTGAACCAACTGAAAGATCAATTCCTGCAGTAAGAATTACGAATGTCATTCCGGCAGCAATAATTGCCGTAATTGAAGCTTGTAAGGTTACGTTTAAAAGATTTTCTGCTGAAAAGAAGAATGGAGAAAGTTGTGAAAATATCAGAACCTCAAGCAGAAATACAATTACAAGACTAAATTCTGAAACTTTTTCAAAATATTTTTTGCCACGGATTTTTGATAGCATAGTTCATATTATTTTTTAAAGATTGCTTCGTCATTTTCACTTCTCGCAATGACAACACTCTCTGTCATTGCGAACCCGGCAGCCGTCAGGTGAAGCAATCTGTTGAATTAAATTATACTCTTTCCTCAACCTGCGTAGCTAAATTTAGTATCTTCTCCTGCGAGAAATCTTTTTTCTCCAATTCGCCCGTAATTCTTCCTTCACACATAATTGCAATTCTATCACAGATTCCAATCAATTCCGGCAACTCAGACGAAATTACAATCACTCCTATACCCTGTTCAACCAGTTTATTTATAAGATTATAAATCTCAAACTTTACACCGACATCAATTCCTGCTGTAGGTTCGTCAAAAATAATAATTTTTGAATGGGTATGTAGCCACCTGGCAAGTACAACCTTTTGCCGGTTTCCGCCGCTTAAGTTTTCGACTTTTGTCTCCTGTGAAGGTGCTTTTATCTGCAATTGATCGAAATAACTACTGACCATTTTTTTCTCTTCAGATTTGTCTATAAAAAGACCTTTCATTAGTGGAGAAAGATTAGAAATTGAGACATTCTCACGGATACTTCTTTCCATAAAAAGCCCATAGAGATTCCTGTCCTCTGTCAATAAAGCGATTCCGGAATTAATTGCATCTTTTGGCGATTTGAATTTTTTCTCTTTCCCTTCAAACATTATTTTGCCACTTTCGGTTTTATCTGCACCGAAAATCACTCTTGCAACTTCGCTCCTGCCCGCACCGACCAAACCGGCAAGTCCTAATATTTCTCCTTTGTGAAGTTTCAGGTCTATATTTTTTAATTTTCCGCTATTTAAGTTTTCGAGATTTAAAATTTCCTCACCAATTTTTGCAGTATGTTTTGGAAATTCATCAGCAAGCTCCCGCCCAACCATTTGTCTGATAAGCTCTTTAATATTAGTTACTTTAATCTCTGATGTTGCAATCTTTTTGCCATCCCGCATTACAGTCACGCGATCACCGATTTCAAAAATTTCTTCCAGCCTGTGGGAAATGTAAATAATTCCCACTCCTTCCGATTTTAACTTTTTTATAACATTAAAAAGATTTTCAATTTCAGATGTAGTTAAAGAGGCAGTCGGTTCATCCATGGCAAGAATTTTAATATTCCTGTGCGTGGCTTTTGCAATTTCAATCATTTGCCGCTGAGCTACACTTAATTTAAAAACAGGTACGTTTGCAGGAATTTCTTCACCCAATTCTTGAAGTGCTTTTTGGGCAAGTTCATTCATCTTCCCCTTATCAAGAAACGTAAATGAATTTTTCATTATTTCGCTTCCAAGGTAAATGTTATCTGCAGCGGTTAATTCAGGAATAAGCTTGAAATCCTGGTAGATAATACCGATTCCCAGTTTCCGGGCTTCAGAAGGCGTGCTGTAATTTACTTCTTTGTCTTCAATAGAAGTTTTTCCGGTATTTTTTTTTAATGCACCGGATAAAATTTTCATTAATGTTGATTTACCTGCGCCGTTTTCACCGAGCAAGCAATGTACCTCACCCTTTGTCAAATCAAAGGAAACGTTATCAAGTGCGAGTACACCTGGATACCGTTTCGAGATATTTTCCATTCGGAGCAGTGAAGACATATTTTACTTTTTATACTAGATTTTTTTGAGGATTGCTTCGTCCCCCGACAAGTCGGGGTCCTCGCAATGACAGATAGTCTTGTCATTGCGAGCAAAGCGAAGCAATCTTATTACTATTTACTTTCTTTTTCCAAAGCTGCCTGATCAACAATTCCCACATCAACAGGAACAATTTTAGGAACAGTTTTACCCTCAAAATATTCTTTTATTTTTTCTACTGTTGTTGAGCCAATTAAATTAGGATTTTGTATTACATCAGCCTTTAAAGCTGAGCCTGATAAGATTTCTTTTCTCGCAGGCGGAGTTGCATCGTACCCAACTATTGCAATTCCTTTCCTGTTAAACTGTTTTACCGCATCCAGTGCGCCAAGTGCTGAATCATCATTTATTCCGAATATTCCATTTAAGTCAGGGTGAGATTGTAAAGCATCAGCAGCAGCTTGTAAAGAACGGTCTCTTACTCCATACCCGTTTACATCCGCAACGATTTTAATTCCGGGATATTTTGAAATGGCTTCCATAAAACCTTTAACACGATCCAGCACAGAAGTAATTGCCGGTTGATTGATTATTGCGAGATTTCCTTTTCCGCCTAAAAATTTTGCAAGGAACTCACCAGCAAGTCTACCTCCTGCTATATTATCTGATGCTATATGCGAAACAATATTACCTTCTTCTGCTGCTATATCCGCTGTAAATACCGGGATATTTGCTTTATTAGCTTCATAAATGGCAGAACCAACTCCTTTTGAATCAACCGGACAAACAACGATCGCATCAACTTTCCTGGCGATAAAATCTTCAACCTGTGATATTTGTTTGCCGAGATCAAAATCTGCAGACGTAATAATTAATTGATAACCATTCTTCTCAGCTCCTGCCATTAATCCATCTTCAAGATCACGATAAAAAATATGTCCCCGTGTGAGAAGACTGACACCGATTGTTTTCGTTCCCACAGGTTTATTATTATTACTGCAGGAAAAGAATGTAAGTGATATTAAAATAGTTATTGCTATTAGTAATAATTTGTTTTTCATAATTCTCCGTAATTTTTTATTATAATATTTGTGTCCTTTGTGCCTTCTTTGTTATCTCAGTAATTAATTTAAACCTAAAGGTATTGCCAAGTTCACAAAGTAAATATTATTTTACTAAACCAGTTCCATCAACAATTTTACAAATATAAACTCCCGGCTTCTCGCCGAAGGTTATCCTATATTCTTCAGAAATAATTTGGCTTACATCTTTAACATAATCATTTTTGATTAAATTTATGGTGCATCCTCCGAATCCCCCTCCCATCATCCTGGAACCCAACACTCCCTGCTGCACGGTGGCGGCTTCAACAAGATAATCCAGTTCCCTGCAACTAACTTCATATTTATCGCGAAGACCTTCGTGTGAATAAATCATCTGTAATCCAAACGTTTCAAAATTATTTCCCTTCAATGCTTCACAGGCTTTTCCAACTCTTTCGTTTTCTTCAATTACATATAAACAGCGATCAAAAATTATGTTATCAAAATGTTTTTGATATTCAAACAGTTGTTCTTTTCTAACATCTCTTAAGCTTTCAATACCAGGAATATGTTTTCGCAATATCCTAACGCCTTCTTCGCATTGTTTTCTTCTTGAGTTGTATTCGGTAGAAGCGAGTGAATGTTTAACGCGAGAATCAAAAAGTACCACCTTATAACTTACAGAATTGAAAGGGACATATTCATACATTAAGGAACGGCAATCAAGTTTCAAAACATGATTCTCTTTCCCGAAAATATTTATAAACTGATCCATAATTCCACATTGCACACCAACAAATTCATTTTCCGCCTTCTGTGCCAATTTAACAATTTCCAGGTTTCCAATACTTAATTCGTAAATATGATTAAGTGCAAAAGTTAGCCCGGCTTCTATTGCTGCCGAGGAAGAAAGTCCTGCTCCGATGGGAATATCTCCTCCAAAGACACAATTAAATCCCTTTATTTTTTTTCCGGATTTTATTAACTGATCAACTACACCAATTAAATAATTTGCCCAGCTTTTCTCAGAATTTTGAATATTTATAATTTCTAAATTTACTTCTTCATTAAAATCAATTGAAAAGATTGATATTTTATTATCGTTTCGTGGTGTTATTCCGAAAAGGATATCTTTATCAATTGCGGCGGGAAGAACGAATCCATTGTTATAATCTGTATGCTCACCGATCAGGTTTACTCTGCCGGGTGAACGGAAAAGCTGAGGTTCTTCATTAAAAATTTGCTTGAATTTATTTCGAATTATTTCAGGATCAGTCATAATAATTTTAAGATTTTAAATTGTCATTTCGAAGGAACGGAGTGCCTGAGAAATCTATAACTACAAAAGATTTCGAATCCGTCGACTGACGGATTCGAAATGACATTACTCAATATTTATTCTTATTCCAATTTTACATTTTTGTTTTTAAGTACATAAATCAGCCCCACGATTACCATCAATCCACCCCACCAGATATCCGGGTATGTACCTCTTAAAACTGTCTGCTGAATTTCAGGATTAAAATAAGTGTAGATACCATTAGCCACCAATATCAACCCGATTATAAAAAGTATCCAGCCGACAAAATACCATATAGGTTTCATTTTAAAACTCCTTTTCTACCAGAAAAATACATTTAGGATTATCAAAACTACGAGAGAAATAATCGCATAAAATTCAGGACGTTTAATAAATGGAATATCTTTATCTACATTTTCTTTCGTTAATCCTTTTACAAGACCAACAAGTTCTTCTTTTGGTTTCTTCTTAGTAAACCAGCTAATAATTATAGTAACCGAAAAACAAATCAGCCACGCCCACCAGGCTCGCCAGAAGTTTGCAGCCATATCACTGGATGGACTCGACATTGTGATAAAGCTTCTGCTTATCCATTCAAATTTTACTGCGAGATAAAGAGTAAAAGAGGATCCCATACCTGCGATCAAACCCCAGAATGCACCTGCAGGCGTTATCCAGACAACAAACATTCCCAAAAGCATTGTTGCAAAAAGCGGTGCGTTGACCCATGAGAAGATCGCCTGCATGTAGTCCATTATGCTCGGAAAACTTTTTGCCCAGTAAGCAGTTCCAAGACTAATTGCAACCCCAACAACAGTTGCGACTCTCCCCATCCATAACAGGTGAGCGTCTGATGCTTTTTTATTTAAAACTGATTTGTAAATATCGTATGTCCATACAGTGTTGAACGCACTGATATTTCCAGCCTGTCCGGCCATAAATCCGGCAAGCAAAGCCGTGACCCCAAGCCCTACCAGTCCACGGGGATAATACCTGGCAATCAATAAAGGAAGCGCTGAATCATAATTTATTTGCCCGGCATCCTTAGCAAGTTGAAATCCACTGTTAGGATCATTTGCCAAAACCAGTGCAATAAGTCCGGCAAGAATTACAATAAAAGGAATAGCCATTTTAAAAAATGAAGCAACTATTGGTGTCATTCTTGCCGAGCGTAAATTTTTTGCAGAGAAGGCCCGCTGCACTACGAGAAAATCTGTAGTCCAATAACCGAATGAAAGAACAAAACCAAGACCGAGAACAATTCCGCCCCAGGTAATCATCATTCCGTTTTGTGAGGGATCGGCCGAAGTTGACCATAGAGTGTTAAATGATTCCGGAACTCTTGCAAAGATTTCGTGTATGCTTCCAATCTCAATAATTCCGAGAAGTGATACCAGAAATAATCCAAACCAGATCAAAAAGAATTGAATAATTTCCGTAAAGATTGCAGACATCAACCCGCTTAAACCAACATACAAGCCAACAGTGATCGCAGACATCCACATGCTAACATCCCAGTTCCATCCAAGAAATGTATGCAGCACAAGAGCCATTGCGTAAAGATTAATTCCGGAAACGAGTAACGTCATTATTGCAAAAGCTATTCCGTTCAGCACTCTTGTTTTTTCATCGAAACGAAGTTTAAGGTAACCGGGAACGGATTTTATTTTGCTGCTGTAATAAAACGGCATCATATAAATTCCGAGGAAGAGCATTGCAGGAATTGCACCGATCCAATAGAAGTGAGCTACATACATTCCGTATTTAAATGTGTTGCCGGTCATTCCAAGTAATTCAAGTGCACCAAGATTTGCAGATAAAAAGGCGAGTCCGGCTACCCAGGAACTGTTTTTCCTGCCTGCCATAAAAAAATCTTCTTCACTTTTAGTAAACCTGCGAAGATAAAATCCAATTCCGATTGTAAACCCGAAATAGACTGCGATGATCAGCCAGTCAACAAACGATAACCCGATTGCCTGCATATTTTATCCTCGAATTATTGTGTGAATTAAATTTAGAATCCATTGTCCTTAGGACTCTGTCCAAAAAATTGTTATAAAAATACCCGATTATCACATTAACCCCGGGATTAATCCCGGGGTTATAATAACAAAAAAGAATAAAGATGAACCGTTTTAACGGTTTTAATTATTTCATTTTAATAGTAATCACCTGCTCAACAAAATGATTTATATTTGAATCGCTAATTTTGATATTTAAAATATTCTTATTTAATTCAGCTCCGTTTACCGAATCAATTTTACCTGAATTAGTAATTCCCAATTTATATGACTCCCCACTAATTCCCTCAATATGAATTTTCAGTTCGTTCCCGTTTAATTCCTGTGAAGTAACTTTCAATCCCTTGTTTGTTTCTCCCAATTCTAAATTATCTTTTAAGAAATAAATTTCGGGTACAGGACTGTAATTTAGAATATATTCATTTTTATCTTTCAACAATAATGAAGACGTTGTAAGATAAACCTGTGATTTTTTCTCTAATTCAGTTTTAATTGGATTTCCATTTAATTCCGATGAAATTATCTCTGTTCCCAATCCATGTGCGGGGGTAAATTCAACATTAATTTTGTTATTCCCTTTTTTATCTATTTTTAATTTTAATTTTCCATTTTCTATATGTAAATAGAAATCAATAATATTATTTCCGACCTTAATATTGGTAACTGAGATATCCTTCCAGTCAGCAGGTAAGTTTGGAGAAAAATAGATTGTTTTATTTGGCACATCTACTTTTAGTCCAAGTAATCCGCGGACAAAAGGTTCCATAAATCCTGTTGCAGAAAATCCCTGGTCGTGATAAGCTTCGCCAAGTTTTTGATTTATCTGTCCTGAAAATACTTCCGGTACAACTCCGGCAGCATTATCAAAAAAGTGATTGGCAACTGACTCTAATGTTTTAAAGCCCGCAAGATTGTAATGATAATTATATTGCGCCGTTCCGAAAAATGAAGCTATGAACGGCCAGACAGCACCGTAGTTATAATTAACCGGATCAAATATTTCAGATTTATTTGAAAGTGAGCGAACTCCCCAATCTGTTGAAAGATCAGAATTATTTAAGAGCGGTAAGCTTTTATCTGAATGATTATCATCCAAAACTTTAAAAGCCATCCCAATTGTAGCCCACGGAGTCTTTTCTTTTACCTGTTCTCCTTTTTCAGTCGCACCGTAACAATAAATATTCATTTCCGGAATCCAGAATTTTTCATTGAGTGATTTGAGGGCTTTCTTTAATTCTTTCTCAGCTTCTGTTTTTAATTTGGAATCTCCAACAGCATCGGACATTCTTATTACTTCTTCAATTGCTTTTGTCCAGATTGCCGAAGTATACATATCAGCATATATGTGAACGTACTTTCCAAATTCGAGTGCACCGAGACCGGCGCCTTTCAAATCCATCAGTCCGTCATTGTCGCTGTCTTTCGAGATACACCAATTGTATGCCTGCTTAATTGATTTCCAGCTTTCCTTTACAAAATCAATATCTCCGCTTTGAATATAGTAATCACCGAAAGCAACAAGGTACCACGGTGATGTGTCAGCGTGATTGTATCCATAGTGATAATCATTCCACCAATCGATTAGTCCGTCACTCTGTGAAAGCTCGTGAGCAATTTTCCCGATATTATTATTTACTTCATCTTTAGATTTTTTTCTTATCGGGAAATTATCCTGGCGCTGCCACTTCTGCACAAATTTTAAAGCGTCTTTTACAGTAGAAAAATCCTGGAAACTGTTAAACGCCAGGCTATTAATAAAAGCATCGCCTCCGAAAAACCATGCAAAACCGGGACGTCCGCCAGCACCCGACATTCCATAACCTGCAACCAATCCTTTTCCAAGGTTTGGATTTTTTACCAGCAAATTATCAAGTGCAACTTTTCCCCATTCGTATGCAAGATTAAATTTTTTATTCGGTGTTTCAATTTTTATTGTGTTGTTTGATAAATCATTGTAATAAGTATAATTTTTTTCGTAAAACTCTTCTGCGTTGGTCCATAAATTATGATACAAAGTTTTTACAGAATCGAATTTCATTTTATCGCCGCCGGCGATTACAATTGGAATATATTTTCCCTCACTCTCTCCTGGTTTAATATCTATTCTGAATTGAATAGGGTTATCTGCAAACATATGTGCAGGAGGAGCGGTCATTTGTATTCCTGCAGGAGAACCGGCAAAAAATGTTGCCCGTCCTTTCGATTCAGAAATAACATAGGCTTTCTGATCATCATCCCAGTAGCTGTACTGCCCGCCGATTCCCGCCGGCCATTGCGGCTGAAGTACGGGGAGAAATCCCGGAACAATACTTAATGGCTGAGTTGTGTAAACATTGAGTAAAATTAGTACACCCGGTTCATCTACAGGAATGAAAATTATTTCCTTTACTTTGAATGATTCATAGGTAAACGTAATGGTCGTAACTTCGGGAGTTACTGAAATGGTTTTCAGAACATCCTGTGAAAGAATTGGTGAAGTAGATGAACCAATAAAAAACTGAAGATCAAACTTTCTTAAGACTTTCCAGGGCCATACCCACATTTCAAACGATCCATTTTCGTAACCCATTAACGAAGCTTTTCTTCCAATTTTATCGAAATACTGTGTGGATTGAGCCGATCGGGTAATTTTTATAACGTTCTTTTTTATTTCAAATTTTGGAATGAAACCAGTCTGAGCCTTTAAAGAAGTGAAAAGAAAAAGAGTGGATATTATCAGTAGAGATTTAGATTTCATATTTAATTATTCCGTATAATTAAACTTGATACGTTAATTTACAATTTTCAAAGTTAATTTTTTCAGATCTTTTTCTGCAGAAGATGAGCCCACGTATATTAGATATTCACCGGGATCAACAACAAAACCATTTTCATCATTATAAGTTTGTAGTGTCTCTTTATCCATTTTAAATGTAACCTGTCTTGTTTCACCGGGTTTCAAGGATATTCTTTTAAATCCTTTAAGTGCCTTTATTTCTTTATTATCGTTTGGATTCTTAACATACAATTGAATTACTTCGTCGCCTTCTGTATTCCCCGAATTTTTTACTTCAACTTTTAAATTAGTGAATTCATCTTTAGTAATAATATTTTTGTCAAGTTTAATATTTTTAAATTCAAATGTTGTGTAACTCAAACCAAATCCAAAAGGATAAAGCACATCGCCATTAAAGTATCGGTAAGTCCTTCCTTTCATATTATAGTCAGTAAATTCTGGTAACTTTTCTACAGATTTATAAAATGTTACGGGCAATTTTCCACCGGGGTTGTAATCACCGAATAATACATCGGCAATAGCTGTCCCGGCATCTTCACCACCATACCAGGTTTCAATTATTGCGGGAATGTTTTTATCCGACCAGTTTATAGCTACTGCACTTCCATTTAAAAGAACGAGTACAATTGGTTTTCCAGTGGCCTGAATATCTTTAATTAATTTTTGCTGAGTATCAGGTAAATCGATTCTTACCCTGTCGCCTCCTAAGAAACCGGGAACCTCAACATTCATTTGTTCTCCTTCAAGCCTGGGAGACAATCCCATAAACATTATTGAAATATCAGAATTCCTGACAGCTTCAATTGGTTTTTCTTCCATATTATCATCAACCGGTGACCAGATTAATTGGAATGAAGCATATCGGTTTCTTTCATAAAACTCAGCTTTTATTTGATAATATTCACCTGCATTGAGATGAAGTTTTTTATATCCTTTAACCAAATCATAATTTCCGTTGAAATTCACGATCAAAGAATCTTCAAAATAGATACGCGCAGCGTTAAAACCGTATCCGCCAATGTAGTAATCTCCTGTTTTCTGCGGCACCAGGTAACCCGTCCATCTCACGCCAAAATTACTATGATTAAATTCAGGAAAAGGCGCACCATCCCACCATTGAAAGTCGATTAGCTTATCGATTTTTGTATGGGAAGGATTTCCTTCGAATTTGTTGTTACTAAAATATTCGCCTTTCAATCCATTTCTTTTATTTTTTCCTTTGCCGGTAAATAAGTACTCTGAAGGAATCACACTAAATGACGGCAGGTTTTCAGCAAGATTGCAACCCTGTTCGTAAACTACTTTTGCTGTTTTACCGATTTTATTAATTATTCCCTGCAGCGGTGTAACAGGATCTTTCGGAATTCCGTTATAATTTCCTAAAAGTACTTCAACATCATTGGCATTAGGACCAATAACTGCGATCTTCTTAATATTTTTAGAAAGCGGCAAAAGATGATTTTTGTTTTTTAAAAGTACAATTGATTCTCTAGCCGCTTTTAGAGCAAGGTCTCTGTTCTTTGTTGAATTTACAACACCGTATTTTATTTTATTAAAGGGAACATCTCCAGGCGGATCAAACATTCCAAGTTTAAATCTCGCAGTAAATAATCTTTTTACCGATTGGTTTATTTTATTTGTATCGACCAGCCCCAATGCAATTGATTTGTCGAGATTTAAGAACTGGTCACCACAATTTAAATCACTTCCGGCATTTGCACTTAATGCGGCAGCTTCCTCCGAAGTTTTAACAAATAAATGTCCCCATTCCCTCCACATATCATCAATGGCTCCGCAGTCAGTAACAACATAACCTTTAAATCCCCATTCATCCCTTAAGATTTTTTGGAGGAGTAAATTATTTCCGCAGCACGGAAAATCACGGAACCTGTTATAAGCGCACATTACAGAAAAAGCACCCCCTTCGATTATACTTTTTTTAAATGCAGGTAGATATGTTTCTCTCAGATCGTAATTGCTTATATCTGTGTTAAACTTATGGCGAAGAGATTCGGGTCCGCTGTGTACAGCAAAATGCTTTGGAGTTGCTATCGTTTTAAAATATTTTGGGTTATTACCCTGCATCCCTGTTACAAATGCTTTTCCCATTTCGCCTGTCAAATGAGGGTCTTCTCCATAAGTTTCCATTCCTCTTCCCCATCTCGGATCGCGGAAAATATTTATGTTAGGGGACCAGAAAGTAAGACCCTGGAATAATCCCCTGTCTCCCCTTTGAGTATCCCTGTTAAATTTTGCACGCGCTTCATCGGAAATCGCATCTGCAACATCATACATTAATTTTACATTCCATGTTGCAGCCAGCCCTATAGCCTGCGGAAAAACAGTTGCCAGCCCATTTCGGGCAACTCCATGTAAAGCTTCATTCCACCAATTGTAAGCAGGAATTCCCAGCCTTTCGATCGCTGGTGCGTTATAAACCATCTGTGAGACTTTTTCTTCAAATGTCATTCGTGATATAAGATCATCTACTCTTTTTGAAATCGGATGTGACGTATTTTGATAAGGGAGTTGTTGGGGAAAAACGGTTACGTTAAGAAATAATAGAATGGGAATAATAAATTGTTTTTTTACCATTAAAATGTCCGCCACGGATTTACACTAATTTCTCTAATTAGTGCAATTCGTGTTAATTAGTAGCTTAATTAAGATTAATTTTAATAATCTTTCTCAAATATCTTTCCCCGCTTTCCGGAAAGAATATTTTAATTGTATAAATCCCGTTTTCACTTTTTAAAATTTCTCCACCTTCAACTTCTGTAATTTCATCATCAGGAGAATAAATTTTTAATATCTCTGATTTCTTAGGTTTACCTTCAACATTAACCGTGTAAATTTTCCCATTTAAGGCAGATGATAAAATTCTAAATGCTTCGGATTTATTTCCGGGAACCGGGTTATCAATTGAAGGTAAAACTGAAATTCCACCTGCACAGCTAATCTCAAGCCTGGTTTTTTCTTCAAGACTAAATTTAATATTTAATGATTCTGATCTTCGATTAGAAGTTGCAGAAAATGAAATATTCTTTCCATTAAGCGTTACATCTTTGAATTTTGTTCCCTGAGGAAATGACGGATTAAATTCAATATTTACTTTTCTATACCCTGTTTTGGAGAATGTATAAATTGTTTTTCCGTTTTCTCTTTTCATATTAAACGAAATAACAGATTTTCCAATTTTAATATTTTCAACATTTATTGAATTCCAATCAGCGGGAAGTTGGGGAGAAATGGTTAATTTATTTTTTGTTGCGTCCGGATAAAGGCCGAGCATCCCTTCCAGAATAGGTTGAATTACCATTGTCTCCGACCAGCATTGGTGCGGACAAACTCCGGATGGCTGAAAATCTTCTCCGTTCAATACTTCTTCAACAAATCCTTTAGACCATTGCTGGTAAACCAATAGATTATTCATTATGTGTGAAAAACCCTGCCCCGAATTTCCTTCTTTATATTCAGAAAGAGCAGTCCAGCCGGTGAACAAAGGCCAAACACTTCCGAGATGATACCCGCGCGGATTAAAAAACGGGCTGCTTTCGCCGAGAATTCTTACTCCCCAGTCAGATGAAAAATTATTTCCGGCATATTGATCGACTGTTAATTGTGATTTTGTGTGATCGGTAACTCCAAAATAAATTGGCACGGCGGGAAGCACGGTTTCTTCGGGATTATAATTTCCGTCGGGAAGCTTTCCGTAATTATAAAAATTTTCTTTTTCATTCCAGAAAAGTTTATCAATTATATCTCTGACTATTTCGGATTCATCAGAATAATATTCAGCATCTTTTTTATATCCTATACTTTCAGCCATATTGGCAGCTTCTGAGAGTGCGTCAGCCCAGCAGCCTGCAAGATAAAAAGTTGTTTGAGATCCATACAACGGTCCGCCTTCAACCCAACCGTGTCCGACTAAAGTATTATTAATAAGATGATCTCCGTCAATATCTGTAGAGAAACAATAGTCAATCGCTTTTTTAATATGTCTCCAGTTCTTTTTAATAAATTCAGCATCTCCTGTCCACCGCAAATAATGTCCGGTAAGAATAATATAAAGCGGAGTTGCATCAGCAGCATCGTAATGAACGACTCCGCTTGTTGTAAGTTCATGATAAATTTTTCCATCCGGTGATTGAAACTTCGCGTAAACTTCCAGTTCAGATTTTACTTTTTCAAAATCCCCGTAATCCAACACAGCCATTCCACTCCATTGCCCATCGCGTCCAAAATACCATCCGTAACCTGGTCTGCCGCTCACTTTCTGCGCACCATCCCACCCCGTTGCTGTAGTTGAATATCCCGCAACAAGCGACCTTCCGATTCCCGGGGTATTTACAAAAAATCTGTCCGTGCCGACAAGGGCCCACCTGTATCCTTCATTAAATTCTTTGTCAGGAGTCGTTATCATCAATTGATTTTTTAAAAAATCAGAATAATATTTCGTTGTTGAATTGTAAATTTTTTCCGTGTTCATAATTCCAATTTTATAAAATTCATCAGTTTCATTTTTTCCCTCATCGGTGCCTGAAATTGTTATGTCAAAGTTGTCGTTCATTTCTAAATTGAATTCGAACAAACCGGCTACCTGTAATTTATCAGTAGGAGTTCCAGTAAAAGTTGAACCTCCTTTTTTAAATCCGTCAAACCTTCCGAATATTTTCTGAACCGGAATTTTATTTGATCCGACTATCGAATTAAAATCTCCGCTTTTATCTTTTATTACAAAAGCATTCAAACCTTCGTCCCAACCGTAGAATATTGAGCCGAGTGCTGTGGAAGAATATGGCCACATATAACGGAGATTACTTTTAAATTTTATAAATAATTTTGCAGGATAATCCCCGCTGTATTCGTAATGAACAATTCCTACAGGATTTTTAACGTCGGGAGTAATTATTTCCTTCAGAATTTCCTTATTAAATTTATAGGTGCGCGTAAAAGATTCCGGTTTTACTTCTATTTGTGGTTGCCGATCATTTAACCATTGTACATTATCTTCATTTGAGAATTGAATACCGACTTCGTAATCCCGGAAAGCCATAAACGGGTGAGTCCATATTTCATCAATACCGCCGTTTTCTTTACCCATTATTAAAATTCTTTCGCCTGCAACATCCCAGAAATTGTCTGTAGCAATCTGTGAAGAAATTGTTAAGGAGTTTGTATTACAATTCCAGGTATTTGATTTAGGAATATTTATTGGCTTGCTCTTAAAAGAAGTTCTTAAGACTTCCGGAGTTTCATAATTCCAGTAATGTTCTTTTACTGTGGATTTTTTCCCCGCCAGATAATTCAAACAGTTTTCTGTAAATATATCCAGTTTAATTTTATTGAAATTATGAGGCGCATAATATGTGTAGGCTCCAACCGCCAGAACTTTGCCTTTTTCCTCTTTGTACTCAACAACAAGTTTGGAGTTTCCTTTTAATGAAATGTAAGCCCAATCGATTGCGACTACTTTTCCATTTTGAGGGACAGAATTACGGAAAAAGCCAACCTGTCGGCATATATTATCTTCATAGCCATTCCAGATATATGCACCACCATGCAGCCCTTCAAAAATCGGGTGAGAGCGAAGCGAATGTAATCCGACCTTTCTTCCGTAGCCCTGGTCTTCCGCTTTAAAATAATTTACCTTTGGTTTTATAGTTTCAATTCCCAGTAAGCTTATATAATTAAAAGCATCCAGCGTTAAAAATAACCCGCCGCCCTCCTTTACAAAATTATTAATAGTTGCAATTACATTTTGATTTATGGCATCAGCGGAAAATGAAAGAGAATCAGGTTTATGGAACCAGAGCAGATCAAAATCATTTAAAACATTAGAGGATTCAGAAATTTGTTTGAAAGTTATTGTCTTTACGGAAAATGTTTCCCCGTTTTGTAAAAGTTTAAAAGCTGAATTTAATTCAGGTACATCTTTAAAATTTGTTTGACCTGTTAAAAAGCCAACTTTGATTTGTGAAAAAACTGACGAGGTAAAAAATAATAGGACAAGAATTATTTTACTTATGATCTTTAACGAGGTATTCATAAATATATTTGATTTTTGAAGGACTCAATAAAACTAAGCAATAAAATAATAATTTACCTGTAGAAAATTGTATTGTTGGGAAAGGTTTTAAAATAAAGAAGTGATAAATTTTACCTTTTCTGTTCCCTGTTTATATTTTAAAGATAATTGTATGAATAGTTTATAATTGCGATAAGAGGATCAATATTTTTAAAAAAGCGAATGGCTTACCTAAATATTATTTATCATCGCTCTCAGACATATATTTTGAGAGCAGAAGTATGCCCATAATTCCTATGCCAACTGCAAGTGAAACAATACTTGAAATGGAAGAAAGCGAAAAATCTGATAACCCATAAATAATAAAAATAACAGCAATTATAAAAAGCAAAAAAGTAAAAGTTTTTTTTAACATTTAAAATCCCCGTCTTGTTCGCCTAAAATAAATCATTGAAAAGAAAAAGAAAAATTATAAAAGCAGAATTTATAATTCTTAATTTTCTTTTTATTTACAATTTATTTAAAAAGTGTAAAAAATATACATGAGGTAATGAATATTTTTAGTCTCTTGGCACCTTTCTCTTTCATGGATAATTGCCAGGATATTTCAGCAGTTTTTTTTAATTGTGGT
>Ga0209919_1000509_pt1 | contig 19775 bp, 30 predicted proteins | sample SalPon2A_C_D2_MG_FD_185721 | JGI IMG/M metagenome (GOLD analysis project Ga0209919, IMG submission 185721) | Soil microbial communities from South San Francisco under conditions of wetland restoration - Salt Pond MetaG R2A_C_D2_MG (SPAdes)... | ecosystem: Environmental > Terrestrial > Soil >... | reverse complement strand
CTTCGTCAGTTCGAAGCGGCATACGATCGAGGTCGACTTTCATCCCTATCTGCGCACGATTCGGCGCGAGCGGGCGCGGGCCTGAGAGGGCCGGCGCCCATCCATCGGAACCCGCTCCCTTCGGTCGCTCACAAGTTCCGCTGGACGGGCGCCGGCCCTCTCTCTCACGGTGCCACGCCTCACTCTGGCGGAGCCTCCAAAGGGACTGTGATGAGGGCCTCGGGGGCGGCGCGGCATCGGGCGCCAGCGGTTGAAGCCACCGCCCGATTCGTCTTGAGAGCTTTCCGGGTCGGGGGATTTGCCGGCCCACCAGACCAGCCACAGAGCGCCGAGGACCGGGATCTTCAGCACGACCAGGAGGAAGAAAATCGGTAGGAACCCGTCCATCGTCGTCAGTGTAGACGGCTGCCCGGGCTCAGATGTCGCGAACCCAGGCGGTCAGCGCTTCGACCTGGACCTCCTCGAGGCCGAGGTGCGGCTCGGTCGGGACGAGCAGCGTCGGCTGCTTACGGCCGCGCGCCCACTCGTAGCAGCTCTCGTCGAAGCTGTCGTCGATCCAGGCCAGGGGGCGGCCCGTGCCGTACTCGTCCAGCGGCCCCAGCTTCCAGTGGGCCGAGCCGAAGCGGGCCGCGCCGTCGAAGCTCAGGTAGGGCAGCTCCGGCAGGCCGAGCAGGTTCGGCAGGTAGTCGTTGGCTTTCTGCTCCCACCCGGTCGCCCAGACCAGGTCATAGACCTCGCCCAACCGCCGCAGCCGCTCGCCGGCCGCAAGAGAGATGCAGTGAACCATCCCATCGACCAGCTCGAACTTCGCTTCCGATCTGTCGGGAGGCTCATCAAAACCGAACAAGGAGACGACTCCGTCGACATCTACAGCGAGGATGGGCTTGCTCATATTTCGACCTTAGTAGAGGCCGTGAGGGTGTGGCTGGCAAGGACGCAGGGAGCGAGGGGAGGGGAGCGCACTAACAGTGCGTGACCCGACCCGAGCGACCGAGGACGCCGCCATGGCGCGCCCTCACGGCCTCTACCATCTGTAATGAGCGAAGGCCTTGTTGGCCTGAGCCATCCTGTAAATGTCGTCCTTGCGCTTCCAGGCGCCGCCCTGCTGCTGCTGGGCGTCGAGGATTTCGCTGGCGAGGCGCTCGGACATCGAGTACTCGCGGCGGTTGCGGGCGAAGTCGACCAGCCAGCGGACCGCCAGGGTGCGGGCGCGGCGGGCGGGAACCTCGACCGGCACCTGGTAGGTGGCGCCGCCGACCCGGCGGGAACGCACCTCGAGCACCGGGGTCAGCTGTTTGATCGTCGCCTCGAGCGTCTCCACGGCGTCCTCGCCGGAACGCTCGCCGACGATCGCCAGCGCGTCGTAGACGATCCGCTCGGCGAGCGACTTCTTGCCGTCGCTCATCACCTTGTTGATCAGCTGCTGGACGAGCCGGTTGCGGTGGCGCGCATCCGGTTCGACCGGGCGGATCTGTGCGGCGGAGCGGCGCGGCACTAGGAAGCTTTCACTCCGTACCGCGAGCGCGCCTGCTTGCGGTCGGAGACTCCGGCCGCGTCGAGCGTGCCGCGCACGACCTTGTAGCGGACGCCCGGCAGGTCCTTGACCCGGCCGCCGCGGACGAGCACCACCGAGTGCTCCTGCAGGTTGTGACCCTCGCCGGGAATGTAGGTGGTGACCTCCATCCCGTTGGTCAGGCGCACACGGGCGATCTTGCGCAGGGCCGAGTTCGGCTTCTTCGGCGTTACCGTGGCGACGCGGGTGCAGACACCGCGCCGTTGCGGCGCCGCGACGCCCTTCTTGCGCCCGTGGCCCGACTTGAGGCCCGGCGTCGTCGTCTTCTTCTTGGGCTTCTTACGACCCTTGCGAATAAGTTGGTTCGTGTTCGGCACGGCCGCGCATAGTAGCGGGCGGTCGCTTTTGGGGCGACGAGCAGCAGCATCCCGCCCAGCATCAGGCCGGCCGCGGCGGCGATCTCGGCGTAGAAGCCGTCGTAGAGGACCGCCCTGGCGCCGGAGAAGCGCGTCGCTTCGGCGCCGACGTCGCGGCCGGCGGGCAGGTCGACCAGCAGGGCCACGGCGAGGCTGAGCAGGCCGAGCGCGAAGACGACCCATCCGAGCCTGCGACGGCGCTCGTCGCGCAGCGCCGCCAGCGCCAGCGCCGCGGCGAGCAGGGCGACGGGAACCAGCAGATAGGCGTGTGCCTGCCCGGCCGTCTCGGCCCCGACGGCGGGCGCGCTCGTCGCCGGCAGTCCCGCGTAGCCGGCCTGCCCGACCTCGACCGCGCGGTAGTCGACGAACTGGGCGGCGAGCAGGCAGCCGGCGGCGGCGAGGGCCGCGAGGCAGATCGCACGCCAGGGCGTCAGCAGGGCGCTTGCCCGCGTCGCCGCCCGCCGGCCCAGGGCCGCGCCGCGCAGCAGCAGCCGTTCGAGCCGGCCGAGGCCACGGAAGAGCAGCGCGCCGGGCGGGCGCAGGCGGCGCAGCAGGCGGGCGCCGAGAGCTCGCGCCGAGCGCGCCGCTCCGAGCAGCGGCCCCGAGGCGCGCTGCAGCAATCGGTCGGCCCGGCGGTCAACTCGCGCCGTGGCGGCCCGTATCCGCCGCGCGAGCGCTGCTATCATCGCGCGTCGCTCAGGCTTCTCTTTCGCAGTTCGCTTCGCCGGGCCCGCCAGGGCCTTTTTCATGCGCCGATCCCGGCGGCTCTTGCGGGAAGGCCGCGACTTCTCAGTTTTAGCTCGTCCCCGCTTCGTCAACTCAACCCCCACTTCGAAACCATGGCACGGAACTTTCCCTTAGAGAAAACGCGCAACATCGGCATCATGGCGCACATCGACGCCGGTAAGACGACGACGACCGAGCGCATCCTCTACTACACCGGCCGCACGCACAAAATGGGCGAGGTCCACGAGGGCGCCGCGGTGATGGACTGGATGGAGCAGGAGCAGGAACGCGGCATCACGATCACCTCCGCCGCGACCGCCTGCGAGTGGCAGGACCACCGGATCAACATCATCGACACGCCCGGCCATGTCGACTTCACGGTCGAGGTCGAGCGCAGCCTGCGCGTGCTCGACGGCGCCGTCGCCGTATTCGACGCCGTCGCCGGCGTCGAGCCGCAGTCGGAGACCGTCTGGCGCCAGGCCGACAAGTACGGCGTGCCGCGCTTCGCCTACATCAACAAGATGGACCGCACCGGCGCCGACTTCTTCAACTCTGTGGAGACGATGAAGGACAGGCTCGGCGCCAACCCGCTGCCGATCCAGCTGCCGATCGGTGCCGAGGACGACTTCAAGGGCGTCGTCGACCTGGTGAAGATGAAGGGCCTGGTCTGGACCGAAGAGCTCGGCGCCGCCTACGACGAAGTCGAGATCCCCGACGAGCTCGTGGCGCAGGCCGAGGAATACCGCAACCAGCTGATCGAAGCCTGCGCCGACTACGACGAAGAGCTGATGGAGGCCTTCCTCGCCGAGCAGGAGATCGCCGAGGAGAAGCTGATCGCCTCGCTGCACGCGGCCTGCCTCTCGACCGAGGTCACGCCGGTGCTCTGCGGGTCCTCGTTCAAGAACAAGGGGGTGCAGCCGCTGCTCGACGCGATCGTCGAACTGCTGCCCTCGCCGCTCGAGGTCCCGCCGGTCGAGGGCCTCGTCCCCGCCGGCAAAGGGGAGAGCGAGCCGACCGAGGACAGCCGCCCGGCCGACGACAGCGGGCCCTTCGCGGCGCTCGCCTTCAAGGTGATGACCGACCCCTACGTCGGCAAGCTGACCTACTTCCGCGTCTACTCGGGCAAGCTCGAGAAAGGCGGCCGGGTGCTCAACGTGAAAACCGGCAAGACCGAGCGGATCGGCCGCCTGCTGATGATGCACGCGAACAGCCGCGAGGAGATCGACGAGTGCTACGCGGGCGACATCTGCGCCGGCGTCGGGCTGAAAGAAACCGGCACCGGCGACACGCTCGCCGCCCCGGACGCGCCGATCGCGCTCGAGAGCATCGAATTCCCGGAGACGGTGATCGCGGTCGCGATCGAGCCGAAGACGAAATCCGACCAGGAGAAGATGGGCACGGCGCTGCAGCGGCTCGGCGAGGAGGACCCGACCTTCAAGATCGAATCCGACGAGGAAACCGGGCAGACGCTGATCCACGGGATGGGCGAGCTGCACCTCGAGGTGATCGTCGACCGGATGCTGCGCGAGTTCAAAGTCGACGCCAACGTCGGCAAGCCGCAGGTCGCCTACCGCGAGACGATCCGCAAGGAGGCGAAGAAGGTCGAGGCGCGCTTCGTCCGCCAGACCGGCGGCCGTGGCCAGTTCGGCCATGTCGTGATCAACGCCGAGCCCGCCCCCGGCGAGGGCTTCGTCTTCGAGAACAAGATCAAGGGCGGCGCGATCCCCGGCGAATTCATCGGCCCGGCCGAACAGGGCATGCGCGAGGCGCTCGAGAACGGGATCAAGGCCGGCTACCCGATGGTCGACGTCAAGGTCGAACTGATCGACGGCTCCTCGCACGACGTCGACTCCTCGGAGATGGCCTTCAAAATCGCCGGCTCGATGGCCGTCCAGGACGCCGCCCGCAGGGCCAACCCGGTCCTGCTGGAGCCGGTGATGGCGGTCGAGGTGGTCACCCCCGAGGACTTCCTCGGCGACGTGATCGGCGACCTCTCGCGCCGCCGCGGCAAAGTCCAGGGCCAGGAGCAGCGGGGCAACGCGCTCGCCGTTCAGGCCTTCGTGCCGCTCGGCGAGATGTTCGGCTACGCCACCGATCTGCGATCCTCGACCCAGGGCCGCGCCACCTACACGATGCAGTTTGAGCGTTACGAAGAGGTCCCCTCGAGCATCGCCGAGGAGATCGTCGAGCACCGCTCCGGCGAGCCGGTCGGAGCCAGCTCGTGAATCTGGCTATATTTCCCAGGTTCGCCCGCAGACACAGCAGAGACAAATACCCAACTTAGAAAGGTAGAGCGGAGAGCAGATGTCAAAGGAGAAGTTCGAGCGCGACAAGCCGCACGTGAACGTCGGCACCATCGGTCACATCGACCACGGCAAGACGACGCTGACGGCCGCGATCACCACCACGCTCTCCGGCAAAGGCGAGACCGAAGCGAAGAGCTTCGCTGAGATCGACAACGCCCCGGAGGAGAAGGAGCGCGGGATCACGATCGCGACCTCCCACGTCGAGTACGAGACGGAGAACCGTCACTACGCCCATGTCGACTGCCCCGGCCACGCCGACTACGTCAAGAACATGATCACCGGCGCCGCGCAGATGGACGGCGCGATCCTCGTCGTCTCCGCGGCTGACGGCGTGATGCCGCAGACCCGCGAGCACATCCTGCTCGCCCGCCAGGTCAACGTCCCGCACGTGGTCGTCTTCCTCAACAAGGTCGACCAGGTCGACGACGAGGAACTGATCGAGCTGGTCGAGGAGGAGGTCAAGGAACTGCTCGACGAGTACGACTTCCCCGGCGACGACACGCCGATCGTCAAAGGCTCGGCGCTGAAGGCGCTGGAGGGCGACGAAGACGCCCAGAAGGCGATCTACGAACTGGCCGAAGCGCTCGACTCCTACATCCCGGAGCCGGTGCGCGAGCTCGACAAGCCCTTCCTGATGCCGATCGAGGACATCTTCTCGATCACCGGGCGCGGCACCGTCGCCACCGGCCGCGTCGAGCAGGGGATCGTCAACACCGGCGACGAGGTCGAGATCGTCGGCATCGTCGACACGACGACGACCACGGTCACCGGGGTCGAGATGTTCCGCAAGCTGCTCGACCAGGGTCAGGCCGGCGACAACATCGGCGCCCTGCTGCGCGGCACCAAGCGCGAGGAGATCGAGCGCGGGCAGGTGCTCTGCAAGCCCGGGTCGATCACCCCGCACACCAAGTTCAAAGCCGAGGTCTACTGCCTGAAGAAGGAGGAGGGCGGCCGTCACACGCCGTTCTTCTCCGGCTACCGGCCTCAGTTCTACTTCCGCACGACCGACGTGACCGGGATCGCCAACCTCCCCGAGGGGACCGAGATGGTGATGCCGGGCGACAACGTCGAGATGACGATTGAGCTGATCCAGCCGATCGCGATGGACCAGGGCCTGCGCTTCGCGATTCGCGAGGGCGGCCGGACCGTCGGGTCGGGGGTCGTCTCGGAGATCATCGAGTAGCCCAGCACAGGGGCGGGCGCCTGCCCGCCCCTCGCCGCACCGCGGCGGAAAACTGAAAAGACATACGACCAGGGGCGGCGCCCCACCACCAGGGGGCGGCGCCCTTTCGACGCGGTAAGGACCGCGTTGGGAGAAAAACGAAGAGGAACCACCGTGGCGACGATTGCGGCACAGAAAATCCGAATCCGACTTAAGGCGTACGACCACGACGCCATAGATCGTGCTGCCCGCGAGATCGTCGAGACCGCGGAGCGCACCGGCGCCAGCGTCTCCGGCCCGGTGCCGCTGCCGACCGAGAAAAACGTCTACTGCGTGATCAAGTCCCCGTTCAAGGACAAGGACTCGCGCGAGCACTTCGAGATCCGCACCCACAAGCGGTTGATCGACATCCTCCAGCCGTCGCCGAAAACCGTCGACTCGCTGCAGCGCCTCGACTCGCTGCCGGCCGGCGTCGACATCGAGATCCGCCTCTAGGGACGGTATGGCGGCGATCCTCGGCAAGAAGCTCGGCATGACGCAGGTCTTCCGCGAGGACGGCACGGTCGTTCCGGTCACCGTGGTCGAGGCCGGCCCCTGCAAGGTGACCGCGGTCCGCGACGCCGAGCGCGACGGCTACGCCGCCGTGCAGCTCGCCTTCGAAGAGGTCGCCGAGGGCAAGCTGAGCAAGCCGGAGCTCGGCCATCTGAAGAAGGCCGGCGCGCCGCCGCTGCGCCACCTGGCCGAGTTCCGCGACGAGGACCTCGGCGCTGCGGACGGCGAGGGCCCCAAGGTCGGCGACGACGTCACCGTCGCCTCCTTCGAGGCCGGCCAGAAGGTGAAAGTCGCCGGCACCTCGATCGGCAAGGGCTTCCAGGGCGGGATCAAGCGCCACAACTTCGCTCGCGGCCCGGTCAGCCACGGCTCGCACAACGTCCGCGCGCCGGGCGCGATCGGCGCCAGCACCTTCCCCGGCCGCGTCTTCAAAGGCCAGCGGATGCCCGGCCAGATGGGCAACAAGCGCACGACCCAGCGCGGCCTCGAAGTCGCCGAGGTCGACGCCGAGCGCAACCTGCTGCTGCTCAAGGGCTCCGTCCCCGGCTCGCGCAACTCGCTGATCGAGGTGAGGACCGATGGCTAAAGCCGCCGTGCTGGGAAAGACGACGAAAGCCGACCTGCCGAAGGAGCTCTTCGCCGAGCCCTTCCACCACTCGCTGGTCCACGAGACGGCGCGCGCCGACCTCGCCTCGCGGCGCCGCGGCACCGCCTCGACGCTGACCCGCGGCGAGGTCGCGTTCACGACCGCCAAGGCCTGGCGGCAGAAGGGCACCGGTCGCGCCCGCGCCGGCACGCTCGGCGTGCCCAACCGCTTCGGCGGCGGCGTCGCCTTCGGGCCCAAGCCCCGCCACTACACGGTCAAGGTCAACCGCAAGGCGCGCCGCAAGGCGATGCGCGCCGCGCTCTCGGTCCACGCCGAGCGCGACAGCGTCGCGGTGCTCGACGCCGCCGCCTTCGAGACGCCCTCGACCAAGGCCGCCGCCGCGGCGCTCGAGAAATGGGGCGCCAAGCTGCCGACCCTGGTCGTCATCGACGGCGAGGAGACCGGCGCGCTGAAGAGCTTCCGCAACATCGCCCGGGTGAGCGTGGTCGAGGTCGGCGCGGCCGGCGTCGCCGATGTGATCGGCGCCGCCTCGCTCGTCCTCTCCGAGAAGGCGCTCGAGACGCTGAAGGGGAGGCTGTCCTGATGGACGCGCGCAACGTCCTCATCCGTCCGGTCGTCTCGGAGAAGAGCTACGCGCTGATCGCCGAAGGCAAGTACACGTTCCGCGTCGACGACCGCGCCCACAAGACGCAGATCGCGCGCGCGGTCGAAGAGGTCTTCAGCGTCGCCGTCGCCGAGGTGCGGACCTCGAAGGTGCGGGCGAAGCCGAAGCGGCGCGGCCTCGGCAAAGGGCGCACGCGCGCCTGGAAGAAGGCGATCGTCCAGCTGATGCCGGGCGAACGGATCGAGCTGTTCGAAGGCGCCGAGACCGCCTAGGGAAGAGAGAGATGCCGAATCGCAAAACCAAACCGACGAGTCCCGGGCGCCGCTTCGCGACCTACCCGCTGCGCGAGCAGCTGACCGCGAGCGAGCCGGAGCGCAAGCTGACCGAGGGCCTGCGCAAGAGCGGCGGGCGCAACGCCAACGGCCGCGTCACCGCGCGCCACCGCGGCGGCGGCGCCAAGCGGCGCTACCGCAAGATCGACTTCAAGCGGCGCAAGGACGGCGTGCCGGCGAAGGTCGCCAGCATCGAGTACGACCCCAACCGCAGCTGCTACATCGCGCTGATCCACTACGCCGACGGCGAGAAGAGCTACATCCTCGCCCCGGCGAACCTGGAGCAGGGCGACACGGTGCAGTCGGGCGAGGGCGCCGACGTCAAACCGGGCCACACGATGGCGCTGGGCGAGATGCCGACCGGCACGATCGTCCACAACGTCGAGCTGACCGCCGGCCAGGGCGGAAAGATGGGCCGTGCCGCGGGCGCCGCGATCCAGCTCGTCGCCAAGGAGGGGGAGATGGTCACCCTGCGCCTGCCGTCCTCGGAGATGCGCATGGTGCGCGCCGAATGCCGCGCCACCGTCGGCCAGCTCTCCAACGCCGAGCACCAGAACGTCAAGGTCGGCAAGGCCGGGCGCAACCGGCACAAGGGCAAGCGGCCACAGACCCGCGGCGTGGCGATGAACCCGGTCGACCACCCGCACGGCGGCGGCGAGGCCCACCACACGCCCGGCGGCCACCCGGTGACGCCGTGGGGCAAGCCGACGCTCGGCTACCGCACCCGCAAGAAGGGCAAGCAGTCCGACCGCTACATCGTGCGCGGTCGCCGGCGCGGAAAGAAGAAGAGGTAAGCGATGGGACGCTCGACGAAAAAGGGGCCGTGGGTGGAAGCGGCGCTGATGAAGCGGATCTCGGCGATGAACGACTCCGGCCAGAAGCAGATGGTCAAAACCTGGTCGCGGACCTCGACGATCTTCCCCGAGATGGTCGGCCACACGATCGCCGTCCACGACGGCAAGAAGCACGTGCCGGTCTTCATCTCGGAGTCGATGGTCGGGCACAAGCTCGGCGAGTTCGCGCCGACGCGGACCTTCCGCGCCCACTCCGGCACCGGCAAGGGCGAGTAGCGATGGCCGACGACAAACAAGACAAGAAAAGCACCCCGAAAGGGAAAAAACCGGCGGCGAAAAAAGCCGACGGCGAGAAAGCTGCGAAAAAAACCGCGGCGAAAAAATCGAGCCCGAAAAAAGCCGCCGGGAAGAAAGAGATTTCGAAAAAAGAGGGCGCGAAAAAACCCGCTGCCAAAAAAGAGGCGCCGAAGCCGAAGGCCAAGCCCGCGCCGCTCGTCGTCCGCGCCAGCTCGCGCTACGTGCGGATCGCGCCGCGCAAGGCCCGCCTCGTCGCCGACCAGGTGCGCGGCCTGCAGATCGACAGGGCGCGCGCCCTGCTGCAGTTCTCGCCGCGCGGCGCCGCGCGCGACATCGGCAAGCTGATCGACTCGGCCGCCGCCAACGCGGAGAACAACCACGACCTCGTCGCCGACGAGATGCGCGTCGCCGAGATCACCGTCGACGAAGGGCCGACGCTGCGCCGCTTCCGGCCGCGGGCGCTCGGCCGGGCGACCCCGATCAACAAGCGAACCAGCCACATCGCCGTGGCCTTGAGCCCGGAAGGGGACCTGTAATGGGACAGAAGATCCACCCCACCGGCTTCCGCGTCGGCTACATCCAGGACTGGAAATCGAACTGGTTCGACGAGAAGGGTTTCGCCGACCTGCTCGAGGAGGACCTGGCGATCCGCAGCCACATCGAAGGCAAACTCGCCCACGCCGGCCTCTCCGACATCACGATCGAGCGCCGCGGCGAGGTCTCGGTCGACATCCACACGGCCCGTCCCGGCATCGTGATCGGCAAATCGGGCAGCGAAGTCGACGCCCTGCGCAAGGAGCTGCACAAGCTCACCGGCAGCCCGGTGAAAGTCAACATCCGCGAGGTGAAGCGCCCCGAGCTCGACGCCAAACTGGTCGCCCAGTCGATCGCCGAGCAGCTGCAGAACCGGGTCGCCTTCCGGCGGGCGATGAAACGCGCCCTCACCTCGGCGATGCGCTCCGGCGCCAAGGGCGTGAAGCTGCAGGTGTCCGGCCGGCTCGGCGGCTCGGAGATGGCGCGGACCGAAAGCTACTCCGACGGCCGCGTGCCGCTGCACACGCTGCGCGCCAACATCGACTACGGCTTCTACGAGGCGCGCACGACCGCCGGGCGGATCGGCGTCAAATGCTGGATCAACAAGGGCGAGGTGATGCCCGAGGGCTTTCGCTCCGACCAGGTCTCGCCCGACGGCGATCCGCAGGGCGGCGGCGGCGGCGGAGGCCGCGGTCGCGGCAACCGGCCCGGCGATCGAGGCGGCGGCGGCAGGGATCGAGGGGGTCGCTAGCGATGCTGATGCCGAAGCGGGTCAAGCACCGCAAACAGATGCGCGGCCGGATGCGCGGCTACACCAAGGGCAGCAGCCATGTCGCCTTCGGCGAGTACGGGCTGAAGGCGATCGACCGTGGTTGGATCACCAACCGCCAGATCGAGGCCGCTCGCGTGGCGATGACGCGCAAGATCAAACGCGGCGGCAAGGTCTGGATCAACATCTTCCCCGACAAGCCCTACACGAAGAAGCCCGCCGAGACGCGGATGGGCTCGGGCAAGGGCAACCCGGAGGGCTGGGTCGCCGTGGTCAAGCCCGGCAAGGTGATGTTCGAGCTCGCCGGCGTGCCCGAGGAGCTGGCGCGCGAGGCGCTGCGCCTCGCCGGCCACAAGCTTCCGGTGCGGACCAAGTTCGTCCACCGCGAGGGGGCCGAGAGCTGATGAAGGCCGCCGAGACGCACAACCTGAAAGACGACGAGCTGGTGGCGAAATTGATCGACGCCAAGAAGGAGTCGTTCAACCTGCGCTTCCGGCACGCGACCGGCGAGCTGGAGAACACGGCGCGGCTCGGGCAGGCCAAGCGCGATGTGGCGCGGCTGCTGACCGTGGCGAAGGAGCGGGGGATCGACGTCGAGCGAGAGCTGAGGAAATGATGGCTGAGGACGAGACGAAAAAAGACGAGACGACCGAGGAGACCCCCCAGGAGGAGACGGTCGAGGAGACCCCTGCTCCTGAGGCAGAGGCCCCCGCGTCAGAGGAGTCTGAGCCCAATCCAGAGGATGACCTTCCCTGGAAGGAGCGGCGCAGGCTGCAGCGTTCGCGCCGTCCGCATGAGGCGAAGCCGCAGCGCTCTGTCGAGGAGCGGAAGGCTGAGCGTGAGGCGGTGCGCAAGCGGAAGGCCGCGGAACGGCGCAAGGAACGGGCCGAGACCAAGAAGGAGCGGACGCAGGGAACCGGGACTCCGGTCGCCGAGAAGGACTCCAACGCGGCCAAAGTGCGGCAGGGGATCGTCGTCTCCGACAAGGGGCAGAAATCGATCACCGTGCGGGTCGACATCGTGCGGCGCCACCCGACCTACGAGAAGGTGATCCGCCGCTCGCGGACGCTGCACGCGCACGACGAGCGCAACGAGGCGGGCGAGGGCGACACCGTGCGGGTGGTCGAGACGCGGCCGATGTCGAAGACGAAGCGCTGGCGCCTGGTCGAGGTCCTGGAGAAGGCGAAGTAGGCGAGGGCGATGATCCAGCAGGAGTCGAGACTCAAAGTCGCGGACAACTCGGGCGCCCGGGAGATCCTCTGCATCCGCGTGAAAGGCGGCTCGCATCGCCGCTACGCCGGCGTCGGCGATGTGATCACGGCTACGGTCAAACAGGCCAGCCCGCAGGGCGGCGTGCGCAAGGGCGAGGTCGTGCAGGCGGTGGTCGTGCGAACAAAGAAGCAGCTCGGCCGCTCCGACGGCACCTACATCTCCTTCGACGAAAACGCCGCCGTGCTGATCGACCCGGCCTCGAACAACCCGCGCGGCACCCGCATCTTCGGGCCGGTGGCCCGCGAGCTGCGCGAGCGCAACTTCATGAAAATCGTCTCGCTGGCGCCGGAGGTGCTGTAGCGATGGGCAAGGCGATGAAGATCCGCACCGACGACACGGTCAAGCTGATCGGCGGCAAGGACTCGGGCAAGACCGGCCGGGTCATCCGCACCGACCCGAAACGCAGCTTCGTCTACGTCGAGGGGCTCAACATGATCAAGCGGCACGAAAAACCGCGGCCGGTGCAGGATGTGCAGAAAGCGGGCCAGCAGATGGGCGGCATCGTCGAGAAGGAGGGGCCGATCCATGTCTCCAACGTGATGCTGCTCGACCCCAAAGACAACAAGCCGACGCGGATCGGCGTGCGCCGCGACGAAGGCGGCAAGCGCGAGCGCTACGCGAAGCGAAGCGGGGTGAGCATCTGATGGAGGCAGCGACCACGCCCCAGTCCCAGGCCGCGCCGCCGCCGCGCCTGCGCGAGCGCTACGAGCAGGATGTCGTGCCGGCGCTGACGCGGAAGTTCGGCTACACGAGCGCGATGCAGGTCCCGCGCCTGCAGAAGATCGTGCTCAACATGGGCCTCGGCGAGGCGAAGCAGAACGCGAAGATGCTCGAAGCCGCGCAGGAGCAGCTGGCGACGATCGCCGGCCAGCAGCCCAACGTGCGCCGGGCGCGCAAGTCGATCGCTTCCTTCAAGGTGCGAGAGGGCATGCCCGTCGGCCTCTCGGTGACCCTGCGCCGGGCGCGCATGTGGGAGTTCCTCGACCGCCTGACCTCGATCGCCGTGCCGCGCATCCGCGACTTCCGCGGGCTCAACCCGCGCTCCTTCGACGGCCGCGGCAACTACTCGATGGGCGTCAAGGAGCAACTGATCTTCCCGGAGATCGACTACGACTCGATCGACGAGGTGCGCGGGCTCGATGTGACGATCGCGACCTCCGCCCAGAGCGACGCCGAGGCCTTCGAGCTGCTGCTCGGGCTGGGCATGCCGTTCGCCAAAGAGGGCCGTCCCGGCGCCGCCGGCGAAGCGGAAGCCGAGGCGCAGGCCGAAGCCGAGGAGGAGCAGCGCAAGGAGGAGGCCCGCCAGCGGGCCGAGGCCGAGCAGGCCGCGCTGGAACAGCTGAAAGAGGAGAACCCGGAGGCCTATGAGAAGCCGCAGCCGGCGGGTCCTGTCGCGGACGAGGAGTCCTCGTCCTCGCAGGCTGCGGGCGAGGACCCCTCATCCACGCCACCCGCCGGAGACGCCTCCTCAAAGGACGAGAAAGAAGGTTCGGAAGATGGCTAAGACTTCGATGAAGGTGAAGCAGGGCCGCAAGGCCAAGTTCAAGTCGCGCGAGTACCACCGCTGCCGGCGCTGCGGGCGCCCGCGGGGCTACTTCCGCAAGTTCGGCCTCTGCCGGATCTGCCTGCGGGAGGCCGCCCACGAGGGGTACATCCCCGGAATGACCAAGTCGAGCTGGTAGCCGAGACAGGACCAAGGACATGCTGAACGACCCGATATCCGATTACCTGACCCGGATCCGCAACGCGCTCGGCTCCGGCCACGACGATGTGCAGATCCCCGCCTCGCGGCTGAAGGAGGAGATGACCCGGATCCTCAAGGAGCAGGGCTACATCGTCGACTTCGCGCGCAAGCCGGCCGCGGTCGGCGAGGCGATCGACATCCGGCTCAAGTACACGGAGGACCGCCTGCCGGTGATCGCCGGCCTGGAGCGGATCTCGCGGCCGGGGCGGCGGCGCTACGTCGACCACACCGAAGTGCCGCGGGTCGACGGCGGCACCGGGACCGCGATCATCAGCACCTCGGTCGGCGTGATGACCGGCCACGAGGCGAAGCAGAGAGGCGTCGGCGGCGAGGTAGTCGCCTACGTATGGTGAGAGCGTGAGTCGCATCGGCAGAAAACCGATTGCAGTGCCCGAGGCCGTGACGGTCGATGTCGCCCCTGGGCGGGTCGCCGTCAAGGGCCCGAAGGGCGAGCTGCAGCAGGCGCTCGACACCGACATGAAGGTCGAGCAGGAGAACGGCACGGTCACCGTCAGCCGTCCGACCGATCGCGGCGAGCACCGGGCCCTGCACGGGCTCACCCGCAGCCTGATCGCGAACATGGTCGAGGGCGTGGTCGACGGCTTCGAGAAGCGGCTGGAGATCCAGGGCGTCGGCTACCGCGCGGCGCTCAAAGGCAGGAGCCTCGAGCTGGCGCTCGGCTACTCGCATCCGGTCTCGGTCGAGCCGCCCGAGGGGATCGAGTTCGAGGTCCCGCAGCCGACCGAGGTCATCGTCCGCGGGATCGACAAGCAGCTTGTCGGCCAGGTCGCGGCCGACATCCGCAAGCGCCGCCCGCCCGAGCCCTACAAGGGCAAGGGGATCCGCTACCGCGACGAGCATGTCGCGCGCAAGGTCGGGAAGAGGGCCTAGCGATGACCCTGATGACCAAGCGCCAGCAGCGCCTGCGCCGCCGCCGCCGGGTGCGCGCCCGCATCGTCGGCAGCGCCGAGCGCCCGCGGCTCTCCGTCTACCGCTCCAACCGCGGCGTCTTCGCCCAGCTGGTCGACGACGCCTCCGGCCACACTCTCGCCGCGGTCAACTGGACCGAGCCGGAGCTGCGCAAGCTCTCCGCCGAAGGGCAGGCCAAGCGGGCGGGGGAGCTGCTCGCCGAGCGGGCGAAGAAAGCGGGCATCGAGTCCTGCGTCTTCGACCGCGGCGGCTACAAGTTCCACGGCCGCGTCAAGGCTCTCGCCGAAGGCGCCAGGGAGAAGGGGCTGAAGTTCTGATGGCGCACCGCGTGTCCTCCATTCAGCTACGGTGTCCGGTCCGATGAAGGGCATGGACATGACCAACGTGGAGACCGTCTCCCCAAGGGGGCTGGATCTTCAGGAGCGGGTGATCGAGATCAACCGCGTCGCCAAGGTGGTCAAGGGCGGCCGTCGCTTCTCCTTCACCGCGCTGGTCGCCGTCGGCGACGAAGAGGGCGTCGTCGGGATCGGCTACGGCAAGGCGCGCGAGGTGCCGCTGGCGATCCAGAAGGCGGTCGAGAACGCGCGCAAGACGCTGATCCGGGTGCCCAAATACGGCCAGACCCTGACCCACAAGATCGTCGGGCGCTACGGCGCCGGCCATGTCGTGCTGCGGCCGGCCAGCCCCGGTACCGGCGTGATCGCCGGCGGCGGGGTGCGGGCGGTGCTCGAGCTCGGCGGGGTGCGCGACGTTCTGACCAAGAGCATCGGGACGCAGAACCCGATCAACCTCGTCAAGGCGACGATGGACGGTTTGGTCCGGTTGCGCAGGCCCGAGGAGGTTGCTGAGCTGCGTGGGTTGACCGTGGCTCAGGTGCTTGGGGTGCAGAAGTCGAACGGGGCGACGGCTGAACTGGCGCAGGACGAGGCCTCTCAGCCCGCGGGTCCTGTCGCCGCAGGGGACCCACCGCCTCCTGCGGTCGCTAAAGCGTCCTCAGAGGCGGTCCCCCCTACGACGCCACCCGCGGGAGGTGCGTCTGAGGCTGATTCGGCGCAGGCTCCGGCGGCTGAGGCGAGCGCCCCGGCCGAGGAGGCGTCCAAAGCTGAGGGTGAGGGCTCGTGAGCTCGGTCAAGATCAAGCAGGTCAAGTCCTTGAACGGGTCCAATCCCAGCCAGAAAGCGACGCTCTACGCGCTTGGGCTGGGGAAGATCGGCAGCGCCAGCGAGAAGAAGGACTCGCCGCAGTTGCAGGGGCAGCTGACGGTTGTCTCTCACCTCGTGGAGGTAAGCGGTGGCTGAGAAAGCTTCCAAAGGCACGCCTCGCTCGGAGGAGATCGGGCTGCACAACCTGAAGCCGAAGCCCGGGTCGCGACGGCCGCGCAAGCGGTTGGGGCGCGGCGAGGGGTCGGGCCTGGGGAAGACCTCCGGCCGCGGGCAGAAGGGCTACGGCTCGCGCTCCGGCTCGAAGCAGAACGCCGCCCGCGAGGGTGGGCAGAACCCGATTCACATGCGGATGCGAAAGCTCCGCGGGCCGCACAAAAAGCAGTCGATGCCGTTCGAGAACTTCCGCACCTCGACCCAGCCGGTCAACGTCGCCGACTTGGAGGAGCGCTTCGACGCGGGCGCCGAGGTCAACCCCGCGGCGCTGAAGGAGAAGGGGCTGGCGAAGCGCTCGGACCCGGTCAAGATCCTCGCCCGCGGCGAGATCTCGAAGAAACTCGACGTCCACGCGCACGCCTTCAGCGCGGCCGCCAGGGAGAAGATCGAGGCGGCCGGCGGTTCCTGTCACACTCTGGAGCCGTAATGCTCAGGACTATTGCGAACGCTTTCGCCGTCGCGGAGATTCGCAAGAAGCTCGCGTTCACCGCGGCGATGCTCTTGCTATACCGGCTCGGCGCCTACATCCCGGCCCCCGGGGTCGACGTCAACGCGGTCAAGGAACTTTCGGAAAACTTCGCCGGCAGCAACATCCTCGGCTTCCTCAACCTGTTCTCGGGCGGCGGCCTTTCGCGACTCTCGCTGTTCGCGCTGGGGATCATGCCCTACATCACGGCCTCGATCATCCTGCAGCTGCTGACGGTCGTCGTGCCGTCGCTGGAGAAACTGCAGAAAGAGGGCGAGGTCGGGCAGCAGAAGATCACCCAGTACACGCGCTACCTGACCGTCGGCCTGGCCTTCGCCCAGTCGTTCGGCTACGTCTTCCTGTTCAAATCCTTCGGCAGCGAAAACGGCAACAACTTCCTCGGCTCGCTGGGCGGGGCGAAAATCCTCCTGATCGTCGTCTGCCTGACGGCGGGCTGCACGCTGCTGATGTGGCTCGGCGAGCTGATCACCCAGCGCGGCATCGGCAACGGGATCTCGCTGATGATCTTCGCCTCGATCGTCTCCGGGCTGCCGGGCGGGATCCAGGCCTGGTGGACCAACCCCGACCAGGTCTTCGTCGTGATGATGCCCTTCATCGCGCTGGCGGTGATCGTCGCGATCGTCTTCGTCCAGGAGGGCCAGCGGCGCATCCCGGTCCAGTACGCGAAACGGATGGTCGGCCGCAAAATGACCTCCGGCGGCTCGACCTACCTGCCGCTGCGGGTCAACATGGCGGGCGTCATCCCGGTCATCTTCGCCGCCTCGATCATGGCCTTCCCGCCGACGATCGGGCAGCTGCTGAACACCCCCGCGGCGCTCGACTTCGCCGCCTTCTTCAGCCCCAACGGCTGGGCCTACGTGGTCGGCGAGGTCTTCTTCATCATCGTCTTCACCTACTTCTACACGGCGGTCACCTTCAACCCGGTGGACCAGGCCGACAACCTGAAGAAATACGGCGGCTTCATCCCGGGCGTGCGCCCGGGCAGGCCGACGGCGGAATACCTCGATCGCATCCTCTCCCGCCTCACCTTCCCCGGCGCCCTCTACCTCGGCGCGGTGGCGGCGCTGCCGACGATCCTGATCAGCCAGACGTCGGCCAACTTCTTCTTTGGCGGCACCTCGATCCTGATCGTGATCGGCGTGGCTCTAGATACGGTCAAGCAGTTGGAGGCTCAGCTGATGATGCGCAACTACGAGGGCTTCTTGAAATAGGTTGAGAGCCCTGCAAATCTGCGCATCTCGGGGTCTTCGGTCGGTTTCGTCGGGTCACGCACTGAAGTGCGCTCCCCTCCTCAACCTCCCTGCATCCCCCAATCTGCTTGATTTTCGGACTCTCATTCCTATTTCAATTTTCTTATGACTCAGTTGAATCTCGTATTGCTAGGGCCGCCCGGATCGGGCAAGGGAACGCAGGGAGAGAGGCTTCAAGAAGACCTTCAATTGCCCTATTGGGCCACGGGGGACATCTTGAGAGCCGCCGTGCGCGACGAAACTGAGCTGGGCAGGGCGGCTAAGGAGTTCATGGACCGCGGCGACCTCGTGCCCGACAAGGTGATCGTCGGCGCGATCGCCGAGCGGATCGATTCCGCCGAGGCGGCCGACGGCTTCATCCTCGACGGCTTCCCGCGCACCGTTCCGCAGGCCGAGGCGCTGGCGGCGAAGCTGGTCGAGCTCGGCCGCGGCCTGACCGCGGTGCTGCTGATCGACGCGAGCGACGACGAGGTGATGCGGCGGCTCGGCGGGCGTCGCACCTGCGTCGAGAACGGACATGTCTTCCACATCGAGTTCAACCCGCCCGAGCAGGACGGCGTCTGCGACGTCGACGACAGCGAGCTGATCGTCCGCGACGATGACAAGCCCGAGGTGATCGCCCACCGGCTCTCGACCTATCACGAGAAGACCGAGCCGCTGATCGAGTTCTACGACCACCAGAGCCTCCTGCGGCGAATCGACGGCGCCGCCGCGCCGGACGCCGTAGCCGATGAGCTGCGCCGCACGCTGTCGACGCTCAAACTGGAAGCCGACGAGACGGTCTAGGCCGCTTCGGCTGGGCGGCTAGCGTGTACCGGATGATCATCCGCAAGACTCCCGAGCAGGTCGACAAGATGGCGGCCTCCGGCCGGATCCTCGTCCGCTGCCTGCGCATGCTGGCCGCGAAGGCGCGCCCCGGGGCGACGACGAAGGAGCTCGACGCCGCGGCGGAGAAGTTCATCCGCTCGCAGGGGGCGGAGCCGGCCTTCAAGGGCTACCGCGGCTTTCCCGGCTCGATCTGCGCCTCGCCCAACTCGATGGTCGTGCATGGCATCCCCAGCCCGTACGAGCTGAAGCGCGGCGATGTGCTCTCGATCGACGTCGGCGTGGTCAAGGACGGCTGGGTCGCCGACGCCGCGATCACCGTGCCGATCGGCTCGATCTCGCCCGAGGCGCGCAACCTGCTCGATGTGACCAAGGCGGCGCTCTTCGCCGGGGCTGAGGAGATGCGGCCGGGCAACCATCTCGGCGACGTCTCGGCGGCGATCCAGAAGGCGGTCGAGATCGAGGGCCTCTCGATCATCCGCACTCTGGTCGGCCACGGGATCGGCCGCGACATGCACGAGGACCCGCAGGTGCCGAACTTCGGCGAGCCGGGCAAGGGCCCGGCGCTCGAGGAGGGCACGGTGCTGGCGATCGAGCCGATGGTCAACGCCGGCGGCCCGCTGGTCAAGATGGGCGACGACGGCTGGGCCGTCTACTCCGAAGACGGCTCCCTGGCAGCCCACTTCGAGTTCACGATCGCCGTCACAGCAGACGGCCCGCGGATCTTGACTCCCTGGCACGAGGACGAGTGAAAGGTCCGCCGAACGCCTCATCGCGCGCGTCTGGCGGCGGCGGACGCTGCGCGCTGCTTCGTCCTCAGTCGCCCGAATAGCGCTGCTATTCGGGCTCCCTGCGTCCTTGCATCGCTTGGTCCGGCGCTCGCCAGCCACACACGCTGAGTCGCTCGCCGAACCTTCCACTCGTCTGCAATGGAGCCCTGGGCCTCCGCCCCCGGGGGGGACGCGAAGATTTCCCTTGACGCGGCGAGAGGTGTTGTCTACGCTACTGAGCCGTATGCTCAAGGCTGACTACGAGAGCGCATTCGACACGATCCAGATCACCCTGGGTGATGTCGATCACCTGAACGGTGGAAGCGAAGTGATCGAGAACGGTGCCGTGATCGTCGGTTACTGCGAGGGGCGCCCGGCGATGATCGACATCATCGGCACGCGGGGTGGCTTCGAGAGGGTGCTCCGCACTGCCGCGGAGCACAATGACTTGGATGCTGAGGCGCTGATTGCAGCATCCAGGGCAGCGATTGCCGCTCCGGACCGGCCGG
>Ga0209919_1000507_pt1 | contig 19821 bp, 24 predicted proteins | sample SalPon2A_C_D2_MG_FD_185721 | JGI IMG/M metagenome (GOLD analysis project Ga0209919, IMG submission 185721) | Soil microbial communities from South San Francisco under conditions of wetland restoration - Salt Pond MetaG R2A_C_D2_MG (SPAdes)... | ecosystem: Environmental > Terrestrial > Soil >... | reverse complement strand
TGCCTCTTGCAGAACGCGCTTCGCTGCATTCCGGCGACTGGCGGAGGCTTGGCTTCGCCATCCTGATGGATGCGCTGATTCCGCCAAAAACATTGCTGGTTCAACCAGCCTAAACAGGAGCTCTGAATGACGCCGCAGCAATATTGCCTGGATAAAACCCGTGGGTCCGGCTCCTCGTTTTTTTATGCATTTCTCTTTTTACCGGAAGAGAAACGTCGGGCCATGATGGCTCTCTATGCCTTCTGCCGCGAAGTTGATGATATTGCTGATGAGGTAAGCGAACAGCAGGTGGCGCTGACCAAGCTTGGTTTCTGGCGCGAGGAGTTGGGGCGCATCTTTCAGGATAAGCCGCGTCACCCCGTGGGCAAGGAACTGAACTGGGCGCGCAAACTTTTTCCTATTGATGAAGAGCTGCTGCTGGAAATTATCGATGGCATGCTCATGGACATTCAACATCTCCCCATACTGAAGTCTTCGGATTTGTCCCTGTATGCCTATCGAGTAGCCGGAGCGGTCGGTCTGCTTTCCATCGAAATCTTCGGCTATACCGATCGGAGCAGCCGCAACTTTGCAACCTCGCTCGGAGAGGCTCTCCAGTTAACCAATATCCTCCGTGATGTAAGCCTTGATGCCCGGCTCGGGCGCATCTACCTGCCCCAGGATGATCGCATCCGCCATAAAATCAGCGACCAGGCCATCAAGGATGGTGATATGAGTGGATCCTTGCCCACACTTCTGAGTGAATATGGGGACAAGGCCGAGGCTGCCTATCAACGGGCGCTTGAGGCATTGCCTGATACTGACAGGGAAAGCCTGCGCCCTTCACTCGTAATGGCAGCCATTTACCACGCCTATCTGAAAGAGCTTAAAGCCGTTCATTTTGATGTCTGGAAGCATCCGGTACGCATTCTCCCCATACACAAGATGTGGATTGCATGGCGAGCATGGCGCTATGAGAAAAAGGCCGCAAAATCACATCGGCCATTGCGGCTGGATTTCTGAATAATCTCACCATGCCGATGATTGCTGTCATTGGAGGGGGAGTCGCCGGCCTGACCGCTGCCATTCGATTGGCCGAACAGGGAAGCCACGTAGAGCTTTTTGAAGCGGCTCCGACGCTAGGCGGCCGAACCCGCTCATTCCATGAAAACACTATTGGAGAGTGGTGCGATAACGGCCCGCATCTTCTCATTGGAGCCTATTCGGCCACGCAGGCCTTGCTGCATGATTGCGGAGCTGAAGATAATATCCACTGGCAAGAGAGCCTTGAGCTGCCCTTATGGGACAAGGAACGCGGCCATTTCAGACTACGGCCTAGCCCCCTGCTCCCCTTACCTCTATCAATGATGATAGCTCTGGCACTGCTTCCGAATCACGGCATCAAATCTGCCCTGGCCCTGACCAGGCTTGCAGGCCGCTCAGGGAATGCTGCCGGGCAAAGTGTAGAGCAATGGCTTGCACGACTTCATACACCAACACACATGTTACGTGATCTGATTGAGCCGCTTTGTCTGGGTGCAATGAATGAATATCCGGCCACTGCCCCTGCCCTGAGTTTCCAGCGAGTGCTGGTGGAAAGTTTTGCCAACCATCGGTCTGCCAGACTGGGCTGGTTTACCAAGCCCCTTTCAGAGGCATTGGTTCAGCCGCTGCTGGATCGGGCCAAGAAACTCGGTGTCACCATTCGTACCGGCTGCATGGTCTCTTCTGTGACGTCGCATCTGGGCGGAGGAAAGCTGGCCTGGGGTTCGGAGGCACAAGATTTTAGCAAAATCATCTTGACCACGCCCGCATGGGTCAGCAACAGATTGATGGGCATAGATTCAGCCGTGGAATCCAGGCCAATAAGTAACATACACCTATGGTTCGATAAACCTGTGCATCTTGGAAATTCTGCATGTCAGCCACTGGTCGGTGGCATTGGTACGCGTGGCCAGTGGTTTTTTGACGTGTCCTCGCAAATGTCTCGTGCATCCAGATTCCAGCACATTGCCGTGGTCATCAGTGCCGACCATCTGGAAGCACGCAAGGAAGACCTGATCGGATTGGCCACACGAGAGCTGGGGATGATATGCGGACTGACGAGCCCTTTGCAGCCGATCCACGCCAGGGTGGTTCAGGAAAAGCGGGCGACGGTGCTGACACGCCGCGCTGATACTGCGCAGCAACATACTCCTGAATGGTTGATTGATGCCTCAGAAAGGCCCCAGCCGGGCGACCTTCCAGCCACGATTGAAGCAGCTATCAGAAGGGGCGAAATGGCGGCAAATTGCACACCATGTCACAGTAATGACACAGTTCATCCACTCCCCTCCGAGCATGCATAACCACCTGAATGGATCAACCATATTTATTTATAAAATACATTAATATATTACTTTAACTTTTTGTTATATTTGTTTTTTTATGAATGCCTATTTTTTAATCAGCATGACAAGCCGATGCCTGATTCGGTTTTCCATAGGGTATCAGGGTCATTTATCAACACAGTTATCCACAGGCTCTGTGGATACATGTGGGGAGCCCTTGCAGGACAACGATGTATGCTCCGAGACTCAGAAAATGGCCTTGAGTAAGACCGCCTTCACGCCAGCCTTCTCATCTGATACGGCATAAACAGGAGGTAGGCTGAGGCTGAATACTTGAACTTGGCTGATTCGCATTTATGATGGGCTAATCATGACTCACGCCTCTTCCGAAAACTTCCGCAGCCACGGCATTGCCGATCATATCATTGGTGAACTTGACCGTGCCCTGAACAACATCTTCTGTCGCCAACGCAGCTCACGTGCATATCCGGCGGCCACTGTTGCCGAGCATGCCACTGCAGCTCCGCTGCCAGCAGATCAAAAGCAATTAGCCGCCGGTCTGATGCGTGTCAATCACGCTGGGGAAATGGCAGCACAGGCGCTGTATCAGGGACAGAGTCTGACGGCTCGCGATCCAAAACTGGCCGAGAAACTCAGGCAAGCCTCCATCGAGGAAAGCGATCACCTTAACTGGTGCCGAAACCGCCTTGATGAACTTGATGCCCGCCCTTCCGTATTTGATCCACTCTGGTATGCAGGCTCCTTTGCCATCGGCATGGCTGCGGGCATCGCTGGAGACAGATGGAATCTGGGTTTTCTAGCTGAAACTGAACATCAGGTGGTCAGGCATCTGGATAGTCATCTGGAACGACTGCCGCAATCTGACAACCGCAGCAGAGCCATCATTGAGCAAATGAAAATTGATGAACAAGGCCATGCCGAGCTTGCAGAAAACCTGGGCGCCGCCAATCTTCCTCAACCCATACTATCCTGGATGAAAGTAACCGCCAAAATCATGACTACTTTGGCCGAGAAAATTTAACGACATCGATATGAGCGCATGTCAGGGCAACTCGGCCACTGGGTGACCTAAAAAAAGCAGGGCCTGATAAACAGGCCCTGCAACAAACTCCTCCCGTTCTCTCAAGCCGCTTTGCGCGTCAAATGATCCTGCATGTAGTGGACCATTAACCGGAGTCGACCAACGGTTACCACCTGACCGGTCTGCTCATGGGGCCGCTTGACGAAAATAGCATCCTCACCACGAATCTCCACAGAGGTAGCAGATGCAGCCTCCCTTCCTTCGCTTGATGCAATAGCCTCAATGTAGTCCTTGATTACCTTTTCAGCATTCTTCATGTCATTGACCTCCTGTTGGTCTTTGTGGTGCCAGTGTATCAACCTGATACAGATCGAATGTGACCTGGGTCAATATCGCTCCAACAGGCACAGCGGCATGACTACAGACGCTTTTGCACCCACATTCAACCACGTGGCCACGATTTCCATGCCGCCTCGTCCATGACGCGTCCCATCATCAATGTTAAACTCGGCCCACATCTCTCCACGTGAGGTAACGTTCATGTCAGGACATAGTAAATGGTCCACGATCAAGCATAAAAAGGCTGCGGCTGACGCAAAGCGCGGAAAAATTTTCACGCGCTACATTCGCGAAATCACGATCGCAGCCCGTGGCGGCGATGACCCTGAAGCCAACCCGCGTCTGCGCTCAGCCATTAATGCCGCCAAGGGCGTCAACATGCCCAAGGATAACATAGAGCGCGCCATTGCCCGTGGTGCCGGCGGTGAAGGTGCGGATAATATTGAGGAAATCCGTTACGAAGGATACGGTCAGGGTGGCGTCGCCATCCTGGTCGATTGCATGACCGACAATCGCAACCGCTCGGTATCCGATGTGCGCTCGGCTTTTAATAAAGGCGGTGGCAACATGGGTGAGACCGGTTGCGTCAGCTGGATGTTTCACCAGAAAGGGCTGTTTATTTTTGACCGGGAACTGGCTGACGAAGAACAGATCATGGACGTTGCCCTTGAAGCCGGTGCCGAGGATGTGGAGGACAAGCCTGAAGATGGTTGCATCGAGGTGCTCAGTTCACTGGCAGATTTCGGCACGGTTCAGCTGGCATTTGAGTCGGCCGGATTAAACCCGCAGGTTGCGGAAATTTCATGGATTCCCGAAAACACCATTGCCGTAGAAGGTGAAATGGCTGAAAAACTGCTGGCCCTGATCGAGCGCCTGGAAGAATTGGATGACGTACAGAATGTCTATGCCAACTATGATATTTCCGATGAGGAACTGGCGCGCATCGAAGGCTGATCGGCGTGACTCGTAGCTTCCGCCTACTTGGTGTTGACCCTGGCTCACTAAAAACCGGGGTTGGCATTATAGACGTGCGAGGCAACCATATTCGGCATGTGCATCATGCTGTCATTCGCTGTGGCAATGGCGATTTCGATACACGCCTGCATTATCTTTTCGCTTCGTTAAAGGATGTGATTGAGGAATTCAAACCAGATGCTGCCGCTATTGAGGATGTATTCGTGTCCAAGAATGCCTCATCGGCACTGAAACTCGGTCAGGCGCGTGGCGCATTGATTGCCGCCTGCGGTGAATGCCGGATCCGGGTAAGCGCTTACTCGCCGACTCAGGTCAAACAGGCTGTTGTCGGCTTCGGTCGCGCCGAGAAGGCGCAAATCCAGCATATGGTCCGTCTGCTGCTACATCCGCCCGAACCGTTGGCTGAAGATGCGGCTGATGCACTTGCCGTAGCCATTTGCCATGCGCATCATGCACCCATGTTGGAGAAAGAATTGGCAAGCAAGGCTGCACCATGATCGGCTGGCTCAAAGGAAGCATACGCGAACTTGACCCCGCCGGGCTGATCGTGCTTGATACCGGCGGCGTAGGTTACGAAATTTCAGTAAGCCTGCAGACCCTGTGCAAATTCAAACAGGGAGATGTGGCAGAACTTTCAATCCATACGCATGTGAGGGAGGATCAGATAACCCTTTTCGGCTTTGCTGATCGAAGTGAACGCAGTATTTTTCGTAAGCTAACCACCGTTTCAAGCATCGGAGCCCGCATGGCCCTGAATCTGATGTCAGGCATGCAGACCAGTGAACTGATTCAGGCCATCGAGGGTGGCGACGATGCGGCGCTGGCCCGGACACCCGGCATAGGCAAAAAAACGGCCCAGCGGTTAATTCTTGAATTACAGGGGAAACTTGGTGGTAGTGCCGGGATAAGCAGCCCCGCCGGAAATCAAAGCGCCGATGTTCGTTCCGCCCTGCTGAATCTCGGCTATAAACCCTCCCAGATTGATGTGGCCCTCAAGCACGTTGAAGCATCCGACTTTGAAAGCATGCTGCGCTCGGCCCTCAAGGCATTGGTCTAGGATACGCGGATGAGCGAAGAACCACTGGAAAACGAAAGACTGCTCGATAGCAACCCGGAGCTTGGTGACAATCTGGATGTTGCCTTGCGGCCCAGGGCACTGGATGAGTACGTTGGGCAGGAAAAAATCAGGGCTAATTTGAGCGTTTATATTCAGGCTTCAAAAGCGCGCAGCGAACCGCTCGACCATGTCCTGCTTTATGGCCCGCCCGGCCTTGGTAAAACCACGCTTGCCAACATCATCGCACATGAAATGGGCGTCAATATACGCTCCACTTCCGGGCCTGTGATTGAACGGCCGGGTGATCTGGCAGCCATATTGAGCAACATGGATGCAGGTGATGTATTGTTTATCGATGAGATTCACCGCCTCAGCCCCCAGGTCGAGGAAATTCTCTACCCTGCCATGGAGGACTTTCAGCTCGATATTGTGATCGGTCAAGGCCCTGCAGCCCGCTCCATCAAAATGGATATCCCCCGCTTTACCCTGATCGGAGCCACGACACGCGCAGGCCTTCTGACCAATCCGCTACGTGATCGTTTCGGTGTCATTGAGCGACTGGAATTCTATTCCCATGATGAGTTGGCGCGTATTGTTGCGCGTTCGGCCGGCCTGTTGAATATCCGGACCGCTGGCGAAGGCGCGATGGAAATCGCCAAGCGCTCACGTGGCACGCCGCGCATCGCCAACCGGCTGCTACGCCGTGTACGTGACTTTGCCGAAATCGAGCATAACGGGGAAATCAGCCGCAGCGTTGCAGACGCATCGCTGGTTCGTCTGGAAGTGGATCATCTGGGCCTTGATCATATGGATCGGAAATTGCTGGCTGTCATGATCGATAAATACAATGGCGGCCCGGTCGGACTAGACACGCTTGCCGCCTCAATTTCGGAAGAACGCGACACCATTGAGGATGTGCTTGAGCCATACCTGCTGCAGGAAGGCCTGATCAGCCGCACCCCGCGCGGACGTACTGCCACCCCTCTGGCCTATGCCCACATGCAGCGCGAATTGCCCGGCCAGGAGCTGCAGGAAAGGCTGCTATGACAGGTGCCAGATTCAGCTTCCCGGTACGCGTCTATTACGAAGATACCGATCACGGGGGCGTGGTCTACCATGCCAATTATCTTAAATTTCTGGAACGGGCGCGCAGCGAGTTCATGCGCACACTTGGCATTGAACTTGATGCCGTCGACGAAACACACGGCATCCTGTTTGCCCTCACCGAAGCCCGGGTCCGATTCAAAAAACCAGCCCGTTTTAATGATATGCTGATTGTCGAAACCGGCTTAACCTCGCTCGGCGGCGTTCGCCTGTCGTTTGAGCAGGCGATCTACCATATAGATAGCAAGCAATTGCTGGTCGAGGCGACGATCGACCTTGCCAGCATAGACCGCGACGGTAAGGTCAGGCGAATACCTGAACCAGTGGCAAAAACGCTTGCCAACCATCTTCTTCCTCAGGAGTAGGCATGACCCAGGATTTATCCATACTCGAGCTCGTTCTCAATGCAGGCATAGTCGTCAAGGCCGTGCTTGTACTGCTTATCTTTCTGTCTTTTGCCTCGTGGGCCATTATTTTCAACAAATGGCGCATGTACCGAAAAAGCCGCAATGAGGCCGAACTGTTTTCGCAGGCATTCTGGGGAGGGTCGGACATGGATACGGTGCTCGCCGGAATCCCGCAACAATATCCGAACAGCCCGCTCCCCAATATTTTTCAGGCCGGTTACCGCGAATTCATGCGCCACAAAAGGGATGCAACACAAACCCAGACCATAAACAAAATCATCGCGGCTGGCGGTATGGATGGGATACGCCGTGCACTTGATGCCGCGTTTTCCCGGGAAATGGAACAGCTGTCCCGGCATCTGGCATTTCTGGCCACCGTCGGATCCACTTCGCCATTCATCGGCCTGTTCGGGACGGTCTGGGGTATCGTAAATGCCTTTCAGAGCATTGGCCTGACGCACAACACATCCCTTGCTGCCGTTGCGCCTGGTATTGCAGAGGCGCTCGTGGCTACAGCCTTCGGTCTGGTTGCCGCCATTCCCGCAGTGGTTGCCTACAACAAGTTTACCTCCGACCTGAAGCGCATGGCAGCCAACATGGAGCAGTTCTCCTCTGAATTCCTCAATATCATTTCCCGCCATATCAAGGAGTAAGGCATGTGGGCCGGAAGCAGTAAATGGGGGAAAAACGCTGAACCGATGAGCGAGATCAATGTCACGCCTCTCGTGGACGTGATGCTGGTGCTTCTGATTATCTTCATGGTGACAGCACCCCTGCTTACCCAGGGTGTGAATGTTGACCTTCCGGATGCTGATTCACCACCGATGCAGCAGAATATCGAGCCGCTGGTGGTTTCGATTCGGGCCAATGGAAAAATTTATCTGCAAAAACATCCGATTGAACTCAAACAGTTGGCGCCTCGCATCAGCGAAATGCGCAAGCAGAAACCTGATTTGCCGGTATTCATACGCGGCGATGCCAAAACGCCCTATGAACAGGTTGCCAGGGTTATGAGCCTGCTTGAATCAGCCGGCATCAGGAAAGTAGGCCTTGTCACTGAACCCGGCCGTTAATGCGCAGGCAGACAAAGCCTCCCTGAATGGCCTTGATCTGCTTGCAGCGATCATTCTGCATGCGCTGGTGGTGACCGTCATTGCCGTCCTGGTGTTTTGGCAAGAGCAGCATCGCATCGAACCACTGAAGCGTATAGAGGTTGCAATGATTTCGGCTAAGGAACTGGCCAAAATGCAGCATCAGGCACGCGCCAAGCCAAAACAAATCAAGGCGCACAGGGTAGAAGCGAAGCCGACTCCAAGTCCCAGGGTCGACAAGAGCAAATCCAGTGCGGAAGAAGCCTTCGATCCGTTTGCCCCGCTTGCTTCCAGCACCGACAGAAAACAGGGAGCGAAAACCCCGCGCGCGGAATTGGCTGATCTGGCGGGAAAACAGTTGTCACAGAAGGAAATGGATCGCTACATTGCGTTGATTCAGGCAGCGGTTCAACAACACTGGAAAGTTCCGGCCAGCACCGGTCATACGACCGACCCATTGGTGGAAATGCGCCTGCAGGCCGATGGATCCGTTGCTTCGATAACGATACTTGAAAGCTCGGGAAGCAGAATTCTGGATGATTCCCTGAAACGTGCTATTCTGCGTGCACAGCCATTCGAATTGCCTCAAAAACAGTTTGAGTTTTTTCGCGTCAACCGCATCCGTTTCCATCCGCTGAACTGATTTATATCAACCGCTAGCACCTTGTGTCACCATCCATGAACGGTTAGAAAGCCGCCATGCGATTCCTTGCCCTTTTATTCCTGACCTTCCTACCCTTCCAGCACGCTCATGCCGCCGACTTTGATATCTTCCAGTCAAGTTATGAGCCTCTGAAGCTCGCTTTACAGGTCAGCGCGGATGATGCGTTAAACAACGAACGGCAGCTTCTTTACCATGTGATTAAAAACGACCTGAACTCCAGTCAATCATTCAAGGCCATCGACCCCCTCGCTTTTCTGGTGACTGCAGATGAAAGCTGGCGATCCATTGATTACGGCGATTGGCGAATTATCGGCTCCGATATCCTGGCCATGTGCCAGTTGCATGCTGTGGAAAACGGCTGGCAGGTTGAACTACAGGTTCACGATCCTTTCCGGGAAAAGAAATTACTCTCCATCAGCATAGATGGTCCGGCCGCTGAATTGAGAACACTGGCTCATCGGGTGGCGGACAAGATATATTCTGCAACTCTGGGTATGCCCGGCTATTTCACCAGCCATATCATTTACGTTACCAAGCACGATGACCTTTCCGACCTGGTTTACATGGATCAGGATGGCGGTAACCGTCAGGTGGTTGGCAAAAATTTCACGCTGTTACTGTCTCCCGACTGGTCACCCGATGGCAGGCAGATTGCATTGAATACCTACGTCGGCAATCATCCGCGCCTCGAGTTTTTTGATCTTCAATCGGGCACTCGCCAAGCTTTTGGTGACTTCAAGGGACTTAATAGCACACCTGAATTTTCACCTGACGGGCGTTATGTTGCCGCGACCCTTTCCTATACCGGTGATACCGATATCCACATTTATGATATCAAGAAAAAGAAATGGCGCCAATTCACAAAACACCGCGGCATCGACACGACACCCACATGGTCGCCCGATGGCAAAGAGATTGCCTTTGTCAGTAATCGAAGCGGACACCCCCAGGTTTATCGCAAATCACTCTCTGGCGGTGAGGCCACGCTGGTAAGCACGCAGGGAAACTACAACACTTCTCCTTCATGGTCGCCAAACGGGGATCGAATTGCCATGGTGTCAAAAAAAGACTGGGCTTATGCCATTGCCACCGTTCGCATCGATGGCAGCGACATCCGTTATCTCGCCACCGGGCAAAGGGTAGAGTCTCCCGCCTGGTCGCCCAACGGGCAAATGCTGTTGTATGCAGCTGAGGAGAAGGGTATTCGGCGTATTTACCGGGTCCCTAGCTGGGGAGGCAAAGCTGAACCGATCACATCGTCGGGCACAGACGCATCCGACCCGGCCTGGTCACGGAAATGAACGCGATATTTGGCTCGACAATGTATTGAGTTGCAGTTTGATTCATAGTTGACTACAAGTAGTCTAGTGTCACTATACGACATATCAACGAACCCTTAGGGAGGAAGTATGAATTCACATCGTTCAATTAAAATTGGCATGGTAGCTCTGGCCTCTGCCGCACTGCTTTTCGCCGGCTGTGCCAAGAAAGAAACCGTCAGCGCTGAGCCAGCCAAACCAGCCCAGAAAATGGAGCCCGTTAAATCCGTAAGCAAACCTTCAACCAATTCTGTCTACTTCGCATTTGATAGCGCCGAACTGGATGCATCCGCCCAGGCAACCCTGGATGGTTACGCAGCCTGGCTGAACGCCAACCGCAACGCTGATATCAAGATTGAAGGCAACTGCGACCAGCGCGGTAGCCGTGAGTACAACCTTGCTCTTGGCCAGGAACGTGCTGACAGCGTTAAAAACTATCTGAGCGCACATGGAGTCAGCAGCAGCCGTGTTGATACCGTATCTTTCGGTGAAGAACGCCCTGTCTGTAAAGGCACCGGTGAAGCATGCTGGGCTCAGAACCGTCATGCGGACATTGTCGCCCGCTAAACAATTCAATCAGGTTCATTTGAAACGGTCACCGGTTTATCCGGTGGCCGTTCTTTTATTGTGCACTCAGCTTATTAGTGGATGCAGCACAACACAGAATCAACGCGAGGCTGCACAGCAACAGCAATCTATGAGTGCTTCGCTTGACCATCTGGATAACAGCATTCAACAGTTAACCCAGACATCACAACTCTCGGCGCTGGAACTCTCCACCCGTATTGATAATCTGGAACAGACCATACAAAGCCAACAAGCCCAGATTAATGCCCTGTCGAAAGCTCTGGAAACAATCAGTCATAAAAACCATGTGACGAAGACCCACCTGTCATCCCCTGCCAAAGCCGGATCGGCTGAAACCAAAGTGACGTCCATTCAGGCGCCCACGCTTGCAGCATCGGCTGCGGCTGAACCCTCCCTCAATGCCGAGGCCGAAAAGAATGCCTATACATCAGCTTATCTTTCACTTAAGAGCGCGCGCTATGAAGAAGCCAGCAAAGCCTTTACTGATCTTTTACAGGCCTTTCCCAACGGCGAATATGCCGATCAGGCGTGGTACTGGCTGGGTGAAAGCCAATTTTCCCAGAACCTGAACAAACAGGCCATCGCATCCTTTAAAACGGTCATCGACAAGTTCCCTGAAAGCGGAAAACATGCTGCAGCCATGCTCAAGCTCGGCCAGGTTTATCAGGCCTCGGGCAAGAAGAATCAGGCCCGCAAATACTTCAACCAGGTAATCAACCAGCATACTGACAGCACCGTTGCAGAACAGGCACGCTCAGCCCTCGCTGCCATGCAGGCAAATGCATCCACCGGGGAGAAATAGCTATTCCGGTATCTTCCCGCCGCCTTCGCATTCACGAAATTTATCAAAGCATACAGGGTGAAAGCAGCCTTGCAGGCATGCGCTGTACGTTTGTCCGTCTGGCCGGTTGCCCTCTGAATTGCACCTATTGCGATACACCACAGGCCATTCCACGTGACAGCGGCGATTGGATGTCCATCCAGAACATCCTTGATCAGGTCAGACAATTCAACAACCCGCTGACTCTGGTGACGGGCGGCGAGCCGCTGGCACAGCGGGATTGCATACACCTGCTTGAGCAGCTGACAGGACTCGACGGCATCGTGCAACTGGAAACCTCCGGGGCGCTACCTATTGCCAAAGTTCCCGCTTCCGTGCGGCGCATTGTTGACATCAAAACCCCGGATAGCGGCGAATGTGAACGAAACCTGTTGCAGAATCTTGAACTTCTCAAAGCTGGCGATGAACTTAAATTCGTCATCTGCAGCCGTTCCGACTATGAATGGAGCCGGCAATTCGTTCAGCAGCATGGTCTGGGACTGAATGATGTTCCTGTTCTTTTTTCCGCTGCATGGAATAAACTTCAGGCTCGCGATTTATGCCAGTGGATTCTGGAAGACCACCTGCCGGTACGCATGCAGGTGCAACTGCACAAGGTTATCTGGGGAGCAGAAGCAACCGGTGTCTGAAATGAGTGATTCAAATATTACTGCCGTTGTCCTGCTGTCTGGAGGACTGGATTCTAGTACCGCGCTAGCCTGGGCTTTGCGAAAGCAGCATTGGAAATGTCACTCCGTTGCCTTTGATTACGGGCAGCGCCATCACAACGAGCTTGAAGCCTCTGCAAAGATTTCACAGGCCCTCGGGGCCACCGACCATCGTGTCATAAAGGTAGACCTGCGCAGCATCGGCCATTCGGCCCTGACGGCAGATGTTCCGGTACCCAAAGACGAAGCCAACCACAATGGCATACCGATTACCTATGTGCCGGCCCGAAACCTTATATTTCTTTCACTCGCCACAGCGCTTGCTGAAACTGTCGGCGCAACACGGCTGGTGATCGGTGCCAATATTGTTGATTACTCCGGCTACCCGGATTGCCGTCAGGAATTTCTCGATGCCTTTGTCAAAACAGCCAACCTCGGAACCAAGGCTGGTGCTGAAGGAAACAATCTGGAAATTTCGGCGCCGCTGATCCATCTTGGAAAATCTGAAATCATCTCCCTTGGTCTTGAATTGGGGCTGGACTACGGGCTGACCCGATCCTGCTATGACCCGCGACCTGACGGCAAGCCATGCGGCCATTGCGATTCATGTTATTTTCGTCAGCAGGGATTCAGAGAACTGGGGGAAGTTGATCCCTTACCCTATCCGGATTCAGAAACGCGCTGACTTTTCAAGCAGGCTTTAAACATTTACACTGACGTCCGGGACCCGGGTGGAGTGGAAGATTAACAGGAGGTTGTTCTTGCAGCGCCAGGTTCGCTTGATATTTTTCTTTGTAATCGCCATCGGAGGCCTTTTCTCGGCCAGCCCGCAAGTGCTTGCCGAAGAACACATTTCACCAGAATCTTCTCAACATCAGCAATCCGTCTGGATTCTTCCGCCACCATCCTTTCCTGCCGACAACCCGTACACCGAAAGCAAGGCTGAACTCGGAAAAATTATCTTTTTTGACCCACGTCTGACCCACAACAAGAATTTTTCATGCGTCAGCTGTCACAATCCCGGGTTGGCCTGGGCCGATGGAATGGATCAGTCTGTGATTGATGGGCGGCACACCATGCCTCGCCACACGCCATCACTGATCAATGTTGCCTACCGCAAGAACCTGTTCTGGGATGGCCGTGCCACAACCCTTGAGGGGGCCATATCAGAGCACCTGCAATCTATTTACCCTGACAGACAGGAGCTCATCGAAGAAATTATTGAAATACCGGGCTACAGGAAACGTTTTTCCTCAGCCTTCGGCAATGCACAAATCTCACTGGCGACGATCTCAGCTTCGCTGGCAACATTCCTTCGCACAATAATCCAGCGCGATACGCCGTTCGATCACTGGGTTCAGGGTGATACATCGGCCATTTCGGCTGCAGCACAGCGAGGCTTTGCTCTGTTCACCGGCAAAGCCAGATGTGTCAGCTGCCATACACCGCCAACCTTCAGTGATGAAAAATTTCACCCCAGTGCCCTGAATACGATTGATCCGGGCCGGTATGAAATCAGCCATCTATTGGATGACCGCAATGCTTTCAGCACCCCTCCCCTGCGCCAGATCGGCATGACAGCGCCCTATATGCATGCTGGACAGAAGCCGACCTTATCGTCCGTAATCCGTTATTATAATACCGAATTTGCACAGCAGAGTGCAGAGATGGGTAAACATCCCCTGAACCTTGATAAGCAGGAAATGGATGATCTGAAAGCCTTTCTGGAATCCCTGTCAGGCAGCATGCCAGCGGTAACTTTTCCTGTCCTGCCAGTAAAGCCTCAGTAAGCGGGCAAGCCCTAGAGCGCTTGCAAGGAAGCGGCAAGTCCCTTGTGAACCACGATTCCATCCCGAATGTTGACACCCTTTGCCAGGGCAGGGGATGACTCGAGTGCGGCATCGAGCCCGAGATCAGCAAGCTTGAGAACATACGGCAGGGTTGCTGAAGTCAGTGCCTGCGTGCTCGTTGATGGAACAGCGGCCGGAAGGTTCGGCAGGCAGCAATGCAACACACCCTCCTCGATATAAACAGGGTCATGATAAGTCGTAGGGCGGCTCGTTTCGCTGATACCTCCCTGATCAATGGCCACATCGACAAATACACTCTGGGGCTTCATCAGTGCCATCTCGGCCCGGCTCAGTAGCCTTGGTGTATGAGTGCCCGGAATCAGCGTGGCACCGATCATCAATTCGCATTCCGGCAGCAGCGATATCAGTAGCTCATGGCTGTAAAGCATTACCTCAACCTGCGGCATGGCCTTGGCAAGGCTGGCAGTTCGCTGCCTGTCTGCCTCCAGAATGACGACCCTGGCTCCAAGGCCTGCTGCCGCCATCGCAGCATGCTGTCCGACATTGCCACCACCGAGAATCAAAACCGTACATGCCGGCACATGTGCAATCCCTCCAGGCAGCCTGCCCATGCCGGGAAACGGAGTTGCATTCTCCTTTTGCAGAAAACGCACGCCCAATTGTACTGCCACACGTCCCGCCACCTGACTCATCGGCGTCAACAGCGGCAAGCTTCCATCCTCCAGTTGCACTGTTTCATAGCCGATCGCACACACCCTTTGCCGTATCAATTCATAGGTCAGTTCGGGAGCAGCTGCCAGATGAAGATAGGTAAACAGAATCTTATGAGGGACTAAAAATGGATACTCGGCCGGCAACGGCTCTTTCACCTTGACGATAAATTCTGCCTGCCATGCCTCAGCGGCAGTCTTGACGATCGCCGCGCCCGACTGGCGGTATGCTGCATCAGAAAAGCCGCTATCCGCACCGGCTCCGGTCTGAACCAGAACCCTGTGCCCTTGAGCCGTCAGCTGCCTTGCGCCTTCCGGCGTGATAGCAACCCGGTGCTCTCTGTTTTTAATTTCCTTGGGTATGCCAAGTAGCATGCGTGCCTCTGAATAGTGAAAATCTGAACAGCAGTAGCCAGTCTCTTGGTAAGTCTAGCAGAAGAAGACTATCGAGGTTCCATTCTCCTCATGAATGCCGGGCCAGTAATCAGGCTTCAGAGGTACGGCTTTCCTTTCTGGCTCGAATGCGTTCCTTCTTGTCATCGACTGCATGGGCATCGCGAGGCTTGCGTGGCAGCGGACGATATATTTCCACGCGCTCATCTTCCCGCAACACCTGATCTTCCTTCACCAGTTTGGCAAAAATTCCGAGTTTGTTGAGCGTCATATCAATTTCCGGATGCGCCTCAAGCAGGCCACTCATCTGCACGGCCTCAATGGCCGTCGTCCCTTCAGGAACATCAATCTGCTCGACAAATTGCTCATGCGGAAGCGCGTAAGCGACCCATACTCGCATGTTATCGATCCTGTTGCCGGGATACGGCCCGCTTTTCGAATGCATGCACCATGGATTTGCAGGCTGTGGTAAAAATTGGACTGGCTATCATGTCCATCATCATACTGCGAAATTCAAATTCGATCGAGAAATGCACGCTGCACTGGTTTTCGCCTTTGTCTTCAAAAGTCCATATGCTTTCCAGAAACTTGAATGGACCCTCAAGCAGTCGAATCTCAACAAGTTTATGGGGTACATACCGATCAACCGTCTGAAAACTGTGATGCACGCCCGCCAGATCGGCTACCAGCTCGGCCGTCAACTCGCCCTCACCCTGATTAAGAATTCTGGACTGGGCAACCCAGGGCAGAAATTCGGCATAGGCATCGATATCGAGAACAACATCAAACATATCCCTGGCCGAGCAGGAAATAAGCCTGGTCTCCTCAAATCCACGCATAACTAGCGTTTATCCCCTGCGGCGTAAGGATTTGAACTGGCCGTAAACTGAAAACGAACCGGTACACCATCCAGTTTGTACGTCTCACGAAACGACTGTTCCAGATACCTTCGGTAACTGGTTTTCAGGCCAGCCGGTCGGTTACAGAAAATCTTGATACATGGCGGGCGCGTGCCGATCTGAGCCGCATATTTCAGCTTCACCACTGCACCACGGTCGCTCGGCGCATGCTGCGCCTCCTGGGCGTCCATCAACCACCGGTTCAACTCTCCTGTGCCTACTTCAAAGTGGTTTCTGCGAGCCGCCTTGATCGCCTCGACAAGAAGATTTTTTACGCCCTTTCCCTCTTTTGCAGTAATTCGATGAACCGGTATGCCCGACATGCCGCGCATACGAAAAGCCAGACGCTCGACGTAATGTTCCCATTCCTGCTTGCTCAGCAAATCAAGCTTATTAACAGCCACAACCAATGCACAACCCTCTTCGAGAGCCAGTGACATCAGGCGCATATCCTGTTCGACGATTCCCTCGGCCCCGTCCAGCAACATCACCGCCACATCCGCCCGACCAAAAGCCTGCACGGCCTTGACCCTGGCTACGAATTCAATGACATCGGAAATACGGCCATGCTTTCGTTGACCGGCTGTATCAACCAGACGCACAACACCATTGCCGTACGGCAGTTCACTATCGATGGCATCGCGAGTTGTACCTGCAATGGCACTGACCACCATGCGATCCCGACCCAGCCATGCATTGATCAGTGTGGACTTGCCAACATTGGGACGCCCGATCACGGTGACGCTGGCGATCAGGTTTTCATCCGCCTGCCCATCATCCTCTTCGATATCGGGTACCATACGCTCAAGCCGTGCCAGCAAGTCCCTTATGCCATGTCCGTGCGCAGCCGACACGGCTTCCGGCTCACCCATGCCCAAAGCATAAAATTCCATGGCTGTATTCGGCTGTTCGGATTTGTTAACCACCAGTACTGCAGATGCGTGATGTCGTCTTAGCTTATCGGCAATGGCTGTATCCACGGGCAACAGTCCGGCCTGGGCATCAACGACAAACATAACCACATCAGCCACGGCAAGGGCTGCCTCTACCTGGGCATCAATCGCCGGTTGCATCGTGTCATGGGTACCCTCACCGATACCGCCTGTATCCACGAGCACCACGGTGCTCTTGCCCAGCTTGCATTCACTCTCCAACCGATCCACGGTCACACCCGGGCGGTCGCCAACGATAGCCTTGCGCTTGCCAAGGATGCGATTGAACAGCGTTGATTTTCCAACATTAGGCCGCCCAACAATGGCGACAACCGGCAACCGGATTCTCGGTTTGCCCAACACATGCTCAGGAATAGAGGTCACAGGATATCCGTTAATCTAGTTCAGCTTGTACAGCGTGCCGAGGCTGTTTCGGACAAGCACTCCGCCTTCAGTCGCAACCGGAGAACGGTCAATACGCCCTGAAAGCTGAATATCAGAAAGAATCTTTCCATCCCGGTTCAGGCGATACACCTTGCCCTGATCATCCGCAACCCATAGCTCGCCATGCCATAGCACGGGGCCGGTCAATTCGCCCCTGGAAAGCTGCTGCTTCCAGAGGGTTTCACCGGTTGCTGCATCAAGGGCACTGAGCGCCCCGGAGGCATCGGCAGTAAAAAGCTGGGAATCCATCAGCAAAGGACTGGACTTGAGCGACAGGGCACGCTCAATCAACCGGCTCCCATCAAGTTTGGAAAGAAAAACGAGGTCGCCCTGGAATATCGGCACCAGCAGCATGTCTTCCTTTGCATTCGATTCAACGGCTGGAATCAGAACCGGGGTTGCGACAGGAACACGCAGTTCGCTGAGAACTACAGCATTATTATTCAGGATAAGCTGGCGCTTCCAGAGCAGACTGCCACTGTCTGGTTTAAGCGAGACAACATCGCCATTGCTAAAGGCGGCAAATATTTGCCCATCGCGGACAAGTGGGGCCGGTGTCAGGCGCATGCTCAGTCCCCCGGCAGTGCCGCTGTAACTCCAAAGCTTTTTTCCATCAGCAGCAAAGCGGTATATGCGGTTATCCGCCGTCTGAATGACAAAACCATCATCCAGTGCAACCGGTTCCGACATTAATACCGAGGGCAGGTCCTGGCGCCATACGATCACGCCATGATCCACGTCCACCCCGTAGAGATGACCGCCCACATCGCCCATGATGACAAGGCCATTAGTCAACTGCAGGCCACCAGACTCACAGGCCTGATCCAGCGCAATGCGGTTGATTTCATGGCCCTGAACGTCATAAATGCGAACACGCCGATCCTGAGCGCCGGCCACAATACGTTCACCGCTTGCAGTCCTGGCAACAAAAGGCTCGCTAAATCCGGATGGCGAGGCTGGCTTCCTCTGATCCAGATCTACCTGCCATTGTACCTCTATACCATTGGCATGTTCGGGGGTGGCAAGCGGAATGGAAGCAGATGCCGGGCGAATGGCCGGGCTTTCATCGTCAGCCCACCACGACGCCATGGTTGAACAGCCGGAGAAGAGAAGCAGAAGCAGGACGCACGAAGTGCTTGCGCCGGCCTTGAAGAAAGCAACCATCAGGAGGCCTTGGCGTCTGCGCCAGTGCCGGAGAGCATCCCTTCAATCTTGGTCTTCAGCTCGTTATCAAGCGATGGTGCATCAAGCGCTTTCTGAAGGTGGACTTTGGCTTCGGATGCATCGGCGCTTGCCTGAGCGAGCAAATACTGGCGTAACTGCTCGTACTCCTTGCCGACCGGAGCCTCAAGTTGGGCGCGAGCTCCAGCCTTGTCTCCTGCATCAAGTCTGATTTCCGCAATATCCATTCGTGCCTGCCACTTCCATTCCTGCATGGATGCCGAGGCATTGATAACGGCCTGCAAATGGGATTCGGCATGCTCCGCATCGAGCGTCGCCAACTGCATTTCAGCCAGCGTGGCATAACTGGTTCCGCCGAATTCGCTCACAACCTGATCCATCAGTATCTTCTTCTTGGAGGCATCCTGCTCCACCAGTGCCTGCTGATAAACGGTTGCAGCAGAAGAAAGCATGGACTTGGTATGCTCTATCCACAGGGCACCACCAGCCAACACCAATATAAATACTATCACACCTGCTGTAAGCGTCTGGGTATTGGATTCAAGCCATGCCGAGATCTTTGCCGAGCGCATATCACGCTTTAATTCGGCCATTTCCTCAGCAAGCGGTGCGTTATCGATTTCCTTGTCTTTCATGTGCTTCTCCATATTACTATCTTACATACCTGTTCGGGGGCTTCAGCAAGGCATGCGCAAGCTAAAAGCCGGTTGCCCACTGTCAATCACCGTTAAATCGTTGCCGGCAGCCATGCACCCACATCAATCAGCTTCAGCCGGAGAGTCCTTTCGACGCTCCAGCGCGATCGACAACACACTTTTCACCAGCGCTGCCATCGGTATGGCCACAATAACACCGACCACACCCCACAGCGCACCAAAAACCAGAATGGCCACAACGATAGCAATCGGATGCAGGTTCACCATTTCCGAAAACAGCCAGGGTACCAGAAGATTTGCATCCAGAGCCTGAACAACGGCATAGGCAATCACGCTGTACAGCCCCATATCGGTCCATCCCCACTGGAAAAATGACAACAGAATGACAGGGATCGTCACCACAGCTGCACC
>Ga0209919_1000505_pt1 | contig 19901 bp, 17 predicted proteins | sample SalPon2A_C_D2_MG_FD_185721 | JGI IMG/M metagenome (GOLD analysis project Ga0209919, IMG submission 185721) | Soil microbial communities from South San Francisco under conditions of wetland restoration - Salt Pond MetaG R2A_C_D2_MG (SPAdes)... | ecosystem: Environmental > Terrestrial > Soil >... | reverse complement strand
TAATTAGTATGAAAATTTATCTTCTGCAATTTCAAAATCACAGAATTTCCTGTTGTTTTCTTTTTCGGGCAGGAATTCTTTTACAAGTACAATCTGTTTTTTGAATATATTAAAATCAAATACCGCGCTGTTTATGCTTCCATCCTGCTTGATTATATTAAAAGTAAATTTGCCATAAAGATCTTTAAATAACAATTCAGTAACCGCCGGTCCGGCTTTGGTTACATATTCTTTTTTTGTGTTCAACCCAAGAATGCTTATATCGATAGACTTTTTCTGGCGGCGGGTTTTAACCGATATTTCGTAATTAAGCATTGTAAATTGCCTGGTGGAAGTAAGCTTTGCACAATAGAATTGTTTATTGCTCACCGGGTCCTTCTTAAAATATACCGAACACAAATATTCAATTTCGGCTTCTTTTTTTCTCGGTATATTATCCTTTAACCGGGTAATTGATTTTTCCCTGGGCTTAGGAATCCCGGGAATCGATTTCGGATTCTTGAGGGACATTATTTTGTAATGTTTTTTATAATTTCTTCTGTATTCTCAATACACAGTTCAACCTGCTCACCGGTTTCCATCTTTTTCAGGTTAGCTTTTCCTGATTTAAATTCTTCACCGCCAATAAATAATACAAATTTAGAATTCAGTTTATTTGCTTCGCGCATCTGGGCTTTTACACTTCTGTCAAGATAATCAAATTCAACAGAAAGTCTATTCCTTCTTAAATTTAATCCGGTTTCTACAACTTTTTGTTTTAGTTCTTTATCAATTCTTACAATATAGAGATCAATATTTTCTTCCGGAAGAGCCAGTGATTTTTCATTTTCACAGGCCAGCAAAATTCTCTCAATTCCTGCAGCAAAACCAACGCCCGGTGTCGGTGTACCACCAAGTTGCTCAATTAAAAGATCATATCTTCCACCACCGCATAATGCGCTTTGTGAACCTACTTTTCCGCTGAGAATTTCAAATGTTGTTTTAGTATAATAATCCAGCCCTCTTACAAGTGCGGGTTCAACTTCAAACGGAATATTCATTAACTTTAAGTAATTTTTTACTTCGTCAAAATCATTTTTACTTTCTTGGTCCAAATGATCTATTAATAAAGGAGCACCCTTCAGAATTTCCTGATCAGATTCAACTTTACTGTCAAAAACTCTTAGAATATTTGTATCAAATCTTCTCCTGCTGTCTTCCGATAAATTATTTTTTTTATCTTCAAGGTATTTTCTCAGTTCGTTCTTATACTTTTCCCTGGATTCAGGAACACCGAGAGAATTTATTTTAACCTGTAAATCTTTAAGCCCAAGAAGTTTTAGAATGTCATAAACAATTCCGATTAATTCAGCATCAAGCATGACCGAAGTACTTCCGATTGCTTCTGCACCAAACTGGTGAAATTGTCTCAGTCGGCCTGCCTGCGGTCTCTCCTGTCTGAACATTGGGGAGATATAAAAAAGTTTATTTAATGATTGTTGTTTCCCGAGTGAGTGTTCTATAAAAGAGCGAACAACTGCAGCAGTCATTTCAGGTTTTAAAGTTATACTGGTTTCGCTCCTATCAAGAAACGTATACATTTCTTTCCCAACGATATCTGTCTCTTCCCCTATTCCCCTGGCAAATAAAGCTGTTTCTTCAAAAATTGGCGTGCGTATTTCTTTATAATTAAAATATGTGAAAACATTTCGGACAATATTTTCAAGAAGTGTCCATTTTGAAATTTCTGATGGGAGTATATCTTTTGTTCCGGTAATTGCTTTGATCATATTACAACAATAAAAATATATTTAGACAATAAAAAGAGATGTGTTTTTACAAAGATGGGAAACTATTATGAAGCCTAAACTTCAAAATAATTTTCTTCTTCTTTCCTAAATAGCTCTAGAATTTCTTCGGTAGCCTTAGCTTTTTGTAATGATTCCCTGAACTCATCCTTGTTCATCATTCTGGAGATTCTGCTCAACAATTTTATGTGTGTGCTTACTAGATTATCTTTCCCAACCAGCAGAAATACAAGATCGACAGGTTGATTATCAAGAGACTGGTAATCTACGGGATTGCTTGTTCTACCAAAAGCTCCCAAAATTTCTTCTACCGAATTAGTTTTTCCGTGTGGAATTGCAAATCCTTTTCCCACCCCGGTTGACATAATTTTTTCCCTTTCAAGTACTGAATTCCTGATTTTATCAAGATCATTTACCCGGGGATCATCGTTAAAAAGATCAACCAGTTCATTGATAACTTCTTCTTTTGTATTCCCTTTTAATTCAGGAATTATAAATTCTTTTTTTAATAAATCTGCAACTTTCATCGGATTACCACTTCTTTTAGAAACTATAATAAAATAAATTTAAACTTAATAATACCTGAGTAGTTTAGCAATGAATTAAACATGATTTAGAAATAAAATCGTAGTTTTTAGGTTCAATCCAAAAATATATTATTAAAATTATGTTCCTTCATTAATTACGCATTTTTTGTCATTTACATTCAAAATACATTGCTGAATAGTTTCGTTTACTGTAATTTAGTAGGATAGTTTTTATAAAAAATCCTCATTACGAGAGAGGGAGCGTATGGACATACATAATAAAACAGTTCTGGTTCTTGGTGGTTGGGGCCTGGTTGGTACTGCAGTAGCCAGGAACCTTATTTCTGAAAAACCAAAAAGAATAATTATCACATCTTTAAGATTATCAGAAGCAAAGGATGCTGTTAAAAAATTAGAAATTGAATTCCCGGAGAAAAAAGGAAAGAAATTTTTCATACCCTGGGGAGGAGATATATTTGTAAGAAATGAATTCAAAGAAAAAAACCGCGGTGATCTTTTAGCAAATAAAAAGACCCGGAAAATTTTAATGAGCGATATAATGGATGAACTTTCCGACAAAGTGCTAGAAAGTTCAGCTGTTTATCAGCTAATGATGAAATTTAAACCAAACGTAGTGATTGATTGTATTAATACCGCAACCGCAATTGCATACCAGGATGTTTACAGTACCTATAGAACGATAAACCGTGCAATAAAAACAAAGGCTGAATACGATGTAATTGTATCTGAAACTGAGAAACTTTTGTGCACTCTTTATATTCCACAGCTTATCAGGCACGTACAAATAATGTATGCAAGTATGAGCAAAGTGAATACCAGTGTTTATTTAAAAGTCGGGACAAGCGGAACAGGCGGAATGGGATTAAATATTCCATATACACACAGTGAAGAAAAACCGTCACGCGTTCTGCTGAGTATGCAAGTATGAGCAAAGTGAATACCAGTGTTTATTTAAAAGTCGGGACAAGCGGAACAGGCGGAATGGGATTAAATATTCCATATACACACAGTGAAGAAAAACCGTCACGCGTACTGCTGAGTAAATCATCTATTGCGGGCGCTCAAACGCTATTGTTATTCCTGATGGGAAGAACTCCTGAAGGACCGATAACAAAAGAAATAAAACCAACCGGCGCAATTGCATGGAAGAGAATTGAATTTGGAGAAATAAAAAGAAGAGGACAGGCAATTGAACTTTTTGATATTGACATCAGTGAAGCTATCCCTTTAGAAGGAAAGTTTGAAATCTGTCAGAATAAACAGTATAAATCAACCGGTGAAACTTTAAAATCTGTATTTATTGATACAGGCGAAAACGGAATTTTTTCAAAGGGTGAATTCGAAACAATTACTGCACAGAGACAGATGGAGTTTGTAACACCTGAAGAAATAGCTGAAGTTGCAATTTATGAAATAAAGGGTGGAAACACCGGTAAAGACATTGTTAGTTCACTCGATCACGCAACACTCGAGCCGACATACCGTGCGGGTTATATGCAGCACACAGCAGTTACAAAGCTTGCTCAACTTGAAGATAAAAACAATATCTATAGCGTGGCCTTTGAACTACTTGGACCTCCAAGATTATCAAAACTTCTTTTTGAAATTCATCTAATCAGAAGAATTTTTAAAACGATGCGTGATTTTCTGAAAGCTAAACCTAAAGTTGTTTCAGATAAATGTTTTGAAATTATATCGAACGATAAAAAACAAAGAAGCGAAATTTTATCAATTGGAATTCCAATTCTGCTCCCGGATGGGAAATCACTTTTGAGAGGAAACAATATTAAAATCCCCGCTTTCCAGGGAGAAAATGAACTAGACATAAATGGGAAAAATATAGAACGCTGGGCATTTGAAGGATGGCTTGATCTTAGAGTAGCAAATATGTCTAAATGGCAGCAGAGAATTAAAGACTTGATTGACGAAGCTGAAAACATCCCCGAAACAGATACAAGTTCTCATCACGTAAGGACAAGAGCATACTGGGGTAATTTTGAAGAAATAAACATTGGCAAAATCTGCAGCTGGATCTTCATTCACGAAGAACAGGGGCGCAGAATGAAAGCCTGATAATTATTTTATATTTCATAAAAAAACCCTCATAATTTTATGAGGGTTTTTTATTTTAAAGTACCGGATAAAAATTTTAGCTGTTCACTACTTCCAGCAATTGTTCTTCCAGAATAACTGCTTTCGGAAATAAAAGATGATTTTCAAGATGTACATGTTTCAGATGATCTTCCTCAAATTCTTTTAATTCCTTTACAGCAAGTTTATAGGTTTCATTATCACCAGCGGGTACAGCATAATTGTTTAATAATTTCCTGATCGTGTACATGTCTTCACCAACGGACTGATGCTCAAGCTCCATCATATTTATCGGATTTCCTATCCTTCCAAAATATGGTTTCTCAAATTTCGCTTGTCCGGCCTTAACCTTTACAAGATATTTTATATACGGAAAAATGATTTCCTCTTCTTTCATCATATGTTGTTTCAGTTCTTTATATACTGCTGAAAATATTCTTGCAACCTCAACCATTTCCGGATAATCTTTACCATAAGTTGATGCTATTTTTTCTGTATGTGTGGTTATTACAGGAATCATCGTTCTTACATATTTATGGTGATTATTGATAATGTAATCAACAATAGCATCAAGTTCCCAGTCATCTATTTTTACAGGAATTTCTATTTTAAAATCTACTACATCATCAAGATCATTAAATACATCAGTTGATAATATGCCCTTTTCTTCACACACCTGCCTGATTGTTTTAACGCCATTTTTTGACAGGTCAAGATTATATTTTTCAAGAATTGCTGCTGCCTTAGTGTTGCCATTAATTATTTGTAAAAGGGTCAGCCCGGAATATTTTTTTTCAGTATTTTCCATTTTTTTCTCCTATAATACTCTCTTTCGTAATCAAGGTTTATGCCTGAAATAGTGGGGATTTTATCAGTTTATGTTGCAAATAAAGCCTGAAATTTGCCTACAATATCAAATTATGTTTATAAATTTTTAAGAACTGAGAAAATTCTTACTGTTTTTGGGAAAGCAATTAGCTTCAACCTGCCCACCAGCTTCATATTATTTTACAGTTTTATCAATAATTTTTGAACTGGATTCCTTGTTAAATTTTTTAACTGCTTCCGTACTTGTCGGATGGCCATAGCTGTTCATGTTTTCGTAATAAATCAAATATTGCTCTTTTGAAATATTGTTATCCCAATTGCCGGTTAACATACCCAAACCTGTGAGGAACATAAATATTACTACTACTGCAATAGCTATACTCTTTTTGGAAACCTTTTTTTTGGTAACCATCGATTTCAGATAAAGAGTGTCTGCAACCGGACAAGCATCTACACAACTCATGCAGGATGTACATTCATCGGATAAGACAGTTTTTATTTTATCTACTTTTATATTAGAAGGACAAGCTTTATTACAAAGGCCACAATCTATACAGCTTACCGGATTTCTTTTTATTTTATTCGGACTAAGAAATGAAAGTAATCCAAGCAACGCTCCGTAAGGACAAAGAAATCGGCACCAGAAATTTTTTATAAATACAGATAACAAAATAAGTGAGCCAATTACGATCAGAGAAAACCTGGAAATATCTGCGAAGAAAAAATACATTTTCAAATCAGCAACAATATTGTAGGGACTATCGAGAAAAAATTTAATCGATGTTAGAGTCATCAGAAAAAATATTGAGTAAACAAAAAATCCCAGTAGTAAATATTTCAAACTCCTTAGAGGATAATCTATAAACTTTGGTAAAACTAATTTTTTGTGGAATAACATATAGATTATTTTTTCACCGAATTCCCCTACCATCTCAGAGATATATCCAACCGGGCACAACCAGCTGCAAAAAGATTTTCCGAAAAGAAGCGACATTAAAATAATTGCGAAGAAAATAAAAAGTCCCGCGGGATGAGCCGGATGAATTACCCCTGTGGTAAGAAACAAATAGAAACTCATAAGTGAACTGATTGGCAAAAATCCTTCACTACCAGGAGGCCGGTTATGGAATGCTGCTACGCCTCCTGATTGTAAATAAGTTGCAAATTGATAAAACTCTACCCCAATCCAGATACAAAGTAATGCAAAGGCCGTTTGAATATAGAACCTGTATTTCTGAATCGGCTTTTCTTTATTTCTTATTATTTTTTTCTTTTCCATTTTATATCAGATTTTTTTATCCGATTTAAGTCCAAAAAAACTCAGAGGCTTTTAACTTTATTTAAAGTTTTTTCCTTGAATTTATCCAGAGTCTCCTCGGTTAACATGTTATAAGCCTGTGTTCTTAATTCGCCCCAGTTGTGGTGCACCGGGCAGGGATGATCGGGTGTACAATTTGGAAATCCGAGGACACAACTATTAAAAATATCCAGCCCGTCTATTGCTGCAACAACATCAATCAGCCTTATTTTTTCCGGTGTTTTTGCAAGTGCAAATCCTCCATTTTTTCCTTTTCTTGATTCCACTATTCCACTCTCAGTAAGGCTTTGTAAAATTTTTGAAACAAATTCCTTCGGAATATTTAGAGCCTTCGCTATCTCATCAGACGGAATAACGTTCGCATTTAGATGAGCAGCCAGGTAAAGAACTGCCTGCAGACCATATTCACACTTTTTAGAGAAAATTACTGTCATTTTTATAAATCAGATTAAATTATTCACACTTTTTAGAGAAAATTACTGTCATTTTTATAAATCAGATTAAATTATCTGATTAAAAATAACGAGAAAAGTATTATTTGTCAATTAAATTTTCAGAAAAAATATCTTTATTTTTGCATTAGAAACGAATCCTTTTCGTTTAACCGTCATCAAATGTTTTATAAAAAAAACAGGACAACATTATGGATAATGCTCATTTTTATACTACAACAGTTAACTGGGAAAAAGACAGGATAGGAAATTTAAGCTCCCCTACTCTGCCTGATATAAAAGTTGCTACCCCACCGGAATTTCCGAAGGGCGCGCCGAATATCTGGTCACCGGAACATATGTTTGTTGCTTCAGCAAATATCTGCCTGATGACAACTTTCCTGGCGATAGCCGAAAATTCAAAATTCGATTTCAAATCTTTCTCAAGTGAAGCAACAGGTAAGCTGGAAAAAGTAGACGGTAAGTTTATGATTTCAGAAATAGAATTTAAACCGGTTGTTACAATAGACGACGAAAGTAAAAAAGACAAAGCAATAAGGCTGGTCGAAAAATCAGAAACGGCCTGCCTGATTTCAAATTCTATGAAATCAAAAATAATATTAACTCCAACTATAAATGTAGAAAATTAATAGAGGATATAGTTATGCCGATATTCGAATACCAGTGTGAAGATTGTAGCACAAAACACGAAGTGCTTCACAAATCATCTGTAAACCAGGAAGAAGTTTCCTGTCCGAAGTGTAATTCAAAAAAGAATAAAAAGTTATTATCTACTTTCAGTGCGTCTATGGGAGGTAGCAGTTATTCCGGTTCATCATGTGCCAGCGGTAATTGTGATATCCCGGCACCAACCGGCGGATGCGCAAGCGGAATGTGCGGATTAAACTAATCCGCAATATCTGTCATTAACATTCTATCGGAATGAAGCCGTGCTATTTCGGCACCAATTATAAAAACTGCAGAGGTGCAGTATATCCAGAATGCAACAACAATAAAAAGGGTATACGCACCGTATATTTTGCCTAAGTTAGAAAAATTGTGCAGGTAAAATCCGAAACCGAGTTTTACAACTTCCCAAAGTATTGCGGCCCACAGCGCTCCCCATAAAGCTGACTTTCTGTTTATTTTTTTTACCGGGACTGTCAAGTACAAAATGCCAAAGGAAATAAAGATGACAGTCAAGGATAAAAATGAGAAGAAAAACTGAGCAAAAATTCCGGATTCGAAAACAGTACTTACTATATTCCAGTTATTGGCGGCCTGCCTTATAACTTCGATGATAGGAATAGAGAACGTTATTACTGTAAATATTATTAGCAATAATATTATCAGTAAAAAATCTTTCAGTTTGCTCAGAAGTATATTTACGTTTATTTCTACACCGAAAACTTTATTGAGAACCGTACGCATACTGCTGAATAATTCGCTTGCGGCAAAGAATAAAACAAAACCGCCTATTATCCCTGCCAGCTTCTTATACTGAACAACTTCCTGGATACTGTTTGAAATTATTTCCCTTACAAACTGTGCATATTTTGAATATGGTATTACAGCGTCGATCAGAGTATTTACCTGGCTCTGCATGGAAGCCGAATCGAGGACATTTCCAAGCACAAAAAATATAATCAGAACAAAAGGGATTGTGCAAAAAAACAATGAAAAGGATAGTCCGCCTGCAAAAAGAAAGAGGTGATGTTCACCCGATCTTTTCATTAATCCAAGGAAATAATGCCTGGAGAACTCCTTAACTTTATGGTAGGATGGTTTGTAGTGTAAAAACAAACGAAGCCTTCGGATAAGAGCGTAGGCTTTTGTATTCCGGAATTTTTCTAAAATCTTTCTTTTAATCATTCATAATACGTGGAATTGTGTTAAAGTATATATCGCTCAATTCACTTAACTCAATTTCCATTTTGCTATTAACTGAATATTTTAATCCGCCGGTTGTTCCCAGCTGCACGAATTTCTGATCTTTCGTAGCAAGTAATTCTTCAAAATCTTTTTGTTTTTCTTTAGAAATTGAGACTATTATCCTGGACTGACTTTCTGAAAATAATGAAAAATCTTCGCGGGATTTTACAGGTAGATTTACTTTGGCCCCTATCGGATTTTCACTATTTATTATACAGCATTCCGCAACAGCCGAAATAATTCCACCTTCAGAAATATCGTGGGCAGAATTTATAAGTCCATTTTTTATTAAATCCAGAACAGAATCCTGAACTTTTTTCTCCACGTTCAGATTAAGTTTTGGAGAATCACCGGCAACTTTATTATGTATTATTTTTAGATATTCACTTCCACCAAGTTCTTCAAGATCCTCTCCTATAAGGTAAATAAGATCATTCTCATTTTTAAAGTAAGAGGTTGTAACATACTTCAGATCTTCAATAAGGCCCACCATACCGATAGTAGGCGTTGGATAAACAGCCGCATTTGGTGATTCATTGTAAAAACTTACATTTCCACCAGTAACGGGAGTATCAAAAAATCTACACGCCTCTCCCATTCCTTCAATGGATTGTTTAAACTGCCAGTAATTTTCAGGCTTATATGGATTTCCAAAATTCAGACAATTTGTAATTGCCAGAGGAATACCACCCGAACAAACAATATTTCTTGCGGATTCAGCAACTGCTATTTTCGTTCCTTCTTTTGGATTCAAATAAACGTAGCGCGAATTGCAATCCGTTTTTGCAGCAAGAGCTTTATTTGTTTCTTTAACATAAATAACCGCAGAATCACAACCCGGGCCTGTTATTGTATTTGTTCTGACAGTTGAATCGTATTGCTCGTAGGCCCATCTTTTTGAAACCAGGTTGGGAGATGAAAAAACTTTTCTGAAAGTCTCTTTCAAATCATCAGGCTCCGATAGTTTAGAAAAATCAAAAGAACGTGTACCTTTTAAATAAGCAGGTTCTTTTGTTTCCCTGTGATAAACAGGGGCGCCGCCGCCAAGTACTAATTCAAATGATGGCAGAACAGCTTTTTCCTTTCCTTCGTAATTAACATGAATCAATCCGTCATCCGTTACTTCGCCAATTATTTCACAATTCAAATCCCATTTTTCAAAAACATTTTTTACGCGCTCTTCGTAACCTTTTTTAACACAACAAAGCATCCTTTCCTGGCTTTCTGAAAGCATAATTTCATAGGCAGACATTCCATCTTCCCGGAGAGGAACTTTATCAAGATTAATTTTCATTCCGGATTTGCCTTTTGCACTCATCTCACTCGTCGAACAGGAAATTCCTGCCGCTCCCATATCCTGAATTCCAATCAACCAGCCGTTTTTAATTATTTCAAGAGTTGCTTCAAGCAGTAGCTTTTCTGTGAACGGATCACCAACCTGTACAGAAGGACGTTTGGCCTCTGATTTTTCAGAAATTTCCTCTGATGCAAAAGTTGCACCGTGAATTCCATCCCTGCCAGTGGAAGAACCAACAATCATCACAGGATTACCTTTACCTTTTGAAGTTGCGCTTGCTACAAGATCTTTCTTAACAATTCCAATAGACATCGCGTTTACCAGGGGATTTCCCTGGTATGATTCATCAAAATAAATTTCCCCTGCAACTGTAGGAACTCCAAAACTGTTTCCGTAATCTCCTATTCCTTTTACAACACCGGCAAACAGGAATCTCGTTCTGGCATCTTTTAAGGATCCGAATCTAAGTGAATTTAAAGAAGCTATCGGGCGGGCTCCCATTGTGAAAATATCCCTCATAATTCCGCCTACACCTGTTGCCGCGCCCTGGTAAGGCTCTACTGCGGAAGGATGGTTATGGCTTTCAATTTTAAATGCAACAGCAAGATCATCGCCAATATCAACAAGTCCGGCGTTTTCCTCTCCCGCTCCTACAAGAAGTTTCCCTCCTTCCCTGGGAAGAGTTTTCAGAAGTGCTATAGAATTCTTATAACTACAATGCTCGCTCCACATAACGCTGAAAATTCCAAGTTCGGTAAATGACGGTGTGCGACCAAGAATTTTTATGATTTTTTCGTATTCTTCTTTGGTAAGTCCGTGTTCTGAGGCTAATTCAAAGGTTACAACTGGTTCCTGCATTAATTATTTCCGGGAAATATTATGAAAATCGTTGATTTGTAAAAAACAAATATAACATTTTTACCCCACGCCATTCAAATATGGGGTGTATTAAATACTATTTTTGATCAATTTGGAGGAGATTATTCCCAGCAGCAGCTAACACAAAAGGCTGGATTACAGGATAATCAGTATTAAAATGAGGCCGCTTAACCTTTATAAATATTTGACCTTTTAAGTCAATTTCCTTTGTCGTAAGCGTAATTCTCCAGGTAGGCCTGGGGAAGGTCTTCCTTCCAGCCTGCACCGAATAACAATGATTTTACATTATAACCCAGCATTCTTAAATACGCCACTACAAATGCGCTGCTGTGACCATACTTACTATAAACAACAATGTCCTTGGAAGATGGAATTGTCTGTAAATACGAAGTGCTTCTCAGGTCAGAGACATACCCGTTGAACTGCATGTAAAACACAGCACGTGGAGGGTGGCCGGGAATATCAAGCTGCCCATTTGGGCCCCAAATGTATAAACCGTCAAATCCAAAACAGACTATAAATGTATTCGTAAAAGTAGAATCCAGCCTATTATAAATAACATTGAGACCTGCTAAATTGGTTGACAGAGAAGAAGTTGCAGGATCCCCGAATGATAATGACATCAGCAATTGTATTCTTGACAATATTTTTTCTTTTATCCCGGAAACTGAATTATCAAATGTCACTGCAGGCAACGGAGTGAATGCCGGTCTTTCATATGCTAAGTTTGTAAAATCTTCTTTGGGTTCCGTTGAGGAATTCCATGAACCAAGGAAATCAGGATTCCATGATACCATACCAAATCTTAGCGCGTAAACATTATTAAAGCCCGCAAATCGCAGCAGGCCGGTGTAATAAGATGCAGCCTGCCCCGTCTGGCTTACTATGATAATTATGGTATTTTGAGAAATCGATTTAACAGCGCCCATCAGGTTTGCAGACTCAATATTTTTTGAGCGGGGGATGTGCCCCGCAGCAAATTGAGTTGAAGACCTTATATCCAGAACCTCGTAAATATCCAGGTGGTCATGCACATCAATGGCAGAATCCAGCGCCGGCATTTGTAAAGAATTAATAAAATCACCCTGAGATTCCAGATACTCAATTATTTTTTCACCGTTATTTTCTTCAGTAACAACATCAGTTATAGCGGAGTCTTTCAGGCATCCACTATTGGCAATTATTATAAAAAAGAACAGCGCAATATATTTAAATGATTTTTTCATAATATTATAATTATTTCTGCGGAATAGGAGCAGAGACCGAATATCCAATAAATAAGCCAATTGCGTTTCGTCCCTGAATATTCCATCCTATATTATCGCCGCCATGTATAAATGAATCTTCTACAGCTTTCCCGTTCCCCTTCGTTCTAAAATAATTTTGAAAGGCTTTGTCGAAAGCATAAACCTTTAAATCAAATTTTGAAAAAATACCGCTTCCCCTGTATTGTTCCGGAATCGCCAGCGAACGAACAATTAATTTTCCGGTACCTGATGTCGCGGGGAGGTTTCCTATAGAATAAAAGTCGCCGGCTTCCATTTCACCGGATGAACCGGCCTGGTAGCTCCACGTTGCGCCATAAGCTTCCTTTTGATTTGCCTGAACTTCTCCCTGGAGGTAAAATGATTCTGATCTGTACATTACATTTCTTACATTCGGAACTTCCGGAACATAGGTCTTACTGTAAATCGGGTCACCGTAATGTTTCGCAAATAATTCGTAATAAGTACCCTGTTTTATTTTGTAATCGTACAGAGTTTTATACAAACCGTTGCCCGCGTTATGCAGTGGAATGACCTGGTTTCCGTTTACTTTTATATAAGCTTCAATATCCCTCAGCCCCGCAGTCTCAGGCGAATATGTTGTACCGATCGGTAATGTTTTTGTAAAGACTACCCCGGCAAAAGTCTTATTCGCGATCAGTTCGGCGCGCACAACAACATTTTCCTTATAGATATTTACGGGCTCAATTATATCAACCTGGTCACAGCCAGCGGTAAAAACTGCCGTGAGTAAAATTAATGCGGCCGCCGCGTATTTAATTAATATGTTTTTAAAAACTGACATTTATTCCAACTGCCGGTAAAAATGGAAATAAAGTGATTTGTTTTAACACAGGATTACTTAGCACATCGTCGTTTGTACCTGTCTGGGAAGGATAAACGGCGAATGGATTTTTACGGTTATACACATTGAAAATCGCAAGATAAGTTTCAAACGAAAGATTATTCCAGATAAATTTGTAATTAACCGCAATATCCAGTTTATGATAATCTGGTAATTTGTGACTGTTCCTCTGGTCGTAGTCAAAATTTAAATTTGTCTGCCCGTTCGGTCCAACATCTGTAAACTGATATTCCCCGGTTGCAACAGAAATGTGCTGCCCGGTTCCATAAGTCCAGGTAGCGCTTACACTAAAAGCATCCAAAAATTTATAGGAAAGGACAAGTGATATATCGTGTCTTCTGTCGTACCTTGGATAATAAACTCTTCCGAGATTAAGTTTATCGAATTGTCTCTTAGTCCAGGAGAGCGTATATCCGATCCACCCTGTGAAATCGCCCACCATTTTATTCAGAAAAAATTCAATTCCGTAAGCTTCCCCCTGCCCGGCAACCAGCAGATTTTTCACCGAACCATCAACGTAACTAAATTGCGGGGAATTGCTGAATTCATACAGGTTTTTCATATCCCGGTAATACCCGTCAATATTCAACACATAGTTATTATTCCCCAGCCGGGATTCTATTCCAAAATTATATTGTGTCGATCTGCTCGGTAGAACTTCCTTGGTGGAGGGATACCAGAGATCGGTCGGAAGGCTGATATCATTTCTTATCATTAGGTGAAGAAACTGGTGCGAAATTGCAAAAGCTCCTTTAAGGGAGACATGGCCAGTTATCGAATATGAAGCAGATATTCTCGGCTCGAACTTGAAATATTCTTTGCTTTTGAAATAATAAAATCTTCCTCCAATATTTGTTTTCAGCTTTGAACTGACTTTCCACTCGTCCTGGAAGAATAAAGAAGCTTCGGTTGATTCAACACTTGAGGTAGCGTTTGGATCAGTTTCGAGAAGGGGATTATAAATCCCGCTGTAAATTACATCATAATTGTGTAATGCCAGTTCTGCCCCGACTTTTAAAGTATGGTCTTCATGCCAGAACATATCCAGCCGCGATTTAAAAATGATATCCTGGAGCCTTGAGAAAGAGAAATAATCATTGTTAGCGGAACTGCCCGGTTTATTTCTCAGTAGGGTCCGGAATTGATAATTAACGTAGCTTATGGAATTATTTATCAAAAAAGATTTAGAATTTACCTTCAGCCAATCGATGTTTGCCGCACCGTTCTGCCAGTCAATATTGTAGTTAATGTCTCTGGAATTATCGGGATTATAAACATGATCCTTGCTGAACATTCCGCTAAAAGTAATAATATCATTCTCAGTTATATTGTAAGTGATTTTTGAATTTATGTCGTAGAAATTATAGTTAGGAATATTGCTGTCTTTATTAACTACTTTCTTGATAAAATCATAGTACATTTTCCTGCCGGATATTAGGTAGGTTGCTTTCTCCCCTATTGGACCTTCGAACGTTGCGTTTGAATTTATTAAACCGATGCCGATTTTACCCTTGTTTGCTTCTTTAGTACCCGATCTTAGCTTCACATCTAACACGCTGGAGAGTCTTCCGCCGTACTCGGCGGGGAAAGCGCCTTTGATTAATCTTACGCTTTGAACGGCATCGGAGTTGAAAGTACTTGCAAAATTACCAAGATGTGTAGGATTATAGACAATCACTCCGTCAACAAGTGTAAGGTTCTGGTCGGGTGATCCTCCTCTAACATAAAGACCTGTAGATATATCGGTAGCTGTCTTTACCCCAGGCAAATACTCAAGAGTTTTAAATAAATCGAGCTGACCGCTTAATGAGGGCATTCTCTTTAATAAATCAACAGGTACATCAATGGTACTCGACCTTACTTCATTTTTATTTTTACCGGTAACAACAACCTCGGCGAGCGGTATTTTCGTAGCAGTCATTTTAAAGTCAAACCGCACTGTACCGGTATCAGACAAAACATTAATTTCCCTGATCAGGGTTTTATAACCGATGTTTCTTGCTACTATTATATAATGACCTTTAACAATCTTGGGAATTGCGTAATAGCCATAATCATTGCTGGCAGCCCCCCTGTATGGAATTTCATTTGTTTTTATTGAATCCCTGTACAGCAGTATATTTGTACCAACAAGAGGCTCACCGGTTACTTCATCATGAACAAAACCGGAGAGGATAGTCTCCCCCCTCTGCGCCAAAGCCCGGGGTCCCGCAACTATCAGGAGTAATAATATGAAAGCAAAAATATTTTTCAAAATATTAATGTTCTATTAATTGATAATAGCCTAATTTAATTGTTCAAATTGAATAATATCTTGAATAACAAATAAAAAATACCAGAGGAATAAAAGTATTATCTTTACCGCCACCGGATAAATTATGCTGAAGTGATTTTAAGGATTTTTCCAGTGATTGCGGTGCCACCGGATGCAGCCGGGACACGGCAAGACAGTTAAAAGCCGGATATTTTGAGAAGAGCAAGGGTGCTTTTAATAAATGCTTTATTAACATGATTGATATCAAAGATATTCTCCCTGTTATTACAGCTTATTATTTCTTTTTCAGAATAAGCCCGCCTCCATAAGTTGCAATCCAGACTCTTCCGAGTTTATCTATTACAACTCCTCTTACATCATTCATTTCAAGCCCGGTAGTTGCTTTATTATACACTGTCGCATCCGAAGAATTTGTAAACGTAACCAATCCCACACCTGTGCTAATCCATTTCATACCGGTTCCATCAACAAAAATACAGTTGGCATTTCCACCATTAGGCAGCACATAATACGGCTGGAATGGGTTCCATCAACAAAAATACAGTTGGCATTTCCACCATTAGGCAGCACATAATACGGCTGGAATGAACCGTTGTTAAAATAGGATAAACCAGTTCCTGAAGCTACAGATGTCTTAAATCCTATCCAGGCACCCCCATTTACGGGATCAGGACCAATTGCGCTAATGTTATTTCCAATGATCGTAGAATTTGAGGTATTGTAAAGTTGTTTATATGGTCCCTCAATATAAACGCCTGTGCTTGCCGTACCAAAATAATATGTACCACTATTATCAGTAGCAGCTACGGAAAAAGTACCTGTTATACCAAAGTCCAATTTATTTCGTGTGGACCATTTCCTCCAGAGACTCTGGGAATTTGATATGCCGTTTTGCTGTTTCACTGATGAACCGGGAGTTATTGCAGCCGGATCCTGCAACCAGGTGTCATTAATATAATTGGGAGTAACAAAGATTTCATGCCCCTTAGTACCCCTGACAATATCAAGAATATTTGATTCGACAAGAGGAGTACCAAAAAAGAAACTATTATAGTAGAAGGTGGAACCACCGTTTATTGCAAAAAGCCCGTTTTTATTTCCTGTCCAGACAATACCATCATCAGCAATGTCTATACTACTTACCCTCGTATCCTGTATATCATCCACACCCGGCGCATAAACGCGCAGGTTAGTGCCGTCATATTTCAACAAGCCCTTGTCTTCAGTGCCAATCCACAAATTATTGTTGTCATCAATAGCGATATCCGTCAAATAGTTGGTCGGGAAAATTGAATTACTTGTATTAAGATCCATCCACTTGGTCGTATCCACCAGGGTTGTAGTTGCCGGTGAAATATTACTGCTGCTAACGGTAACAACCAGGCTATCATCTCTGTAATTTGTTGAATGATATCTGATCCTGTAATAGCCGGGCAAAAGATTCGAAATAACAGCCGGTGTTATAAGACCAGTAACTGAATCTTCCAGTATAATCTGTGCCCCATCCGGCTTTGCATTACAATTTATTTTACCGCGCATTGCCGGGTTTTTTGTGTAATCGATAAAGTAATTTTTCTTTTCGCCGTCAACTGCATCAATTGTGATTGAAGTGTCCCGATACAGGTCTTTCTTTAGCGTTACTGTATAAGTGCTTGTCTCCAGCCATGTAAGACTGTCGGGAGTAATTCTTCTGCGGTTTTTTCCATCCAGGTTTTCCATCCAGGTAAATATGAGCCCCGGCCGGTTTGGAATCGATAAGCACGTATCCGTGCGGGGGTGGTGCATCAGGAGGAGTCACAGAAATTTCCTGGTTACACGAATATACTATTCCCACGGCGAATAAAAATATTAAGAAAGAGATAACTTTCTTAGCAGTAATGTTTTGATTATTTCTTTTCATGAATTTTAATTAAATCCTAATGATTGCAAATACGATTTTATAAAACCTATTTTGTAATTTGTTTTAATGTATGATCCGAACAAACCCAGCCCGCCTTTAATATTTGAGTAATCAGGGTTATCAAGTTTAACGGTAAATCCATCAAGCCCTTGTTTAACCGATGAATAGTAAGTAGACAAATACTCATCATAAATTAAAAGTTCGAATTTCATTTCGGTTATTGAATAATCGCTTTTAGGCCGGCCCCCGGACGGAATTTGATTCAGGGCCTGGCCAATGGTTTCCATGCTTAATTCGATAAAAGTATTTCGAATCGGTGTCGGATAGACCGGTTTTAAATTTCCGCCATCAGAATAATAAAACAGCGGAACTTCCTGTTGATGCGGCAACGTATCGCCTTTTACATAGTATTCAATAGTTATACGGGGGACATATAAGAAATTCCCGATACTCTGCCAATTAATTTTCAGTGAAGTTCCAAATGAAGGCGGTATCAATTTATCGTTTTGATAATCAAAAAAACCGAAATCCGGAACCGGCGGTGTCATGCTCTCTGACTGCAACAGCAAACCGTTGGGCAGAAGGGCGTCTATTTCTACAACTTTACCGGGCCCGGGTTTTAAATCAGGGTTATAATAATATTTTACAGAATCATTGTACCGGGTTGTATTTTTACGCGCTACCACTGTATCGCGCATATGAAATAATTTATTATCGTAATAAATATTTACGTCGGCATTTTTTATAGCCGGGTCGTCGGTGTATTCTAAAGGATCGAGTCCATCCGGTTGATAACTGTGAGACAAAGTTACTATCTGGTAACTTGTATCACTCTTTATAATGCCGTTGAGAACAAACCTTTCCCTGAATGGAGCATTCGGGTTAATAGACTGATCGCAGGAATAATTTATCAGGGCAAATGCTATCAGGGTTAATATTAAAATGTATTTCTTCATATTTCAATTTTAATTGTTGCTGTTGGTAAAATAGGAAGCATATTTATTCTTCTTCCCGTATTTCTGTCGAAATAGAAAATATTTTTCCGATCGTAAACATTTATTATGCTTGCATCCAGGTCAAACTTGATCCAGGAAAAAACAAACGATTTGGAAAGACTTATGTCCAGCCTGTGATATTGAGGAAGCCTGCCGAGGTTTTTATCGGCAAGAATTGAAAAGGGTTTATAACTCTCGAGCAAAGAGCCGGCGGAATAAAGATCATCAAAATAAAGTTTATCGTAATATCCCCATGACTGCGTAAACGGCCTGCCGGTATTAAATATCCACATTGCACTAAACTGCCAGCCGGCCCCCAGGTTCAGAACCCCGATCAGGTTAACCTGATCGCGTGTATCGTATCTGGGGTAATATGTCCATCCGTTCAGATGCTTGTATGCCCAGCCGAGCGAGTAGGAAGCAGTTAAGCTTATTGGATCATTATTATAATTCAATAGGAATTCCCATCCATATGACTCACCGCTGGCCGGTAAAAGATCAGGATCATTTGCTAAAACTTTATTATCGTTAATCGTTGGAATATTATGAAGCACTTTATAATATCCCTGAATGTCGAGCGATAAAGCATCGGAGAAATCTGCTTTAACTCCAATGGTGTAATGAATAGCGCTTGCAACGGGCAAATATCTGGGAGAGATTATCCAGGGCTCAAACAGGGAAATAACTTCGTTCTCATCAGACAGAGTCGTTAATTCCTGTGAATATATTCCCCAGGCGCCTTTGAGCGCAAGCCAGGGAAATATTCTGTATGTAAGGCTTATACGTGGTTCAGCCAGATATGTATTACTGGAGGATTGCGTCAAACTCGAAATATTAAACCTTGCTCCAACATCCGCTCCAAAATTTTCATACTGCAAAAATCTATACTTCCCGAAAATGCTGATATTGGTACCATGAGATCCAACATTAGAGGATGCGCCGAAGAAATTTTGCAGAATAAGTCTTGTATCCACATCTTTTACATCTAACCCGAAAGACAGTTCATTTTTTGTCTCAAATATATAGTTGAATTTCATATTCAAGGAAATGTCATCTACCGTATTGGTTTTGGGTTTTACCTGGCTGAAATTAGGAATTACATTTCCATCAAAATTGCTGTAGGATAATCCAAGTTCATAGTATAGAGGTGTATCTGTAACCTGGAACCACCTGAAACCTATCATTTTATTTGACCAGTTAATATCTTCACGTTGCGGATCGCTATTATTGAGATTATCTTTACTGGCAAACCCGTGAATTATAAATTTACCGCCCTTTATAAAATTCGGATTTGCATAATTAAGTTTAAATCCAATGTCGTAAAAATCTATCGGTGCGTTTTTGTTATCCAGAAATTTTTTAAGTACACTAGTATTGTAACTTTTTCTTCCAGCCAGCAAAAATGATCCGTGAGGCAGTGGCCCTTCAACAAGAGCCTTGCCCGTCAAAAAGCTTGAAGTTGCACTGGCGCCAAAATTTTTCTTATTCCC
>Ga0209919_1000504_pt1 | contig 19903 bp, 17 predicted proteins | sample SalPon2A_C_D2_MG_FD_185721 | JGI IMG/M metagenome (GOLD analysis project Ga0209919, IMG submission 185721) | Soil microbial communities from South San Francisco under conditions of wetland restoration - Salt Pond MetaG R2A_C_D2_MG (SPAdes)... | ecosystem: Environmental > Terrestrial > Soil >... | reverse complement strand
CTCGTCGAGATTGGCGATCCTTGAGGATGATCCACAGCGGCACCGAATCCATCACCACCTGCAGCAGGCGGCGACTCTCCCGCAACTCGTACTCGGCACGCCGCTGAGCCGTCACGTCCGACGAGACCCCCACCAGGCCGATGATTTGCCCGGCCTCGTCGCGCAGCGGCGTCTTGATGAGGTGCCGCACCTGCTCGGAGCCATCGGGCAGCATTACGCGGTAGTCCTCCTGTTCCACAGTCGTGCCGTGCTCCAGCACCTCGCGGTCGATGGCGTCCACCTTGGCCAGCATGTCCGGATGCCGCGAGCCCAACTCGGCCGCGGTGAGCCCGTCCATCTGTTCGCTGCGCTTGTCATAAGCGCCGGCGAGCCCCCGATTGGCGAGCAGAAAGCGGCCCCGCGCGTCCTTGACCGCCACCCACAGCGGCAGCGCATCCAGTGCGGCACCCATGATGCGCCGGTAGGTGCGCAGCTCGTCCTCGGCGCGCTTGCGGTCACTGATGTCCGAGTAGGAGCAGTGTACGGCGGGACCGCCCTCCCACTCCACGCGTTGGGCCGCCACCTGCAGCCAGAGCGTGGTGCCATCCTTGCGCCGCGCCTGCATCTCGTAGATGGGCGGCTCCGGCTCGCCCCGCAGCCGACGAAGGCAGCGCTCTTGCTGGACCTCGCGAGCAGAGGGCTCCAGCAGGGGCGCCACAGAGGGCAGCGCCAGCAACTCTTCGGGCGAGTCGTACCCGAACAAGCGCGCGGCGGCGGTGTTGCAGTACAGCACCCGATCGGTGTGGATCAGCTTGGCCTGCGGCGTGTCCTCCAGCAGCGACCGCAGCCGGGCCTCCCCCGCTTCCAACTCGGCAACGCGCCGGCGGAGCCGTTGCACCTCCTCCTGCAGTTGCTGTTGGCGTGGGATTTCCGTCATGCGGTGCTTCGGTCCGCGCTGGGTGTAAGGGAAAGCGAGGAACATCATTGGGCACAGCGGAGAGCACAGCCCCGCCGGATGCGAGGATGCCTCCACCTGCCCTCAGTATGTAACGAATTCAGCCCCCGATTGTGCCCTCGTACCGCAAGCGCACCCAACCCGCAACTCGGCCTCTCGTCGCCAACCGTACGCTCTGCTAGCATGATTTCGGGCTCGCCGCGTCGCTCCCGGCGTACGGGCCCCGCCTGCCCACCCCGGTCCGGAGCGCTCATGCTCATTGCCCAGCTTACCGATCCGCACGTCACGCTGCCCGGCGTGCTGGCCCACGGATTCGTAGACACCACCGCCGCCCTGCGGCGCGCCGTGGCGCACCTGCGGGGGCTCGCCCCGCAGCCGGACATCGTGCTGCTGACCGGGGACCTGGTGGACAGTGTGGAGCCGGCGGGCTACCGGCTGCTGCGCGAGGTGCTGGCACCGCTGCCCATGCCGGTCTTCGCCATCCCCGGCAACCACGACGACCGGGAGCTGCTGCGCGCGGCCTTCGGGGAGGATGGCTACCTGCCCGCCCACGGCGAGTTCCTGCACTACGTGGTGGAGGACTTCCCCCTGCGGCTGATCGGGCTGGACACGCACACCCCCGGCGAGGTGGGCGGCAGCCTCTGCGAAACCCGGCTGACTTGGCTGGCCGAGCAACTGGAAGAAGCGGAAGACCATCCCACGCTGCTCTTCATGCACCACCCGCCCTTCCACACCGGGCTGCCCCTGGACCGCTACGGCTTCCCCGGCGCGGAGTCGCTCGGGGTACTGGTGGAGCGCCACCGGCAGGTACGCCGCATCGTCTGTGGGCACATACACCGCCCCGTGCAGACGCTCTGGCACGGCGTACTGGCCAGCACCTGCCCCGCCACCGCCTTCCAGATCGCGCTGGAGCTGGACGCCGCGCCGCGCTCCCACATCGCGATGGAGCCCCCTGCGCTGCAGCTCCACGCCTGGCACCCGGAGACGGGCATCGTCTCCCACACCAGCCCCATCGGGGACTACCCTGTGCGCGACATCCCCCGCACGGCGCACTGAGCGCCGCCGGACGGCCTTCCTTGCCTGGAAGTTCGGGTCAGGCCCGGCCGTGGACCGGTCGACGACGGAGGCCTGTTGTCATTCCGAGCGAAGCGAGAAATCTCGTCTTGCCGACAACAGAGAGAGTCCTCGGCCCCAACTGCGGGCCTCGGAATGACACCGCGTGCTGCCATCGCGCACGATGACACCCGCAGATAGACGACAGTGCCGCGCCTCGGGACGCGTCTCGCCGGCGCACTAAGAGCACCCTACCCGTCCCACTTCCAGTCGCGGATCTCCGGCATGTCCTCGCCGTGCTGCCGGATGTAGTTCTTGTGCTCCAGCAGGCGGTCGCGCATGGCCTGGCGGATATAGGCGGACTTGTGCTCCAGCTTCGGCACGCGGTCCACGACGTCTTCCACCAGGTGGAAGCGATCCAGGTCGTTCATGACCACCATGTCGAACGGCGTGGTGGTGGTGCCCTCCTCCTTGTACCCCCGCACGTGCAGGTTGCCGTGGTTGTGGCGCCGGTAGGTGAGCCGGTGGATAAGCCACGGATAGCCGTGGTAGGCGAACACGATGGGCTTGTCCGCCGTGAACAGGCTGTCGAACTCACGATCCGGCAGACCGTGCGGGTGCTCGCTCTGCGGCTGCAGCTTCATCAGGTCCACCACGTTGACGAAGCGCATCTTCAGCTCCGGCGCATGCTGGCGCAGCAGGGAGACGGCGGCCAGCGCCTCCAGGGTGGGGACGTCGCCCGCACAGGCAATGACCACGTCCGGCTCGGTGCCCTTGTCGTTGCTGGCCCACTCCCAGATGCCGATGCCTGCGGCACAGTGCTTGTCCGCTGCGTCCATGTCCAGATACTGCAGGGCGGGCTGCTTGCCGGCCACGATCACGTTCACGTAGTTGCGGCTGCGCAGGCAGTGGTCCGTCTCGCAGAGCAGGGTGTTGGCATCGGGCGGCAGGTACACGCGGATTACGTCCGCCTTCTTGTTCACCACGTGGTCGATGAAGCCCGGATCCTGGTGGGAGAACCCGTTATGGTCCTGCCGCCACACGTGCGAGGTGAGCAGGTAGTTCAGCGAGGCCAGCGGCGCGCGCCACGGGATGTGGTCGCGGGTCACCTTGAGCCACTTGGCGTGCTGGTTGAACATGGAGTCCACGATGTGGATGAAGGCCTCGTAGCACGAGAACCAGCCGTGCCGGCCCGTCAGCAGGTAGCCCTCCAGCCAGCCCTGGCAGGTGGTCTCACTGAGGATCTCCATCACGCGGCCATCCGGCGCCAAGTGGTCGTCCTCCGGCAGACGCTCGGCCATCCAGGTGCGCGAGGTCACGTCCAGCACGGCGCCCAGGCGGTTGGACGCCGTCTCGTCCGGCCCGAACAGGCGGAAGTTGTGCTGGTCATCGTTGAGCTTCATCGTCCGGCTCAGGAAGTCGCCCATCACGCGCGTGGACTCCGCCACCACCGTGCCCGGCTTGGGCACCTTCACGGCGAACTCGCGGAAGTCCGGCAGGCGCAGCTCGCGCAGTAGCGTGCCGCCGTTGGTGTGTGGGTTGGCACTCATGCGACGTGTGCCCTCGGGCGCCAGGGCGGCCAGCTCGGGCTTCAGGCGTCCCTGTTTGTCGAACAGTTCCTCGGGCTTGTAGCTCTTCATCCACTTCTCGAGCACCTTCACGTGCTCGGGCTTGCCGGCCATGTTGGAGAGCGGCACCTGGTGCGAGCGCCAGCTTCCTTCGGTCTTCAGGCCGTCCACCTGCTTGGGTCCCGTCCAGCCCTTGGGGGTCTTGAGGACGATCATGGGCCAGCGCGGACGCTTTACGTCCTTGCCGTCGGCGCGGGCCGTGGCCTGGATGTCGCGGATCTCGGCGACCACGCTGTCCAGCGTTGCGGCGAGCTGCTGGTGCACCGATTCGGGCTCGTCGCCCTCCACCCAGTAGGGGTGGTAGCCATAGCCCACGAACAGGCTCTCCAGCTCCTCCCGCGGGATGCGCGCCAGCACGGTGGGGTTGGCGATCTTGTAGCCGTTCAGGTGCAGGATGGGCAGCACGGCGCCGTCCCGCGCGGGGTTGAGGAACTTGTTGGAGTGCCACGAGGTGGCCAGCGGCCCCGTCTCCGCCTCGCCATCGCCCACCACGCAGGCCACGATGAGGTCCGGATTGTCGAAGGCCGCCCCGAAGGCGTGCGTGAGGGCATAGCCCAGCTCACCGCCTTCGTGGATGGAGCCGGGCGTTTCCGGCGCCACGTGGCTGGGAATGCCGCCGGGAAACGAGAACTGCTTGAACAGCTTCTGCATGCCTTCGGCATCCTGGCTGATGTTCTGATACACCTCGCTGTAGGTGCCCTCCAGGTAGGCATTGGCCACCAGCCCGGGCCCACCGTGACCCGGCCCGGTGATGTAGATCATGTCCAGGTCGTGCTGCTTGATGATGCGGTTCAGATGTACGTAGAGCAGGTTCAGCCCGGGCGTGGTGCCCCAGTGGCCCAGCAGCCGGGGCTTGATGTGCTCCAGCGAGAGCGGTTCGTGCAGCAGGGCGTTGGCCAGCAGGTAGATCTGGCCCACGGAGAGGTAGTTGGCGGCACGCCAGTAGGCGTGCATCGCATTCAGTTCGGACTTGGAGAGCGCCGCGGCCATCGCAGCCTCCTTGGCGCCGGAGCGCCGTTGGTCGGTGGATTCAGCCCACGCAGCGGGCCGTATCCCAGGCGATGATGCGCTCCTCATCGCTGGGGATCACGAAGGCCTCGATGGGCGCGCCGTCCGCGCTGATGCGCTCGGCCGAGCCCCCGCGCGCGGCCTCGTTGCGCGCGGCGTCCAGTTGCAGGCCGCACCACCCCAGCGGCGCGCAGATGCGATCGCGCACCACGGGCAGATGCTCACCTACCCCCCCGGTGAACAGCACGGCATCCGCCCCTTCCAACGCAGCTAAGTAAGCCCCGATGTATTTACGGATGCGATAGCAGAACAGTTCCACGGCCAGCCGCGACGGTGCGTGGCCGGCCTCGGCGGCCAGCAGCTCGCGCAGGTCGGCGCTGGTGCCCGAGACGCCCTTGAGCCCGCTGCCCTCGTTGAGCAGATGCTCCACGGCCTCGGGGGTCAGGCCCGCCGCCCGGGTCAGGTGCAGCGGTACGGCGGGGTCCAGGTCGCCGCAGCGGGTGCCCATCAGCAGCCCCTCCAGCGGCGTGAAGCCCATGGAAGTATCCACCGAGTGCCCGTCGCGCACGGCCGTGGCGGAGCAGCCGCTGCCCAGGTGCAGCACGATCGCCCGCGCGCCCGGCACGGCGCCCGGCAGCTGGCCGTACTGCTCCAGCACGGAGCGGCACGAGGTGCCGTGGAAGCCGAAGCGCCGGATGCCGTGGCGCGCCGCCAGCTCCAGCGGCAGGCCATAGCTGCGGGCCACCTCCGGCAGGTCGTGATGAAAGGCCGTATCGAACACGGCCACCTGGGGCACATCGGTGCCCAGCGCGGCCTGCACCGCCTCCACCCCGGCCAGGGAGGGCCGGTTGTGCAGCGGCGCCAGCTCTTCCAGCGCGTGCAGCTCGCGCCGCACGGCCTCGTCGATGACCACGGGCCGGAACAGCCGCTCGCCCCCGTGCACGAAGCGGTGACCCACCGCGGCGATGCCCCGCTGGCCGTCCCCGCCGGTGGCCAGCCCGGTGCGCTCCAGCCAATCCAGCGCCAGGCGCACCGCCGCGGCATAGTCCGGCACGTCCCCCCGCGAGCGCTCCGGCTCGCCCTGGGCCGCGCGCAGGGTCACCTCGGCGCGGCCCCCAATGCCCTGCACCAGCCCCCCGGCCAGCAGGCGACCCGCACCCGAATGCTCGGCCCCCGCCGGCACTTGGCGCAGCTGGAATTTGAGGGAGGAACTGCCGCAGTTGATGACCAGCACGTTCATGGGCGGCCAGGGGTGCTGCGGGGAATGGATGGGAGGCATCGCCCCCCGGGGGGCGGATTACAGCCCCACGACGTCCTGCAGGGCGGGCAGCATGCGCTGCACGCAGGCCCGGCCCTCCGCGATCGCTTCGGCGGCGCGGTCGAACTCCAGCAGGCTGATGTGCGAGATGCGTGGCGCCAGCAGCACGTCCGGCGGATCGCCGGCCATGCGGCTGCGGGTGATGCGGTCCTGCATGATGTTCAGGGCCCCGGCCAGCACTTCCACCACGCCCGGCGCCTTGGTCTCCTGAGCCGCGGCCTGGCCCTCACGACCGCGCAGACTCGCACGCAGGCTGCGTCGTCGTCGTCCGCCCGCCGCCGCGGCGATGGCCGGCTCGATCTCCGGACCCAGCGGCGTGAGCGGCCCCACCTGAATGCCATTGCGGGTGTTGAAGCGCGCCATCCGGTCGGCATAGGGATTCACGCCGATGACGAGCTGCGCACCCAGCGCCCGGCACAGCGAGACGGGCACCGGATTGACCAGCCCGCCATCCACCAGCCAGCGCTCGCCCTGGTGCACGGGCCGGAACAGTCCCGGCACCGCGATGGACGCCTGCACCGCCTCGCGCAGCCGGCCCTCGCGCAGCCACACCTCGCGGCCCGTGGAAAGGTCCGTGGCCACCGCGGCGAAGGGCAGCGGCAGCGCGTCAATGTTCACGTCGGGGATGAACTCGGCGAGGAACTCCATCAGGCGCCCGCTCCGCACGAGGCCCTGCGCCGGCATGCGGAAGTCGATGTAGCGCAGGAAGCGGCGCCGGCGCAGGGTGCCGGCCCAGGCCTCCAGGGCCTCCAGGTGGCCGCCGACATAGGCCGCGCCCACCAGGGCGCCCATGGAGGATCCGCAGACAATGCGGGGCTCAATGCCCAGCTCGCCCAGCGCCTGTAGCACGCCGATGTGCGCCCAGCCGCGGGCAGAGCCGCTGCCCAGGGCTATGCCGATGATCGGGGAGTCTTTGGGGGGCCGGGAAGGCCTGCCCCGTCCGCTTGAAGTCATGGATTCCAGTGCTGCCGCCGGTGCCGATGCGCCTAGGTGTTCAGGCCCCCTCCCCGTTGTCTGAACCTCATTTTAGCACGGATCGCGCCGCTGGACAGGGCGGTGTGGCTCCACGCCGCGGCCGATGGAAAGGGAGGACCCGCGAACGCCGCGCCCTTCGAGACGCGCCTGTGGCGCTCCTCAGAAGCGCGGCGGCGATGGCCACGGGGAATCCAGTGCTGGCCGTAGTCAAGGCCGGCGCATTCTCGCCCGTAGAATGGGTGCAGGGAGCCCCGCTCCCTGACGGGGGTATGGGCGCAGAGCCCCCATGGCGGACTTACTTTTCAAACCCTAGTCCGCGCCCTCGGTGCTGACGGCGCGCTGGATGCCCTCGATGGTGCTCTCGTCCTCCAGCGTGGAGAGGTCACCCGTGTCGCGGCCCTCGGCCATGGCGGTGATGGCGCGCCGGATGACCTTGCCCGAGCGGGTCTTGGGCAGGGCCGAGACGACGTGCACCTCGCGCGGGCGGGCGATCGGGCCCACCTGGTCGTCCACCTGCTTCTTGATGGCGGCGTCCACCTCGGCCGCACTCATCTTCACGTCCGCCTTGAGCACGACGATAGCCACGATGGCCTGGCCTTTCAGCTCGTCCTTGACGCCCACGGCGGCGGCCTCGGCCACGGCCGGGTGGCCGCTGATGGCCTCCTCGATCTCCCGCGTGCCGAGGCGGTGCCCCGCCACGTTGATCACCTCGTCCGCCCGGCCCAGCACGAAGTAGTAGCCGTCCTCGTCGCGGATGGCGTAGTCCCCCGTGTAGTAGAGCAGGTCGGGGAAGTGGCTGAAGTACGACTGCTTGAAGCGCTCGTCATTGCCCCACACCGTGCTCAGCGCGCCGGGGGGCAGAGGCGGACGCGCCACCAGCACGCCGCGCTCGCCGGGAGGCATCACCTTGCCGCTGCCGTGCTCCACCACTGCCAGGTCCCACCCGTAGACGGGGAAGGTGGGCGAGCCGGGCTTGACGGGCTCCTGCTCGATGCCCACGCAGTTGGACAGGATCGGCCAGCCGGACTCCGTCTGCCAATAGTGGTCGATCACGGTGACGCCCAGGTTCTCGTACACCCAGTTGTACGAGGGCGCATCCAGCGGTTCGCCGGCCAGGAACAGCACGCGCAGCGAGCTCACGTCCGCCTCCTTGAGCCACTTGGAGTCCTGCCGGCGCAGGATGCGCACGGCCGTGGGCGCGGAGAACATCACGTTGACCTTGTGGTCGGCCACGATGCGCCACCAGATGCCCGGGTCGGGATTGATCGGCGTGCCCTCGTACACAATGGTCGTCATGCCGTAGAGCAGCGGCGCATAGACGATGTACGAGTGGCCCACCACCCAGCCGATATCCGAGGTGGCCCAGTAGGTCTCGCCCGGCTTGCAGCCGTAGATGTGCTTCATGGAGGCGTGCAGGGCCACCAGGTGCCCGCCCGTATCGCGCTGCACGCCCTTGGGCGCGCCCGTCGTGCCGGAGGTATAGAGCACGTAGCTGGGGTGCGTGCTCTCTACCCACACCGGGTCCACCGCGGCGCCGTCCTTGGCGGCCGCCAGCTTGGGCAGGTCCAGGTCGCGCCCCTCCACCCAGGTCAGGTCGGCATCCAGCCCCCGGTTGATCAGCAGCACCTTCTCCGGCGGGAACTGCGCGTCCGCGACGGCCCGATCGACCAGCGGCTTGTACTGCACCACCTTGCCGGCGCGCATGCCCGCATCCGCCGTGATCAGCACGCGGGGCTTGGCGTCGTCGATGCGCGCGGCCAGGTTGTGCGGTGCGAACCCGCCGAACACCACGGAGTGGATCGCCCCCAGGCGCGCGCAGGCCAGCATGGCCACCAGCGACTCGGCGATCATCGGCAGGTAGATGATGACGCGGTCGCCCTCGACGACGCCCACGTCCTGCAGCACCGCCGCGTAGCGGTTCACTTGCTCGTGCAGCTCGCGGTAGGTCAGCGTGCGGCTCTGCTTGACCTCGGTGGAGATCCACACGATGGCCTTCTGGTCGCCTCGCTCCGCCAGGTGCCGATCCACGCAGTTGTAGCAGGTGTTGGTGCGGCCCCCCACGAACCAGCGCGCGAAGGGCGGCTGGCTGTAGTCCAACACCTGATCCCACTTCTTCTCCCAGTGGATCTGCTCCGCCTGTTCGGCCCAGAAGGCTTCCCGATCCTGGATGGACCGGCGATAGAACGCATCGTAGCGTGCGGACATGACGGCTCCTCGAATGGTACGTGCCAACGGTCACGTCACGACGCCCCCACCGAGCGCCGAAGCGCGCCGTGAAGTCTCGCGGCATGAGATGCAGAAAGTCCGGAACGGCCCCAAGCGATGCCACACCCTACACCAGCCGGTACGCGGGGTCACGTCCGGCACAGGCAAAATCTGCCGGGCGGAATAGTCTCGAACAACAGACGCCCCAAGCGGGGGCCGTGGGCGCCCGCACCCCCGATACGCACTTGAACCGCACCGGACGGCGTTCACACGCAGACGGAGTCCAGGGGGCTTCGCTCCCTGGTGGGGGTATGGGGGCAACGCCCCCAACCGGAACTGCCGTTCCAGACACAGCCTAATCGTCCACCGGGTAGCTGCCCGGACGCGGGCGGAGGTTGTCCAGGTAGCGTTGATAGGCCGCGCCATTCAGTTCGCCCAGCAAGTCGTGCACGGCGCTGTCCGCGGTCACGCGCAGGCGCACCTCACGCTTGGCGCGCTCGCCGGGAGGCAGCGGCTTGAGTTGGTCGTCGTCCAGGGTGGCTATCACCGTATCCGTCCAGAGCGTGGTGCCATCCCGCGTGCTGACGAGCGAGGCCTCCAGGATCACGGGATCGAACCACTTGTTGAACAGGTACGATCCGCCGCCCCAGGTCAGCACCTCCTGGCCGATCTCTTCGCCGCCCACCAGCACGGCTGCACCCACGCTGCTGGTGGCACCGTAGACCACCGCGCCCTGCACGGTGCCCTCCACGATGCCCGAGCCGATCAGCCAGGCTGTCCACTTGCGGCTCAGCCCACCGTACGCGGCCAGGCTCACGGACAGCGCGGCCTCCGCGCCCGAGGCCTGCCCCAACCTCCGCGCCTCTGCGGCCGTGAGGGGTGGGTCCGGCGGGGTGCCGGGTAGCGCGGCTGCGCCGGACTCCACCGGGGGCGGGGCAGTGGGCATGACGCGGAACCAGGGGCTGGTCCCCAGGCCCTGCGCGAGGGTATCCGTGAGACGCGCGGTCACCTGCGCCATGTGCGTGCGGATGCGCGCCCGCTCGTCGGGAATGGCCGCCTTGCCGGGCACGGTCACGATCTGCCGCAGCGATCTGATATCCGCCGTAACGCGAACGGGCAGCACGACCAGCGGGATCCGTTGCGCGCGGGTCGGGGCCACGCCATGGGCGGACCAGCTCGTGCAGCCCGCCAGCAGCAGCGCCACTCCAGCCGCAAGCCCCACGGCAACCTGCCTCACGATCCTCGTATCCACTCGCCTCGCGTCTGGGCGGGAATGCCAGCGCTCGGGCGGCATGTCTGCCATCGCCGCGCACCCCGTGCCTCCAAGTCTGATCGGCATGCGCGGCTCCCGGTTCGGAGCGACGGCGGGGGCACGCCGGGTGGCCCGCCACGCTTGGCGCCCGCGGCAGCTTCGGGTTACGCTGCGGAGTGAATTAGTAGAGCGACAAGGCTTGGTTTTCGGATGAGATCGTGACCCAAGGGGGCGCTGCCCCCTTGGAACCCCGCCAGGGAGCAAGCCCCCTGGACCCCATTTGTAGGGGGTGCAGAGGCCCTCGGCCCCTGCCGGAGAGTGGTGATGCGGACGCGGCCGAGCGCTTGCGCGAGTCCGCCGACAGCACCGGAGGCAGCGCCCTCCTCCACCACAAACCCGAATACTAATGCCTGACGGAACACTTGGCGACCTTCCCCCTTCACGCGTCCGTGGCCCGATGACGAGCGACGCTCTGACCCTGCAGCCCATCCGGCGCATCGCCGGCACGGTGCGCCTGCCCGGCTCCAAGAGCCTCTCCAACCGCATGTTGCTGCTGGCGGCGCTGGCGGAGGGCCAGACGGCGCTGGAGAACGTGCTGGACAGCGAGGACGTGGCCGTGATGGTGGCGGCCCTGCGACAGCTCGGCGTGGACGTGCAGGGCGAGCTGGCCACGGGCCGGCTGCGCGTGCAGGGGTGCGGCGGCCCGCTGCCCGGGGGCGAGCACGCGCTGTTCCTGGGCAATGCGGGCACGGCCATGCGGCCCCTCACCGCCGTGCTGACCCTCGGTCGGGGCACCTACACGCTGAGCGGCGTGCCGCGCATGCACGAGCGGCCCATCGGCGATCTGGTGGTGGCACTGCGCGCACTGGGTGCGGAGATCGCCTGTCTGGAGCGAGAGGGCTACCCGCCCCTGCGCATCGCGGCGCGGGGCCTGCCCGGCGGCGAGACGGGCATCAGCGGGGTCACCAGCAGCCAGTACGTCACCGCGTTGCTGCTGGCTGCGCCCTATGCCCAGGCGCCGGTCACGGTGCGCATCGTGGACCGCCTGGTCTCCGTCCCCTACGTGGCCATGACCATCGCCCTGATGGAGCGCTTCGACGTGCGTGTGGAGCGCGAGGACTGGCGGCGCTTTCATGTACCCGGCGGCCAGCGCTACCGCTCGCCCGGCCGCGCGCTGGTGGAGGGCGACGCCTCCTCGGCTTCGTACTTCCTGGCCGGGGCGGCCCTGCGCGGGGGCACCGTGCGCGTGGAGGGTTGCGGCACGGACAGCCTGCAGGGCGATGCGCGCTTCGCCGCCGTGCTTGAACGCATGGGCGCTACCGTGCGCTGGGAACCCGCGGCCATCGAGGTGCGGGGCGGCGCCCTGCTGCGGGGCATCGACGCGGACCTGCAGGACCTGCCCGATGCCGCCATGACCCTGGCCGTGGCCGCGCTCTTCGCCGAGGGCCCGACCACCCTGCGCGGTATCGGCAACTGGCGCGTCAAGGAGACGGACCGCATGGCCGCCATGGCCGCGGAGCTGGCCAAGCTGGGCGCGCGCACGGAGGTGGGTGACGACTCGCTGGTGGTGCACCCGCCGCCCCGCCTGCAAGCGGCGCGCATCGCCACGTACAATGACCATCGCATGGCCATGGCCTTCTCCCTGGCCGCCTGCGGGGGCGTGCCGGTCACCATCGAGAATCCCGGCTGCGTGGCCAAGACCTTCCCCGACTATTTCGCCGTGCTGGCGGGTCTCACGGAGACGGATGCACCCGACCCGGCGCGGGATGCCACGCACGAGGCCGTCCCGTGAGCGGGCCCGCCGACGCCCCTCGCCGCTTCGGCTATCACCTGCTGCTGGAGCGGCTGCAGCGCTACCGGGCCGAGGCGGCCGACCCCGGGGCCATGGATCGCCGCCGCGTGCTGGCGCGGCTGGAGGCAGAGCTGGACGCGGACGTGGAGGTGCTGTTGCAGCGCGGCTTCGACAAGGCCTACCGCCGCGTGGTGGAGGGCGTGTGAGCACCACGGAGCAGCCGGTGATCGTGCTGGCGGCGGGCCACGGCACGCGCATGGGCGGGCCCAAGGCCTTTACGGAGCACCACGGGCGCACCTTCACCGAGCGCATCCTGGCGCGCTGCCGCGAGACCGAATCGCGCGTGACGCTGGTGACCGACCCGCGCTTCCGCGCTCGCCTGGAGGCGCTGCTGGCCCGCCTGCCCCCACCCTTCCCGCGCATCGTGGAGGCGGACGGCACCCTGGACATGCTGGAGTCCGTGCAGGCCGCGCTGCGCGCTGGGCCCTACGAGCCGGGCTGTTGGCTGTGGCCCGTGGATGCGCCGTTCATCTCCGCGGCCGGCTGGCGCCGCGCGGTGGAGCAGGCCGCCAGCGATCCGGGCGTAATCTGGAAGCTGCGCGTGCGGGGCCGTACGGGCCATCCGCTGTGGCTGCCGTTCTACGTGACGCCGGCGATCCTGAACGGCCACTGGCCGGACGGCCTGCGGGGCTTCCTGGCCGCCCAGCCGCCTGAACGCATCCAGATCCTCGCTCTTGACGACGAGTACCTGGACGACGTGGACACGCCGGACCAGCTCGCCGGCCTGGGCTGGCTGGAGTGACTCGGCGGCGCAAAACCTGCCCCAAACGGGCATCGAGGGTGTAAACTAGTTGGCGATACCTTGCGATCGCAACTGACCGACAATCGAGACGATGCCCACGCTGACCGACATCCAGCGCGCCCTCGGGCGCCACGAACCGCACACCACGCGCTTCGCCCCCGTGCGCGACCGCGCCGCGGTGGCCATGATCCTGGCCGGCACCCCGGACGACCTGAGCCTGTGCTTCATCCGGCGCGCCGAGCGCATGGGCGATCCCTGGAGCGGCCACTACGCCTTCCCGGGCGGCCGTGCGCAGCCTGAGGACTCCACGGCGCAGTCCGTAGCGGAGCGGGAGACGGAGGAGGAGGTGGGACTGACGTTGCAGGAAGGGCAGTTGCTGGGGCCGCTCTCCGAGATGCCCATCCGCCTGGGTGGCGTGGACACGGGCATGGTGCTCTCGCCCTTCGTGTACTTCGTGGGCGAGCAGCCCGCGCCCCTCTCGCTGAACGGCGAGGTGGCGGCCGCCTACTGGGTACCCCTGGAGCACCTGTGGGACGCGGGCAACTCCACGCACCTGGAACTGGAGCGGGCCGGTGGGCGCATGGTCTATCCGGCCATCCGCTACCGCGACTACGTGATCTGGGGCCTCACCTTCCGCGTGCTGACCATGTTCTCCGACGTGCTGGACAACCCCCTGCCCCACCTGGAAGAGATCCCCGGCCTCGGGCGGTAGGCCGTCAGCCATCGCATTCTCTCGCCGCTGGAACAACAGCTTCCTCGCTGCGCTCGGAATGACCGGGCGGGGCAGGGACAACGCTCGTGGGCGCACGGCGTATTGCACCCCTATGCCGATCTAATCTGTGGGATCTGCGAAATCTGCGGACCGCTGTAGCTGTTCGCGCCACGCCTCCAACTCGCGCAGGCTGGCGCGGTAGTGGTGGGCGATCTCGTCCGGCGGGTAGCGGCAGTCGGCGCCCGCGGGACAGGCCAGCCGCGCCAGGCAGGTCTCGCGGCAGGTGGGGCCGCCCAGCCGGGAGTCCGCACAGGCCTCCCACGCAAAGCCGGCCTTGGCCACGGCCCCGGCGGGACACGCCGCCACGCAGGGCGCCGGACACGCCGCGCAGGGGCTCTCGCCCGCGGGCGGATCGGGCGGCCACGCCAGCGCGGTCAGCAGCGCGCCCCGCAGCGCCCACCAGGGCCCGGCGGCCGGCGCCACCATCACGCCAAAGGGGGCGGAGGCCAGCCAGGGCGCGTCCCCCAGCAGCCGCCCGAAGCCCAGCACCTGCCGCGCATGGCGGAAGGGATAGACTGCCACGGCCGTGGGGTCGTCGGCGCGCAACTCCGCCAGCAGCGCCTCCACCACGCGCTCGGTGTAGCGGTCGAGGGGATTGCCCGCGGGGTCGGGCGTGCCGGCGTGCTGGGCCTGGAAGCCGCGCCAGAACGCCGGACCGGCGGAGCCCAGCACGACGACCTGCCGGTACGCCGGGTGCAGCGCGGCAGGTGTGGCGGGTGCGGCGGGTAGTCCGCGGAACCCCGCCTCCACCTTGGCGCGGGACACCACCCAGACGCGATTGAGTCCGGCAGCGGCGGCACGCGCGCGGAAGCGGGTGGCGGCCCGGGCAGGCACGGCGGGTGTCAGGCTTGGCGACGCCGGCGCCAGATAGGCGGCACGGAGCCTTTGGGCTTCACCCGTGTGAGGGCCCACACGAGCGTGATGAGCCAGCCCACGATCGTCCAGCCGAGGGTCACGTTGACGATGGCGATGGCGCGGCGTTCGTCGTGGCCGCGCGCATAGGCGATCAGCGCGGGCACGGCATAGGCCACGGGCAGCAGAAGGAGAACGAGAATGCCTGCGATCACGGACATGGGGTCACATGGAGCTGCGGAAACCGGCCCCACCGCACGCACGGCTACCGGCAAGGGCGGGCACGGGCCCGCGACGCAGACGCATCGGGCCGGGCGTCCTGGCCAAGCTGGGTCTGGGGCATCGCCCGTTGACGCCGCACCCTTCGAGACGTCCTGCTCGGCAGGACTCCGCAGGAATACGGCTTTGGACAACGGCCTGAAATGAGAGGACTCCGCGTTGCTGAGGAACGCGCAGAGCGCGTGTCTCGAAGTGCGCGGAGGCCGACATTGGCATCGATTCGGGCTAGGTGGCGACTCTCAGATACAGCCTAGGAGCGCAGCCCGTCCAGGTGCATGAGCTGGCCGGGCAGCGTCTCCTCGAACTTTTCCACCTTGACGGGCTGGGCGCCTTCCCAGGGTGCGCCTTTGTGGCCGTTGATCAGCTTCTCGGCGTCGTTCTTGGATCCAAAGAAGCCGATCCGCACGTGGTAGGCGAAGCGCTTGCTGATGGGATTCTGCTTCTGCCAGATGTAAGCGAAATCACCCAGCTTCTTCACCTTGTGCAGATCCACCACGGCATCGCCGTGGGTATCGCGGTCGCGCAGCTCCACCACCCAGGGATTGACCAACTCCGCACCGAACACCACGGCCTTGCCCAATTGTTCGGCGTTGGTGGGGCGGATCACCCAGGGATCGCTGGGGAAGTAGCCCTGCTTGGCGTAGTGCTCGCGAATCTCCGCACCGACGGCCTTGGCCCGGGCCTCGGAATCGTAGAGGCCGGAGCGGATGCGGTACCAGGTCTCGCCCTTCTGCTCCACGCGGTACAGGTACGCGTAATAGCCGTCCCGCATCAGCGTGCGCACGACGAGCTCGGCCCGCTTGCGCTGCCGCTCGTTCATGGAGGCGAGCTGGACGGTGTACTTGCGCTCCTTGGAGACCTGCACGTGGGGCTGACCGTCGGGGTGCACGCTGAGCTGCACGCCCTTGTCGATCATCACCTTCCAGTCCTGCTCGTCATCGTTAATGAACGCCCAGTCGATCTTGTCGCGGTTCTGCACCAGGATCGTGCGCCACTGCCAGGGATTGTCCACCAGGCCGCTTTCGCGGGCGATGTGCCAGAGGTTTTCGCCCGCCTTGACCGTGTAGGTGCGCCCGCCCCCGCCCATGCTGGGCAGCTTCATTCCCTCGGGCTTGAGCTCGGACAGCCGCTCCGAGGCGGAGCTGGCGACGCTCTTGCCCTTCTCGATGGTCGTGTGGAGGGTGGACTTGCCCTGCTCGATGGTCTGGTCGACCTTCGCGACGAAGTCCTTGATCACCTTGAGGCGCGTGTCGGTCTGGATGCGCTCGCGGTTCATGTAGTAGAGCGCGGAGACGACGCCGGCCGTCAGGATCACCAGCCCCAGCAGCGCCCACAGCAGCGTGCCGCCGGACTTGCGCTTCGCTTTGCCCTTGCCTTTGGGCGCTACCTGTTGCTTCGCCATGGCTGTTAGCCCTTCCTTGCGCCAATGAATGGCCCGGATTCGCCTTGCCCGTCCCTGGGCAGGGCACAGTGCCCGGTGCCGTTGCGATGCGGCGGGCCGGGCGGCGGGCGGTGTTGGCTGGGCAGCCCGGTGTGCCGGCTCACGCGTTCAGCCGGCCCGGCGGCGCTGCCCTGCGGGCGGTGGTGGGCGATCTGCACGCGCGGCTGGCCTGCTCCGGGATCAGGGCCGCCGCTCCCCCACTGCCTCCTCTATAGCCCACCCACCTCGCGATATCCACTCCCTGATACGAAATGCCGTTCCGTTTCATAGAGATACGGAGACACCCGCCGGCAGGTTCCGCCGCGGGCCCCTTTAGCCGCGCCCGAGAATCCAGGCGATGGCTGCCACCATGTCATCGAAAACGCGCCCGCCCCGCTGCTCGAAGTCCGGCGGCAGGTCGGCCTCCGTTCCCCGCCCGTAGCCGGTGCGCACCAGCATGGGAATCACGCCCAGGTCGGCGCCGGTCTCCAGGTCGCTGCGCTTGTCGCCGATCATCCAGGCCCCCTGGAGGTGTTCCAAAGACAAATTCAATTCCTGGGCCGCGCGGGCCAACATGCCGTGACCGGGCTTGCGGTCGGGATGCTCCCGGTCATACGGGGCGCGGCCTTGCGGGTGATAGGGACAATAGTAATAGCCGTCCAGATGCGCCCCCGCAGAGGCCAGCAGCGCGCTCAGGTGCGCCGCGCTTTCCTGCGCGAAGTCCTCGCTGATGAGACCGCGCGCCACGGCGGATTGATTGGTGACGACCACCACCGGATGGCCAGCCTCGTTGGCCGCCCGCACGGCCCCGGCCGCTCCGGGCAGCAGGCGCATCTGCTCCAGCCGCTGCAGGTAGCCCACCTCCTCGATCAGGGTGCCGTCGCGATCCAGGAAGATCGGCGCGCGACGCCAACGGGTGCTCATGGGGCCGCTGGGTCCGGCGGAGCACTGCCGGGGCCCGCCCCGCCGGCCCCACCCGCCAGGAACGCCCGGTTCGTCTCGCTGAGCTGCTCGGGCGTCGGCGGCGTGCGCCAGCGCCGGTGCATCCAGAAGTACTGCTCCGGATGGCGCCGCACGGCATCCTCCAGCATGTCGAAGAAGGTCTGCCCGATGCGCAGCAGGTCCAGCTCCTCGTTGCCGCTGGGGGGCGGCGCGGGCAGCGGCGCGAAGCGTGTGCGGTAGCGGAAGCGGCCCACGCGCCACGTCTCCGCGAAGACGGCGGGAGCGCCCGTGTGCAGCATCAGGCTGGCCAGTCCCGGCGCAATGCTCACGGGCCGCCCGAAGAAGTTCACGAAGTAGCGGTTGCGGCTGAAGTGCTGGTCGGAAAGGATCGTCAGGATGCGACCGCCGTTCAGCGCCCGCAGCATGCCCCGCATGGCCGCCTGCTTGGGCACCGTCTCGATGCCAACGCGGCGGCGCAGCCCGTTCACAAACGCATCGGCGATGGGATTGTGCTGGCGACCCACATAGGCCGCAAAGGGATAACCCTTGGCCGCCACGGCCCCGCCCATCAGCTCCCAGTTGCCCTGGTGGCCCGTGGCCAGCAGCACACCCTTGCCCTGGCTCAGCGCCGCATCCAGCGCCTCCGGATTTTCCAGAACGAGCAGGTCGTCCAGCGGCCGGCCGGCCAGCCGCGCCTGGCAGAGGAACTCCCCGATCACCGCGCCGAAGTGCCGGTAGCAGCGCGCGGCCAAGCGCGTCCGCTGCGTCGGACCCATCGTTTCGCCGAAGGCCATCTCCAGGCTCTCCAGCGTGCGGCGGCGCTCCAGCCGCAGCACGGAGAACAGGAACCAGCCCAGGGCACTGCCCAGCGCGGAGGCCCAGCGCAGCGGCAAGGGATAGAACAGCCCCTGCAGCAGCCGAATGCCCGCTGCCTCCAGCACCGAGCGCAATCTTGGCGAGGTGTGCATCGTCCCGGTGGTGGGGCGGCTCGTCAGAACTTCAGATCGATCACGCGAGCGGAAAAACCCGTGATCTTGTGCGGATTCGTCGGCGACGTGATCAGCATGAAGGGCGGCGTGTCCAGTTGCGCCACGGGCGGCAGCGTGGGCGGATCGCCGCTGACTCCGGTGAACGTGCTCGTCGCCGGGTCGAACGTAATGCCCTGGTACACCAGATACAGCGCCAGCCCCAGCCCGATCAGCCCCCCGGCCGTGGCCCCGCTGAACGCCCCCTGGCGCACGTCGCTGGGCGCGGACTTGTCCGAGGAGCTTAGCACGGAGACCGCCACCCCCACCGTGGCGCCAAAGGCGGAGCCCCACACCACGTTGAAGAACACGTTCTGCATGACGGGCTTCTGCACGTCCTGCGCCCGCGCAGGCGCCTGCATCAACACGGGCACCATCAGGCACAGCAGCAGTGCGGCGACGTATCTCAACAGCGTTCTCATGGTCCGGGCGCGGTTGAGGGGGTCAGAAGTGCAGATCCAGCAGCGGCAGCCGGAACTCCGGGCCCGCCGACAGCACCGCATCGCGGCGCGCCAGCAGGAAGCTCTGTCCGCTTTCGACCGCCACCGGATCCGCGCTGATGCGATTGCGCGGGGCCAGGGGATCGCGGAATGCGGTGGAGGGCAGCACGACCGAGTTCTGCAGGACGTACATTCCGAAGCCGGCGCCCACGATTGAGCCCCAGGCCGCGCCCGAAGCGATGCTGTCCGAGAGGTTATTGCTGGGATTGGCCGGGTCGGTGAGCCAGATCAGTGCGCCCACGGCGACACCCGCGACGACGCCCGCAACCGTCCACTCGAACTCCGCGCGCATGACCAGCGGCCCGCGCTCCTGCGCCATGGCGGCGGAGTGGGAGACGGCAATCAGCAGCACCGCCAGCACGATGATCCGTTTCAGACCCATATCCTCCCGCAATGGCAGTTCAGGGATTGTCCCCTGTCCATGCAAGGACCTTTCCTTCCCGGTCTGCCTTCCTTTTGCCGCTCGCTCCCGACCCTGTCAAATACGGCGCGAGATAACGCGCGGTGTGGGATTGCTCCTGCGCCTCCAGAAGCGCCTCGGGCGTGCCCTCGGCCACGATTTCCCCGCCGCGGTCTCCGCCCTCGGGTCCGAGGTCGATCACGTGATCGGCGCACTTGATCAACTCCAGGTTGTGCTCGATCACGACGACGGAGTTGCCGGCGCGCACCAGTTGCTGCAGCACGGCCAGCAGCCGCTCGATGTCCTCGAAGTGCAGCCCGGTGGTGGGCTCGTCCAGCAGGTACAGCGTGCGGCCGCTATCCTTGCGGCCCAGCTCGCGGGCGATCTTGAGGCGCTGAGCCTCCCCGCCGCTGAGCGTGTTGGCCGGCTGGCCCAGGCGCAGGTAGCCCAGGCCGATATCCAGCATCGGCGCCAGCCGGTTACGGATGGCCGGAATGGCGCGGAAGAACTGCTCCAGCTCGCTCAGCGTCAGGTTCAGGATGTCCGCGATGGTCTTGCCGCGATAGCGGATCTCCAGCGTTTCCCGGTTGTAGCGGGCGCCGTCGCACACGTCGCAGCGGACGAACACGTCCGGCAAAAAGTGCATCTCGATGCGCTTCACGCCCTCGCCCTGGCAGGCCTCGCAGCGCCCGCCCTCCACGTTGAAGCTGAAGCGCCGCGCCGCGTAGCCCCGCGCCCGCGCCTCC
>Ga0209919_1000503_pt1 | contig 19904 bp, 14 predicted proteins | sample SalPon2A_C_D2_MG_FD_185721 | JGI IMG/M metagenome (GOLD analysis project Ga0209919, IMG submission 185721) | Soil microbial communities from South San Francisco under conditions of wetland restoration - Salt Pond MetaG R2A_C_D2_MG (SPAdes)... | ecosystem: Environmental > Terrestrial > Soil >... | reverse complement strand
TATGTGGGGCAGATCGGCCGGAGCGCGACCGGGCATCCGGGCATTCCGTCAGCCCGGCCCCGCTCCGGCAGCAGTGCGACCCGTGCTACGCCTTGTCGATGACGCGGAACTTGAAGACGAGTTCCTCTCCGGGCACCGTCCGGGCTTCATAGCTGCCATCGGGGAGCCGGTAGAAGTGCACGCAGCGCTCGCCCTCGAACTGATGCGTGCGGCAGAACCTGTCGCCGTCCAGGCGCCACTTGCCGCGGGCCGGTCCGCCCGCGCCGGTGCGCTGCGTGTAGACCGCGTAGCTTCGACCGCCGGGAGCGTAAAGCTCCGCGAAAGGCCCTTGCCACTTCAACACATGCCTTCCCGCGATCAGGAGCGACGGTTCGACAAGCTGCTTCAAGTCGTCCGCCGACAGCATCTCGCCGGCGGGCTTCTGCTGCGACTGCGCTGCCGGCCCGATCGCCAACGCACACGCGACCAGCACGGCCACTGCGATTTGCTTCATCATCGTCTTGCCCCCCTTGCGCTTGCACACCTCCCCCCCAACGACGTCGGCCGGGCCGACATTCGCCGGATCGACAGCACCGACAAGCCGATGGATTACTCCTGAGCGCCTCGTAACACCGGTCCGCCCCCAAGGCCATGATGCGGGTCAAGGAGGCGGACGGGGGTGCCGATTCGCCGGCGCCCAGCCAGAGCCTCCCGAGGCTCAGCAGCCGTTGAAGTTGCCGAGCGCGAACGCGATGTCCTCGACGGTCACGCCCTGGAGCACCAGGCCCAGGCGCGATCCGGTGCCCAGGCCGCCGGGCGGCGACCCCGCGTTGCCCTCCAGTCCGCCCGTGCAGGCCCCGACCATGGCATCCCACGGCGTCCAGTTGTACAGGGCGAACGAGGGATCGGCCCGGAACTCCGCGCGGAAGTACAGCGTCCCGTCGGGATTGCTGGGATTGAGGGAGTAGGCCCCCGACTCGTCGGCCGTCTCGTCCAGCCCGTAGTAGAAGCTGTAGTCGAAGGCGGAGCCCGAGCGGGTGGCGCCGATGCCATAGGCCGTGGTGAGGCCGTCGGCGGTGCCGTAGCTGCCGATCACGATGGTGCCGCCATCGGGCATGGTCAGGGTCACGATGGCCCGGAAGTTGGCGGGGTCCGTGGTGAAGCTGCTGACGGGATCGTCGAACACCAGCACCGCCCGGGTGCTGCCCACGGTCACCGGGTCGTTGTCGGCATCCTGCGAGACGCTGCCCTCGATGACCGTGAAGGGCAGATCGCTGAGCACCCCGGTCTGGAGAGGCTCGGGTGCCGGGGAGTTGCTCCCCCCGCAGGCCGCAAGTGAGATGGCGCCGAAGAGCAGCACCAGCGGCCAGCCACGCATCATCGTGTGCCGATTCATAGGTGCCCCCGCGAACGTGTGCGTGCAGGGCGCGATCTCCCACAAGTTTCATGATACCGCGCCCGGACGGGGCGTGCAGCGAAATCCGGGCCGCCGGGGGGGACGGGGGCCTCATCCCCCAGCCCCTTCTCCACTGCGTGGAGAAGGGGGACAGGTCGTGCAGGCTTGCACGGCAGGTGCCGCGCGGGGCTTGTGCTGAGCCCGCCGAAGGATGAGGTGCCGTTCCGTCCCCATTTGTCCGAACTCTCCCGCTGCATCCGCAGCTCCCATCCCGTACAATAGCCCCACGCGCGAAGCCTTGATGGAAGCGGCTGCGCGCGATTCCCACAAAGATTGCGAAACGAACCCAAAACGGGGTGCGCGAGGGGTGAAAACCCCTCGCTTGCTGTTCCTTTCCTTATTGCCAGGGGGAGCCATGGCCACGGACAAGCAGATCGAGGCGAACCGGAAGAACGCGAAGAAGAGCACGGGTCCGCGCACGGAGGAAGGCAAGGCGAAGGCAGCCCGGAACGCCACCAAGCACGGACTGACGTCGCGGCGGATGGTGCTGGCGGACGAGGATGCGGCGGAGTTCGAGCAGTTGCGGCGCAACCTGCACACGGAACTGGCGCCGGAGACGCAGTTGGAGACCCTGATCGTGAACCGCATCGCGGCGGTGCAGTGGCGGCTGGCGCGCGTGCCCGCGCTGGAGGCCGAGCTGATGGACCGGCTGCGCTACGACATGCTGACGGAGGACCAGGGCCTGGGCGGGGCGTGGGCGCTGGATTCCGGGCCGTATGGGGGCACGCTGGCGCGGCTGGCCCGCTACGAGACCACGCTGGAGCGCAACGCGGCGCGGCTGCTGGCGGAGCTGCGGCGCTCGCAGGCGCACCGGCGCCAGCAGGAGCGGGCCGAGCTGGCGCAACTGGCCGCGGAGCGCGAGCACGCCGCCCGCGGGCGGGACCTGCACGGCCTGCACGCATCGCGCGGGCAGGCCAGCGGCTGGCCGGGAGACGGGGCGGGTGGGGTGCCGGCTGCGCTGCGAAACGAAGCCGATTGGCCCGCCCCCGACGTGCTTCGGCCGATGCCCCCGCCCGCCGCCCCTTCCTTGACACCTCTCGGCCCCCGGGCGTAGGCTCGCGGCACGATCCAGAGGGTTGCAGGCAGCCCCCGCGCGAAGCGTGCCGGGGCGGCCCCTTGGGCACCCGGGAAGCCGGTGCGAATCCGGCGCGGACCCGCCACTGTGATCAGTCATGCGCGCCCAGCAAGGCCACTGTCCCCCGCGGGGGATGGGAAGGCGGGCGCGACGCCGGCTGTCAGCCAGGATACCGGCCTGCAACCCCGATGATGGCCTGTCGCTTCTCGTGGAGTGGGAGCGCGGGTGAAGCCGTCACAGCACCCTCCTTCACCCCGCGCATCGTGTGCGGCCGTTCGTGCGGTCGCGCCCCGTTCCGTCCGTGGCGGTCGGCATCGCCGGCTCCCGCGCGGAGGCAGCCGCCCCCGTGCCGGCCCGGCGCCAGCGTGGGAGGCGGCTTGACCCAGCCCGTGCCGGTGATGCTCGCCTGGAGCGGCGGCAAGGACAGCGCGATGGCGCTGCACGCCCTGCGCGCCGATCCGCGCTACCGGGTGGCGGGGCTGCTCACCACGCTGGCCGGGGAGTACGGGCGCATCAGTCACCACGGCGTGCGCGCCGCGCTGCTGGAGCGCCAGGCCGCCGCGCTGGAGCTGCCGCTGCACCCGGTGTGGCTGCCCCCGGGCGAGGTGGCCATGAGCGACTACGAGGCGGCGATGGCGAGCGCCATGGCCGATTGCCGGGCGGCGGGCATCCGCCACGTGGCCTTCGGCGATATCTTCCTGGCCGACCTGCGCGCCTACCGCGAGGCGCGGCTGGCCGAGGTGGCCTTGGGCGGCGTGTTCCCGCTGTGGGGCCGGCCCACGGCAGCGCTGCTGGCCGAGTTCATCGCCCTGGGCTTCCAGGGCCGCATCGCCTGCGTGGATGCGCGGCGGCTGGACGCGAGCTTCGCGGGCCGGCCGCTCGATGCCGCGCTGGCCGCCGACTTGCCGCCGGGGGTCGATCCCTGCGGCGAGCACGGGGAGTACCACAGCTTTGTCACCGACGGGCCCGGCTTCGTGCGGCCCGTGCCGATCACGGTGGGGGAGGTGGTGCGGCGGGACGAGCGCTGGTTCGCCGACCTGCTGCCGGCGGAGGATGCGTCCTCCGCGCCGCCTGCTCCGCCCGCCGCGCGCCCCGCGCGCATCCGCAAAGGAGGCAGTCCATGATCCGTCCGCGCTTCCTGACCCTGCTGGGCATCGTGGCCGCCGCCGCGGCCCTGCGCCTGCTGCCGCACTGGCCCAACTTCACGCCCATCGCCGCCATGGCGCTGTTCGGCGGGGCGCACTTCTCCAGCCGCCGCGCGGCATTCGCCGTGCCGCTGGCGGCCATGCTGCTCAGCGATGCGGTGCTGGGCTTCCACGCCATGATGCCCTTCGTCTATGCGGCGTTCGTGGGCGCGGTGGGGCTGGGCCTGCTGCTGCGCACGCGGCGCACCCCGCTCGCCATCGGTGCGGCCGCGCTGGCGGCCTCCGTGGGCTTCTTCGTGGTCACCAATGCCGCCGTGTGGGCCGTGGGCGGCCTGTACCCGCACACCGCCGCGGGCCTGCTGGCTGCGCTGGCCGCCGGGCTGCCGTTCTACGCGCCCACGCTGGCCGGCGACGCGTTCTACACGGCGCTGCTCTTCGGCGGCTTCGCCCTGGCCCAACGCGCCCTGCCCGCCCTGCGCGAGGACGCCGCCCCTGCCGCCGTGCCGGCCGCCGGCTGAGTCGCCGGCCGCGCGCCCGCCTGGCTTCGGCCCAATCCCGGCCCGGGCGCGCGCGCGGCCCGATCACCCTGCGGGAGGACCCGTGACGCGCCCAGCGTGGAACGTCCGACGCGCCCTCGTGGCATCGCTTCTGCTCCACGGGCTGCTGCTGGCCGGGGCCTTCGCTCTGCCGGGCCGCACGCCTCCGGAGCCCGTGCAGGTCTATACCGTGCGCGTGGTGGCGGGTCCCGGCTTCGATGCCGCCGCGGAGCCGCCGGTCGCACCCGGCGATGCTTCCGCCTTGCCCGCCGTCGGCACGCCGACCCCCGCGGCCCCGGTGGCGCAGGCGCCGGCCCTCCGCGCCCTATCGCGCCCCGTACCCACGCCGCAGCGCGCCGTCGCCCAGCCACCCCCGCCCCTGCCCACGGTGGTGCAGGAGCCCGCGCCCAGACCCCAGTCCGCGGCGACACAGGCCCCGGCGCCCGCCACGGAGCCCGACGCCGTACACGATCCTCCACTGGCTGCACAGCCCACCGCGCAGCCCACCGCCCAAGCGGTCGCCTACAGCCCGCCCGTACCGCCCGCCGATCGGCCCCGCCCGCTGCCGCCGCAGCCCCCACCTTCTGTCGCCCGTCCAGCCCTGGCTACTGAGGCCGTGGCCGCGGCCATGACCATACCCCCGGCGTCCCCTGATCCGGGGCCGGAGGACACGCACACAGATCCGGCCGCCACGCAGCGGCCAACGGCCCCGGCCGGCGACCCGCAGACGGACGCCACCGCCGGGGGCGCCGGCGGCACGGGGGACGGCGGGGCGGGCCAAGGGGCCGGGGCAGGCGGCGCCGCGGGCGGGCCACGACTGGTGTCCGTGCAGACGCTCGACCCGGGCTTCCGCATGCTGGCACGCGTGCAGCCGCGCTATCCCGAGGCAGCGCGCCGGTTGGGTCGCCCAGGCACCGTGCAGGTGGAGCTGGAGGTGGCGCCGGACGGCCGCGTGACCCGCATCGCCGTGGCGGACGAGAGCCCAGGCTGGGGCTTCGGCGCGGCCGCGCGCGAGGCCTACGGCCATGCGCGCTTCTCCCCGCCCCGGCTGCACGGCGAGCCCGTGCGCGTGCGTTGGCGCCGGACGCTGCACTTCCGTCCATGAGGGCACGCCGCCCGCCGCCCGCCATCTCGCGGCGACCGGTGCTGGCGTTGGCCCTGGCCCTGCTGCTCGGGTTGGCGCTGACGCTGGGTCCGCTCAGCGCAGCGGCCCAGACCGCCGGCCCGACGGCCGACGCGGTGCCGGACAAGCCCAGCGGGCAGGCCGATGGCGCGCCATCCAGCGGGGGCGCCGCCCAGGCGGAGGTGGAGGTGCAGGCCGGCACGCAGGTGGTGCGCCCCGTGGCCGGGCCCGAGGCGCCCCAGCCGCTGCCCACGGACCGCTACCAGGCCGGCGCCACCACGGTGATTCCCCGCGCGGCCTTCGCGGACACGCAGAAGACCGTGGCCGACGTGCTGGCGGGCGTGCCGGGCGTGACGGTCACCCGCAGCGGGGACGGCTTGGGCGCCACTCATGTCAGCATCCGCGGCAGCCGCAGCGACCAAGTGCTGGTGCTGCTGGATGGCGTGCCCCTGCAGGCCTCGGGGGACAATCCCGCCCAGCGCCTGGCCCAGGGCCGCAGCGGGGTGGACCTGGCCTCGATTCCGCTGGACGAGGTGGCGTCCATCCGCATCGTGCGTGGCGCGGCCTCCAGCCTCTATGGCCCCGGGGCGGCGGCGGGGGCCATCGTCATCACGACGCGCCACGCCACGGAGCCCGCCCTGCGCGTGGCCGGCACCGTGGGCAGCGACGGCTACCGCGAGGGCGACGTGGCCTGGACACTTCCGCTGAGTCGGCCCAAGCCCGCGGCGGGTGCGCCCGGGGCCGCGGGCACCGCGCCGGCGCTGCCGGACACGCTGTCCCTGCACGCCAACGTGCGCCGCTCGGACGGCAGCTACGTGTTCTTCGACCCCGGCGCGGCCAATGGCACCACGACCATTCCCACGGACAATCCCTGCGCCGTGCCGCTGGGGAGCGACCTGTTCCGGCGCGGCTGCAACGCCACCCGCGACGCCTCGCTGCAGGCGGACTGGCGCCACGGCTCCGCCCGGCACGTCTCGGCTCGCGTGGAGCGCCTGCGCCGCGACGGCCTGGGCGGTGTGCAGGATCCCCGGCCCTACGGGCTGGAAGTGGAGCGCCGCGCGCGTCTGGCCTATGAGGATGCCCACACCCTGGGGGGCCGTGACGACAACGCGGGAGGCAGCGCCGGGAGCGGTGGCAAGGCCGATGCCGGCACCGGCGCCGCGCCCGAGGCGCTGCGGCTCTCGTGGCGGGCGGATGCGGAGCGCCTGCACCTGGAGCGCAATGAGAACACGACGGACCCCGCATCCCTTCAGGCGGCCTACGCGGACGACCGGGCCGGAGGGCAGCTCAGCGCACGGCGCTGGTTGGGTCGGCACCGCCTGGAGGCCGGGGCGGCCCTGCAGCGCGAGGTGCTGGACGACGCCCGCTTCACGGCCGTCCGCAGCACCGCGGCGCTCTTCGGCGCCTGGGACTATCACCCGTCCGGTGGCACGTGGGAGGCCTCCCTGCGCCACGACGCGCTCTCGGACGTGGGCGGGCGGAGCACGGGGCGGGTGGCGCTGAGCCAGACGCTGGCCGGCGCTTGGGGCGTCAAAGCCAGCCACGGTACGGGCTACCGGCCGCCCACGCTCTTCGAGCGCTACGACCCCGGCAGCTTCGGGGACACCTCCGTGGCCAATCCCGACCTGCGGCCGGAGACCTCCGCCTCCACGGACGGCGGGGTGTTCTATGCGCCCAGCGATGACGTCTACGCGGAGCTGCTGGCCTTCCGCCAGGACACCCGCCAGCAGATCATCGCCATCCCCGCGCCGGGCAGCCCCAACCTGTTCCGCTTCGAGAACGTGAACCGCACCCGCAGCACCGGCCTGGAGGCCACGCTGAGCTTGCGCCTGCCCCACGGCCTGGCCGCGGACGGCGCCTGGACCCGGCAGGATGCCACCATCCTGGACAACGACGCGGTGGACCCGCGGGACAACGGGCACCAGGTGCCTGGCGTGCCGGACGTGCGCTGGAACGTCGCGCTGAACTGGCGCCAGGCCGGCTGGCATGGTTGGTTGCAGGCCCGGCACAGCGGGCGGCGCTTCGTGGACACGGCCAACACGCGCTACCTGGAGCCCTACACGGTGGCGGACGCGGGCCTCACGGTGCCCCTGGGCCGGGGCTGGTCGCTGAGCCTGGAAGGCCGCAACCTGGGCAACGTCACCTACGCGGAGCTGGACAACTTCCCGCCGCCGGGCCGCCAGTGGTTCCTCACCCTGCGCTGGGAGGAGGGCCACCCGCCTCCGAGCGAATCTCCACCGGCCTCGCCCCGGCCGGGTGCTTCAACGGGCGCGGCGCCCGCGCCATTGGCGCAGGGCGGCGGCTAAGTGTTGCGACTCCTGGTGTTGTTGCCGCTTGTTTGACTCAGTGGTGTTGAGTGTGGCGCCAAGTGGGCGCGGGTGGACCGGCGTCGGGTCGTGCGCGGCATCGGAATCCACGCCGACCAACCTTGGTTCCACAACGCATCGTTGTCGCTTGTGCAGCAGGCAAAGAAGGGAGATTACTCTATGGCAGAGCGGTTGTCGGATTCGCTGGCCTGCTGCCCGCTGCGGTCGTGCAGGACAGCCTGAGGTCATTCCGGAGAGAGAGCGGGGGTGCGCCAGGTATGGCAACCAGACGATCGCTGGGGCGGCAGTTCGGGTGGCTTTGGGCCGCGTATGCAGTCAGCACGTTTGGCACCTGGTTCGCCTTCGATGCGTTCCCCTTGATCGCGATCCTCGTGCTGCATGCCGGCCCAACCGAGGTGGCAATGCTGGCAGCCGCGGGGCTGGCCGCGGGCGCGGCGGTGGCGGTGCCGCTCGGCCCGTGGGTGGAGCTCCGCCGCAAGCGGCCGGTCATGATCGCGATGGACCTGACCCGGTTCGTGGCGTTGATAAGCGTCCCCGCCGCGTTTGCGCTCGGCTGGCTCAGCCTCCCCCAACTGCTGGTCGTGTCGGTCATCGTCGCTGCCGGCGACATCACCTTCAAGGCGGCCGGCGGCGCCTGCCTGAAAGCCCTCGTGCGGCCGGAGGATCTGCTCGTGGCCAACGGTCGGTTCGAGGCCACGACCTGGGCGTCCACCATGCTCGGGCCGCCGCTCGGCGGGGCCGCGATCGGGCTGTTCGGCCCGGTGACCACCGTGGTGGCCGATGCGGTCAGCTACCTGCTTTCCGCGGCAGGGATCGGCGTGATCGGGGGGAGGGAACCGCACCCCGTGCGAACCGATGCGTCACGGCTCCGAGCCGGCGACCTGCTTGAAGGGTGGCGGTACATCCTGACCCATCCAGCGCTGCGCCCGCTGTTCTTCAACACGATTCTGGTCAACGGCCTGATCCTGGCGACCTCACCGCTGCTCGCCGTGCTCATGCTTGGCCGCCTGGGTTTTGCGCCCTGGCAGTACGGGCTCGCGTTCGCGGCACCCTGCATCGGCGGCCTGCTCGGCGCACGGCTGGCCCACCGGTTCGTTGCCCGGTTCGGGCAGCACAAGGTCATGCGGGTCGCCGGGACTCTGCGCGCGTGCTGGTGTGTCGGGTTGGCCTTCATCCGCCCGGGCCTCGCTGGGCTCTTGCTCGTCATCGCCCTCGAGCTTGGCCTGATTGCCTGTGTGGGCGTGTTCAACCCCGTGTTCGCGACCTATCGGCTCGACCAAACCGCGACGGACCGGGTCGCCCGCACGCTGTCCGCGTGGTCGGTCACCAGCAAGGGCACCATCGCAGCCATGACCGCCCTGTGGGGCCTGCTGGCCGGCATCACCAGCCTCCGCATCGCGATCGCGATCGCCGGTGTCCTTATGCTGGCCACCCCGCTCCTGCTCCCCCGACAGGACCACGCACCCCAGCACGAGTGGGAACTGGCCCGGAGCCAGACCTGACCCACAGCAACTGGCTGATCCACTACGACCTCCGCCCGCCGCCGCCGACCAACCCCCAGCCTCACGTGCCCCTCAACGCGTCGCCAACGGCATGCGCAACACCGGCTAGTGTGATGTCCCGCAAGTAAGTTCAAGACTCGCCGGCATGGCTGGCACAGTCAGGGGCGCCGCCCCTGACCACCCCGCCAAGGGCCGATGGCCCTTGGAACCCGTTTTCGTGGCAGTGGCTGGCTTGCCAGCCACTGCCGCCCAAACAGGGGGTTCGGGGGAACCTGTTCCCCCGAATTCTCACGGGTCTCTCCGAGACGCCGCACTAGAAGCCCACGGCGGCGCCCAGGCCCACGCCGGAGCGGCTCTGGAGGCTCTGCCAGCTCAGCACGAGGCCCACATGGCGCCACGCCTGCCAGCCGCCCAGCAGGCTCAGCACCGTGTCGCTGCCCACGAACCCTGCTTGCAGCGAGGCGCCCCAGGCCTCGTAGCGCCAGTCCAGCCGCAGGCCACCCGCGACGTGCAGCTCGCTGCTGCTGGTGCCCGCAGCGCTGTCTGTGACGCGCAGGAAGCCCCCGCCGCCCTCTGCCCACAGCGCCAGGCGGTCGCTGCGCCACGCCTGGGCCGTGACCAGCACCCGCAGCGCCAGCGCGCTGCTGCCGGAGGGGAACACCGCGTTGAGCCGGCCGGCCAGCCGGTGGCCCAGCCACAGCTCGCCCAGGGCGTTCTCCTTATAGCCGCTGGCCAGCAGGGTGTAGTCCGCGAAAGCCAGCGGCCGACCCAGGTAGTGCGGCGGCCCCGAGCCGCTGGGCACACCGCCGTCGGCGGGTGGCACCACCTGCAGCTCCAGCGTGTCGCTGTCGCGGCGCAGGCGCAGCTCCACGTCCGCGTCGTCCTGGATCACGAGCTGGGTCACGCGGCCCGGCGGGCCGGCCAGCGCGCTCTCCAGGCCGCGTTCACCCACGCGGAAGCGCCGCTGCGGCTCGTATCCCTGCGGGCCCAGCAGGGCTCCGTCCGCCTGGTACTGGTAGCGCGGCACGCCGGTCTCGGCGATCACGATCACGTACAGGCGCAGTGCCGCCGGCGCCGAGGTCTGGCCCGAGGGCGGTTCGCCCAGGGGCCCGGCAGCCTCCCCGGGCTCCGCGGGCCGGTAGCGCAGCACGGCGGCCACCTCGGGATTTGGTGAGACCACGCGCAGGCGCGCGGCACCGGTCACGCGCCAGCGCCCCGCCACCACGGTGATCGGCGCACCGCTCGCCGGCAGCTCGTGCTCGGGCCGCTCGGCCTGCGTGGCGAATTGGTTGCGCGAGACCACCAGGCCCTGCGCCTGGGCGGGCGGTACCCCGGCCACCGAGGGCAGAACGAAAAGCGCCACTGCCAGCGCGACCCGCAGCACCCGTGCCCCGGCCCGCCCGCGCGCATCGGCCGCGCCCGAACGGCGTGGGGGCGGCGGATTTTGCGGGCTGGCGGTGCGCGCCATGGTGGCCTGCAGGGTTGATGTTTCGCGGCGGAGGGGCTTTAATCCAGGGAAGTCCGCGCGGTTCGGACCGTCGAACGGAGCGGCCTATGCGATGGGCCGCCGTCCCCACTACCCTTGGAGGTTCCCTATCATGAAGACCCGGTTGCGTCTGCCTGGGGTGCTGCTGCTGGCCACGGTGATGATTCTCGCCGCGTGCGGAAAGAGTGTTTCGCGGCGTCAGGCCACGGAAGCGATCGACCTGAGCGGGCGCTGGAACGACGTGGACTCCCAGGAGGTCTCGGCGGCCATGATCCAGGACGCGCTGACCTTCGGGTGGATCGACCAGTGGCAGCGCACCAAGGGTCGCAAGCCCGTCGTGATGGCCTATGGCGTGAAGAACCGCAGCACGGAACACATCAACACGCAGACCTTCATGAAGGACCTCGAGCGGGCGTTCCTGCGCTCCGGCCGGGTCTCGGTGGTGGCGGATAAGGATGAGCGGCTGCAGTCCCGCGAGGAGCGCGCCGACCAGCAGCAGGGCCTGACGGCCAATCCGGCCCGCATCGGCAAGGAGCTTGGCGCGGACTTCGTGCTGACGGGGGTGCTGAACTCCATCGTGGACCAAGAGGGCGGCGAGAAGGTGGTCTTCTACCAAGCCAACCTGGAGCTGATCAACGTGGAGACCAACGAGAAGGTCTGGATCGGCGACAAGAAGATCAAGAAGTTCATCGAGCAGTCCAAGTTCAAGCTGTAGACCCGGAGCCGCCCGATCATGCTCCGGATGCTATCCTCCCCGCTGCGGGCCCTTCCGCGTCTCCTGCTGTGGGTGGCGCTGGCCGCGCTGTTGGCGGCCTGCTCGCCGCACCGCGCCCTCTATCCGCGGCTGGAGCAGCTCTCGCGGCAGGGCAAGTACCTGGAGGCCGCGCAGGTCGTCGAGAAGAACAAGGCGGAGTATGGCGACCGCAACAGCGTGCTCTACAACCTGGACCGCGGGGTATTCTACCACTACGCTGGCCGCTACAAGGAGAGCAACGAGGCCTTCGCGGCGGCCGAGCACCGCATGGACGAGCTGTACACCGAGTCCATCAGCGGCAACGTGGCGGCCTTTGCCCTCAATGACAACACGCTGCCGTACCGGGGCGAGGACTTCGAGCAGGTCATCGTCAATATCTACCGGGCGCTCAACTACATCGAGCTGGGGCAGACCGACGAGGCGCTGGTGGAGGCCCGCAAGGTCAACCTGAAGCTGGAGCAGATCAACGACAAGTACCCGGCCGGTGCGAAGAACGTTTACAAGGAGGACGCCTTCGCACGCCTGCTGGCCGGGGTGCTCTACGAGATGGGCGGCACCCGCGACGACTTCAACGACGCGTACATCTCCGATCGCCTGGCGGCCGATGCCTACGCCAACGACTTCTCCAAGAACTACGGCGTGCAGGCGCCCGAGGCCCTTGCGCGCAACCTGCTCACCACCGCCACCTTCATGGGCTCGGATGAGCTGCAGGCGGCCCAGCAGCGCTTCCCCGGCGCCAGTCCGATTCCGCTGCAGACCCTGCGGCAGGAGGGGCAACTCTACTTCGTGCACTTCGCCGGGCGGGGCCCCACCAAGGTGGAGGACGCCATCCGCGCCCTGATGCCGGACGGCAACCACATCAAGATCGCCTTCCCCCGCTACAAACCCAGCTACTACGTCATCAACGGTTCGCGCGTGTTGGTGGATGGCCAGCCGGGCACGACGCTGCAGACCGCCCAGCCCATCGGCGCCATCGCCGTGGAGAACCTGCAGAACCGCAAGGGGCGCATCGCCGTCAAGGCCATCGCGCGCGCCACGGTGAAGTATCTGGCCAACAAGGCCCTGCAGGAGCGCGCCCGCAAAGAGAGCCAGGGCGCCGGCCTGCTGGCGTTCGTGGCGGGCAACGTGTTCGCCGAGGTCTCCGAGCAGGCCGATCTGCGCTCGTGGCAGACCCTGCCGGACAAGGTGCTGATCGGGCGCGTGCTGGTGCCGCCCGGCAAGCACCACGTGCAGGTGCAGTTCACCACCGGCGGCGCCAGTGTGGTGGCCACGCGCGACCTGGGCGAGGTGACCGTCGACGCGGGCCAGACGCGCTTCTTCATCCTGCACACGCTGCAGTAGGCTGGGAGCGAACCGGCCCTCAGCCGCACAGGCCCCGCGCCCCGTGCTTGCCCGCCGGGCGGGCGCTGGGCTAACCTGGGTGCCTGGGCGCGGCCACGGCCGGCCTGCCCCCGGCGGCGCAGTGCAGCCCCGTCGCGGGCGCTACGGGCCGCCAAGGCCGGCTCCTCGACTCCATTCCCTGACGACGCAATCCATGCCCACTGCATACGATGTTGCCGTGATCGGCTCCGGCCCCGGAGGCTACGTGGCCGGAATCAAGGCGGCCCAGGCCGGCCTGAAGTCCCTCGTGATCGAAAAGGAACGCCTGGGCGGCGTGTGCCTCAACTGGGGCTGCATCCCCACCAAGGCCCTGCTGCGCAATGCGGAACTCTACGAGGTACTGCAGGAGGCCGATGCCTATGGCTTCACGGTGGGCAAGCTGGGCTTCGACGCGGGCAAGATCGTGGACCGCTCGCGGCAGGTGGCGGACAAGATGAGCCGCGGCGTGGCCTCCCTGCTGCGCAAGTACAAGGTGGAGCAGCTGGCGGGCACCGCGCGCTTCGTGGCCCCCACGCGCCTGGAGGTGACCGGTGCGGACGGCAAGGCACAGACGGTGGAGGTGGGCAACGTCATCATCGCCACCGGCGCGCGCCCCCGCCGCATCCCGGCGCTGCCGGTGGATCACGTCACCTCGCTGGACTACCGCGATGCGCTGCAGCTCAAGAAGTTTCCCAAGAAGCTGCTCATCGTGGGGGCGGGGGCCATCGGCGTGGAGTTTGCCTACTACTTCTCATCCTTCGGTGTGGATGTGCACCTGGTGGAGATGCTGCCCCAGCTGCTGCCCAACGAGGACGAGGAGATTGCCGCACAGCTCCTGCGCTCGTTCAAGAAGCGCGGCGTGCACTGCTACCCCGGCACGGCCGTGGAGGCCTTCAAGGTGGGCAAGACCAAGGTGGAGGCCACGCTGAAGGGGCCCAAGGAGGCCGCCCCCGTGACCTGCGACCTGGCCCTGATCGCGGTGGGCATGGAGGGCAACCTGGAGGGACTGGGCCTGGAGGCCGCCGGCGTGGCCAGCGAGCGCGGCTTCGTGAAGGTGGATGCCGCCATGCGCACCAACGTGCCCCACGTCTATGCCATCGGCGACGTGGCCGGCCATCAGCTGCTGGCCCACAAGGCCTCGGCGGAGGCGGAGGTAGCCGTGGCCGCCATCGCCGGGCACGCGGCGCCCCCGCTGGACTACGGGCAGGTGCCGGCCTGCACCTACTGCCAGCCCCAGGTGGCCTCCATCGGGCTCACGGAGGCCCAGTGCAAGGCGCAGGGCCTGCGCTACCGTGTGGGGCGCTTCCCCTTCGCGGCATCGGGCAAGGCCAATGCCCTGCGCCACCTGGACGGCATGGTCAAGCTGATCTTCGGCGAGCCTTACGGGCAACTGCTGGGGGCCCACATGATCGGCCCGGAAGTGACCGAGCTGCTGGCCGAGCTGGGCCTGGCGATGCGTCTGGAATCCACCTACGAGGAGCTGCTGGCAACCATCCACGCCCACCCCACGCTCTCCGAAGCCGTGTTCGAGGCCGTCGGCGTGGCTTACGGCACCAGCGCCAACCTCTAGCGGCGCCACGCCAGGGGGCGGTTTCGGCGCGGGTGTCGTTAAAGCAATAGGGCCCGCGAGGCCTTCGCAGGATGGTTTTGCGCGATGCGGCGCGGGCAAGCACTCCAGGCCCTAGTGCGGCTTGCGGCCGTGCAAGGTGGTGGCACTTTGCGTCGTTTCGTACTACATAGAACGTTAACCCTATCGTCGGTCACGCCCCTGGCGGCACGCGAACTATGAAGGTACGCGCGGCAAAGCGGACCATTGGACCCACCGGGATCCGCACCACGGTGCTGGCGGCTCACAAGCGCCTCACCGACGAGATCCTGGACAGTCTGATCGGCTGCAAGTACTTCCGCACCATGACGCCGGATATCCTGCGTCTGGTGCTGAAGACCGGCGAGTACCTGGAAGTGCCCGCCGGCCGCAAGCTGGTGGAAGAAGGGGCCTCGGACAACGACATGTTCTTCCTGCTGGACGGCACCGTGACGGTGCAGTCCGGCAACAAGGTGATCCTCCGCCTCAACACGCCCGGCGACGTCTTCGGCGAGTTCGCCGTGGTGAGCGATCAGGCGCGCTCCGCCGACGTCGTCACCGAGGCGGAATCGCGCCTGGTGCGCGTGTCGACGGCGTTCCTGCGGCGCTGGTCCGCCAATCCCAAGCTGGTGGTGGAGTTCTACACGGTCTTCTCGCACATCATGGCCGCCAAGCTGCGCGAGACCTCGCGCCGTGCGAGCCTGTACGAGGATGCCGTGCTGGAGGCGCGGGATCTGGCCTCGGCCCACACCCGGCTGGAATCGGAAATCCAGGACAAGCTCAACGAGATCACGCTCTACTCGCGCGTGATCGAATCGAGCACCTCGGCCGTGCTGATCACGGACACGGACGGCACCATCGTCAAGCGCAACGGCGCGGCGGCGAGCCTGCTGAGCGGGATGGGCATCGCGCTGGACGATGCGCCCACCAAGATCATGCAGTTGCTGGTGGACTTCGACCTGGGCAACTACCCGGAGTACGACTTCGGCCGTCCCTGGCAGGGCGAATGGGGCTACGAGACCGAGGACGGCCCGGTCGTGCTGCAGGTCACCGTGACGCCCATCTACGGCCAGCAGGACAAGCTGATGCACGTGGCCTTCCAGCTCGCGGACATCACCGTGCAGAAGGAGCAGGAGCATGCCCTGGCGGCCAAGAACGAGGAGATCCGCAATGCCCTGATGGATCTGGAGGCCACCTATCAGGAGCTGCAGCGCACGGATCTCATGAAGACCGAGACCCTCAACGCGATCTCCAACGAGCTGGGCACGCCGATCCGCAAGATCATCAACCACTCGTCCAAGCTCTACCAGGACCTGGGGGCCATCTCCGCCGACGAGCTGAAGGAGCACCTGGAGGCAATCCACGAGCAGACCGAGTTCCTGCGCATCGTCACGGAGAACATCAACTACCTGATCGACCTGCAGGCCGACCTGCAGAAGGTGGGCACGGCTCCCCTGGACCTGCGCAACGTGGCCCATGCCGTGGTGAGCGGGCTGGAAAACTGGGCGAAGCGCAAGCACATCAAGTTCATCGTGGAACTGCCCGACAAGCCGCTGATGCTGATCGGCGACGAGGAGCAGTTCCGCACCGTGTTCAGCCTGCTGGTGGAGCAGGCCCTGCTGGTGAGCAAGGCGCGCTCCACCGTGACCCTGCGCTGCGAGGCCCTGAACGCCTCCCAGCAGGTGCACATCGAGATCGCCTACCAGGGCCCCAGCTTCAAGAGCCTCTCCGCCACGGACAGCGCCGCCAAGGGCCGCATGGGGCTCATCATCGGCCTGCCGCTGGCCCGCAAGGTGATCTCGCAGTACCAGGGCACGCTGCAGTTCCAGGGCGATAAGCGCAAGGGCGCGGTGAGCGTCGTGCTGCCCCAGGTGCAGAAAGCGGGCGATGAGCGCCCCAACCGCATCATGATCGTGGACGAGCAGGACATGGATCGCATGATCGCCAAGGGCGTCATCGACCACCTGTGGCCCGATTCGATCATCCTTTCCACGGACAATCCCTTCGAGTTCCTGGACAACTACGAGGACTTCCGGCCGGACCTGGTGATCATCGATCCGGATATCACGGAGACGGGTTGGAGCAACCACCGCGTGCTGGCCGCGCTGGTGCAGAACCGGCGCCACATCTGCCCGATCCTCGCCGTCAGCTCGCTCTACAAGGACTTCGCCGAGCGCACCATCGCCGTGGAGCGCGGTGTGGCGGACTTCCTGGAGAAGCCCTACTCGATCTTCGACCTGCGCTTCAAGGTGAAGTCCCTGCTCTCCTCGCACCGCAAGGAGGAGACGCTGCACCACACCATGGATCAGGCCCAGCGCCAGGCCTACACCGATGGCCTGACCAAGCTGGCCAACCGCAAGCACTTCGACGAGTTCCTGGAGACCCAGATCGAGTACTCGCGGCAGACGGGCAAGCCCTGCTCGATGATCCTGCTCGATATCGACAATTTCAAGCACTACAACGACACCAACGGTCACCAGTTCGGCGACGAGGTGCTCAAGGGGATCGGCCGCGTGCTGCGCGATTCCGTGCGCTCGTCCGATTTGGCGGCGCGGTACGGCGGCGAGGAGTTCGTGGTGGTGCTGCCCGAGACGCGCAAGGAGATGGCGGCCGTGGTGGCGGAGAAGGTGCGCCGCAGCATCTGCGAGCGCAAGTTCCCCAACGGCGAGAAGCAGCCCCTGGGCCTCGTCTCGGCCAGCTTTGGCGTGGCCACCTTCGAGGACGATGCCAAGAGCGGCGAGGAGTTGATCCGGGCCTCGGACGAGAGCCTCTATGTCTCCAAGGAGCGCGGCCGCAACTGCATCACCGTCGCGGGCCAGAGCCCCCGGGCGGGGGAAGGCGAGCCCGCGCGTGTCGTGGGCGGGGGCAGCTAGCCGCGGCTGATACGCAGCGCTCCGGGTGCCGCCGGCTTCCCGGCACCATCGATTCCTGCATGCCGCGGACGGCCCGCGCCCCGGCGCTCCTGCCGCCACGCCCCGCCAGGCTTTGTTCTTGTATTGCCTGAGTGCTGTCAGGGTGCGGCCATTTGTCATTTCGAGGCCCGCAGCGCGGGCCGAGGAATCTGTTTTGTCGTGCGGCACAACAGATTCCTCGCTGCGCTCGGAATGACAGGCCGGGTTGACCCGGGCGCATCTGCTGGTGTTTCCCAACCAAGCCTAGACGATGCGCTTGAAGCGCTTCTCCAGCTCGCGCAGGGGGAACTCCACCCACACGGGCCGGCCGTGGGGGCAGTACAGGTTGATGTCCAGCCCTTCCAGCTGGGCCACCAGCGCGGCCATCTCCTCCCGGCTGAGCACGTCGCCCGCGCGGATGGCGGCATGACAGGCCACGCGCTCCAGGATCTCGTTGAAGACCTCCTCCAGGCGCCCGCTCTTGCCGAACAGCGCCAGCTCGTCCAGCACCTCCAGGATCAGCGCCGCCACGTCGCGCCCGCCCAGCAGCGCCGGCACCTGGCGCACCAGGAAGCTGTTGCGCCCGAAGCCCTCGATCTCGAAGCCCAGCCGCGCCCACTGGGGCAGGTACTGTTCCAGCAGCAGGGCGTTCTGGGCGCTCAGCTCCAGCTGCTGGGGCACCAGGAAGCGCTCGCCGGCCGGCGTGCCCGCGTAGAACTGCGCGCGGTACTGCTCGAACAGGATGCGCTCGTGGGCGGCGTGTTGATCCACCAGCAGCAGGCCGTCGCCGTGCTGCACGAGCAGGTAGGTGTTGTGGAACTGCGCCAGCACCACCAGCCCGCCGTCCAGCAGCGCCGCGGACGGCTCCCCGCGGGGATGCCCGCCGGGCGCCAGCGCCCCCGGGCCCAGCCCCGCCGTGAGCGGCTGGAAGTGGAAGTCGCTGCCCTCGAACGGACGCGCGGCCCCGGCCTGCGAGGGTGCCCCGCCGAGGGCTGGGTGCGGCCGGGCTTCCGGGCCGGACAGCGGCGCTTCCCCGCGCAACCCGCGGCCCGGCAGGCCACTGCCCGCTCCACCGTGCAGCCCACTTCGCAGTTCGCCCGGCAGCCCCGCTGAAGCCAGCGGCGGCGCGGCGCCGTCGTGCACGTGGGCCGGTTCGCGCGTGGGGAAGGCCGCGCCGGGTGCGCTGCCCGGCGTGGGCGCGAAGCCCGGCAGGGCCGCTTGACCGTCCGGGCCGGCCTCCGGCGCGCGCCCCGGCCCGCCCGGGAGGGGCGGGGCCTCGGCGTGGAACACCGCCCGCCGGGCGCCATCGCGCAGCTGTCGGCCGAGCTGATCGGCCAGCACGGTGTGGATGAGCTGCGGGTTGCGCAGACGCACCTCGCTCTTGGCGGGGTGCACGTTCACGTCCACCTCCTCCGGCACCAGGTCCAGCATCAGCACGTAAGCCGGGTGCCGATTCGTCATCAGCAGGGTGCGGTAGGCCTGGTACACGGCGTGGTTGATGCCCGCGTTCTTGATGGGCCGCCCGTTGATGAACAGGTACTGCCAGCGCCGGCTGGACTTGGAATGGCTGGGGTGCGAGAGCAGCCCGGCGAAGCGCAGCGCCGGGGCCTCCCCCGCCGCGGGCAGCAGCCCCTCGTGCAGTTCGCGCCCGAAGAGCTGGTAGACGCGCTCGGCCAGGGTGGCGCAGCGGGGCAGGTCGTGCAGGGGCCGCCCGTTGTGCACCAGCCTGAAGTGCACGCCCGGGTGCGCCAGCGCCAGGTTCACGAAGGCCCCCTGCACGTGTTGCAGCTCGGTGGCCGTGGCCCGCAGGAACTTGCGGCGCGCCGGCACGTTGTGGAACAACTCCTCCACCACCACCTTGGTGCCGCGCGGAAAGCCCACCCGCCCCGTCTCCTGCAGCACGCCGCCTTCCACCGCCAGCCGCGTGCCGCCCGCCGCCTCGTCCGCACAGGTGACCAGCTCGAAGCGCGAGACGGCCGCGATGGAGGCCAGCGCCTCGCCGCGGAAGCCCAGCGTGGCGATGTGGGCCAGTTCCGCCTCCTCGTGCAGCTTGCTGGTGGCGTGGCGTTGGATGGAGCGCAGGGCATCCGCCTCGTCCATGCCGCTGCCGTTGTCCAGCACGGTCATGGCGGTCTTGCCGCCCTCGCGCAGGGTCACGGAGATCTGCGTGGCGCCGGCGTCGAGCGCGTTCTCCAGCAGTTCCTTGACCACCGAGGCCGGGCGCTCCACCACCTCGCCCGCGGCGATCTGGTTGATCAGGCGCTCGGGCAGCAGGCGGATCGGGCGCGGGGGGCGGTAGGCGCGGCCCGGCTCGGCGAGGCCGGAGCCGGGCCGCACCTCGGCGCCGGGGGCTTCGGGCTGCTCGGACGGGCGAGGCGGTGCGTCCATGCGGGTCGCCGGCGCGGGTGGCGGAGCGAAGTTGACGCAACGGGTGGTGGTGCGGCTGCGGCAGAATCCGGGGTGGCGGTGCGGCCCAACCCCTACTCTCTATCGTGTACCCCGGAGCGCCTCCCAGGGCAAGCCGACATCCGGCACACCGCGGGGGCGCGGCGGGTTGTGCACGGTGGCGCGGGCGGCCGTGCTCCCGGCGGGCGGGCCGGGAGGCCCGCCCCACCCCACTTCGGCCGGGCCGCCCAGGCCCCGGTGGCGGCGGGCGTCCTTCAGCCGTGCAGACCTGGCCCGGTGG
>Ga0209919_1000502_pt1 | contig 19910 bp, 17 predicted proteins | sample SalPon2A_C_D2_MG_FD_185721 | JGI IMG/M metagenome (GOLD analysis project Ga0209919, IMG submission 185721) | Soil microbial communities from South San Francisco under conditions of wetland restoration - Salt Pond MetaG R2A_C_D2_MG (SPAdes)... | ecosystem: Environmental > Terrestrial > Soil >... | reverse complement strand
CAAGGCCAAGGTCGACACCCGTCTGCCCCAAGGGGTGGTGTTCGCCCCCTACCACTTCGCCGCCGCCGGCCTCAACCGCCTCTACAGAGGCGAGGCCGCCGTCGCCGTCGAGCTGAGCAAGTAAAGAGCCGAGCGGGGAATACGGAAGTCGGCATACAGAATACAGAAGGAAAACCGGGCAAGCCTGGTTTCGGCATTTTCAGCGGAACGAAAAAAGCCTCCCTAACCGGGAGGCTTTTTTCGTTCCGGGTGTGCCAATGCTGTCAGGCTCTGGCCTCGGTGAAGTTGTCCTGGTTTTGGGTGATGAGATCGAGGCTCTTGCGCAGCAGCATCGTGATGCTGAGGCCGTGTTCTTCGGCCAGGTCGCGCAGGGTCTCCATCTCTTCGTTATTGACCCGGCAGGAAACGATGAATTTCTTGGGATTGGTGCTTGTTCTCGCCATGCTATGCCTCCGTTTTATGTAGTGGTAAGTGTCGCCGCCTTGCGCATGCAAAGCGGTAAATGCTTGTGTCTACGTTATTGCAAATGGGTTGCCAGTCTTGAGGCCTGCCGGCGAAGTAGGTGAAAGGACCCTCTAATATCAACTACCTGCGGTTTTTCCAGGGAAACATCGCCGGAAAGGGCGTGGGAAGGGGATGGTCCAATCTGTAACAATTCGCGACGGGCCGAGACGTTCGTGGCCAGAAATTGGGTCAGCCATGGCACATCGGGTGCGGAGGGGGAAATATTTGTTGAATTAAGGGATCAGGAGGTAAAATGAAAGAGTACCCATTGGGGATCCGATCCTCGACCGACGGAAATCAAGCCGAAAGGAGTCAGACATGCCGGGCGAACTGGAACTGCGGAAATTCGTGGCCCCTGAATATATCTTCGGTGCCGGAGCAAGGCGTCTGGCGGGCCGTTATGCCAGGAAGCTGGGGGCGCGCAAGGTCCTCGTCGTCTCCGACCCCGGCGTGGTCGCCGCGGGCTGGACCAAGGACGTCACCGACAGCCTGGAGGAAGAAGGGCTTCCTTATGCGCTCTATACCGGAGTTTCCCCCAATCCGCGGGCCGAGCAGGTGATGGCCGGTGCCGAGGTCTACGGTGCGAAGAAATGCAACGCCCTGATTGCCGTGGGGGGCGGCAGCCCGATGGATTGCGCCAAGGGGATCGGCATCGTCAGTTCCAACAAGAAGCACATCCTGCAGTTCAAGGGGGTGGACCAGGTGCAGGTTCCGATGCCCCCCCTGATCTGCGTGCCGACCACCGGCGGAACCTCCGCCGACGTCTCCCAGTTCGCCATTATCACCAACCCGCTGGAAAAGATCAAATTCGCCATTATCAGCAAGTCCGTTGTGCCCGATCTTTCCCTGATCGATCCGGTCACCCTGACCACAATGGATTCCTACCTGACCGCCTGTACCGGCCTCGACGCCCTGACCCATGGAATCGAAGCCTTTGTTTCCAATGCCAGCTCCCCGATGACCGATCTGAATGCCCTGGAGGCGATCCGGCTGGTTTCCGACCACCTCCTGGAGTCGATCAGGAATCCCAAGGATATCAAGCTGCGCGCCAAGGTCATGGAGGGCAGCCTTCTGGCCGGACTGGCCTTCTCCAACGCCATCCTGGGGGCCAACCACGCCATGGCACACAGTCTCGGCGGGGAGGTCGATCTGGCCCACGGCGAGTGCAACGCCATCATCCTGGATCATGTGGTCGAATTCAACTTCCCCTCCTGTCCGGAACGCTTCGATCGCATCGCCGAGGCCATGGGGCTCGATCTTCGCGGCATGAGTTCGAAGGAGAAAAAAGCGGCCCTGCTGGCGAAGGTCAGGGAGATCAAGAAGGAGGCCGGAGTCGACCGGGTGCTCAAGGAGCTTGGGGTCCATCGGACCGACCTGCCCCCTCTTACCGCAAAGGCGCTGCAGGATCCCTGCATGGTGACCAATCCGCGCCGGCCGAACCGGCGGGACATCGAGGTAATCTATGAAGAATCCCTCTGATGATCCGGAAGACCTGGATGCCCTGAGGGAGGACCTGATCGGCCTCGGCGAGCGTTCCCTGCGCAAAAGCTATTATCCCGAGCTGCAGAAACGCCTTGGGGAACTGGAGCGGTTCAAGGCCTTTCTCGATCACGGCAACGACGCCATATTTCTCATCGAGGTTCCCACGGGTAAAATCGTCGACGCCAACGATTCCTCCTGCCGGCAGCTGGGCTGGCATCGCGAAGAGCTGTTGAAACAGTCGATTTTCGACGTCTCCGACCTGGAGCGCGTCGAGAAGGCGAAAAAACTGATCTGCGACGTCGGGGAAACCGACCGGGACCGGGCCCTGGTGGAGGCCGTCCTGCACCGGCGGGAAGGCGAGGAGTTCATCGCCGAGATTACCCTCGGGCGGATGTTTTTTCAGGAATCGGAGTCCGCCTACGTCATCGCCGTCGCCCGCGACATCACCAAGCGCAAGAGGGCAGAAGAGTCCCTGGCCGAGCGGACGAGGCTGGCCGAACTGGGCGCCGAGGTCGGATCGATCCTCACCACGACCGGAACTCTGGAACTCACCCTGCGGCGCTGCGCGGAAGCGCTGGTTCGTTACACCGAAGCCGCCTTCGGGCGGATCTGGGTCGTGAGCAGCACCGACCCGAGCCTGCTGGAGCTCAAGGGGAGCGCCGGCATGGATACCCGGATCGACGCCAGCCAGGGCCTCCGGAGGATCGGCGAATCGAAGGTGGGGATGGTGGCCAGGGAGCGCAAGCCCTACCTGACCAACTCGGTTATCGACGACCCGTGGATCACCGACAAGAAGTGGGTCAAGCGCGAAGGGATGGTGGCATTTGCCGGATATCCGCTGCTGGTCGAGGATCGCGTGATGGGAGTGGTGGCCCTTTTTTTCAAAAAGCCGATGACCGAGGCTGTCCTGACCGCCATCTCCTCCGTGGCCAATGAAATCGCCGTCAATCTCCAGCGGAGGCGGGCCGAGGTGTCCCTGGCGCAAAGCGAGAAGCAGTATCAGACCCTGGCCGAGGTGTCGCCAGTGGGTATTTTTTATGCCCGCGCCGACGGCGCTCCCCTCTACGTCAATGAGAAATGGTCTGAAATCACCGGCTATGCCCGCAAGGAGGCCCTGGAAAAGGAGTTGTTCTGGGGGCTTCTACCGGAGAGCGCCGAGGGTATCCTGTCGGCCTGGAAAGAGGCGGCGGAAAAGGAGAAGCCTTTCGTCGCCGAATACCTTCTCAACCATCCCCGGGGAAAAAAGCTCTGGGTGGTCGTTCGGGTCATGGCCGAAAGGGATGCCGAAGGCAAAATCATCGGCCATGTCGGCACCTTCATCGATATCACCGAACGGAAGAAGGCGCAGATGGAGCTGCTCAAAAGCGAGGAGCGGCGCCACAAGCTCCAGGCCGAGGTCGAGTATGCCGCCGATGTCCAGCGAAAGCTGCTGCCTTCGGTCCCTCCGCGGGTGCCGGGGTTTGAATTCGCCGCCCGCTGCCAGCCGGCCTACCAGGTCGGCGGCGATTTCTTCGACTGGCAGGAGACGGGGACGGGGTTGCTGACCCTGACCCTGGGCGACGTGATGGGCAAGGGGATGGCGGCGGCCATGCTGATGGCGACGGTAAGGGCCTCCCTGCGCGCCCTGTCCTCGTCCCATCCCCCGGCCATGGCGCTTCAGCAGGCAGAGCGCGCCCTGCGCGGCGATCTGGAAAATTCCGAAAGCTTCGTCACCCTGTTCCATTCCCACCTCAACTTCATGAAGCGGTCCTTGACCTACGTGGATTGCGGTCATGGATACGTCTTCCTGCTGCGCTCCGACCTCCGGGTGGACGAACTGCTCCCTCGGGGACTTCCCTTCGGCGTGCTTCCAGGCCAGGGCTTCCAGGAAGGAGAGGTGACCCTCGAGCCGGGCGATATCCTCATCCTTTTCAGCGACGGGCTGGTCGATCTTTTCCAGAACCTCGACCTGGAGGACGAGACCCTGGCGACCCAGCTCTGGGAGGGAAGTGCGGAACAGATTGTCGAGCGCCTCTTCGAGCATGTACCTCCGGAGGCCGAGCAACCGGACGATATGACGCTGGTGGTGGTGCGTTGCCTGGAGGAGGCATGAAAAGTTCAATGTTCAAGGTTCAATGTTCTATGTTTTATGTTCCAGGGCCCCGCCGTTTTGTCGCAAAAACTTCTGTGCCCAAGGTAGTTAAATCCCCGGAAGCTGGTAAAATTGATACGTATAAAAGGGTGCCTGAAGTGGTTCGGCTCGGGAATTCCGGATGAAAGCTTCCATGAGGGCTTCGGCTGTCCTTGCTTCCCGTAAAGCCCCTGTCGGCACCTTGGGACTTTAGCGAAAAGAAGCCACTGGGGGAAATGCCTTATGGCCAATCAGAACCCGAGTCCGCAGTTGTTCGGGGGGGGGCCGGTCTGGCACTCGGTGCGCGGGCACCGTTACACCTGGCTCGATGACTACCTCCCCCTGATCGGGGAGGAGGCGGTCGATCGCATCGCCCACAAGGTCGAGGTCCTGGCCGGCCTCGACCTGCAGTTCATCAATTCCACCAAGCAGGGCGGCGGTGTGGCGGAGATCCTTCGCTCCCTGGTGCCGTTGATGAACGGCCTCGGCATCCGGGCGCACTGGGCCAGCATCGTCGGCCCTCCATCCTTCTACGACGTCACCAAATCGATCCACAACATGCTGCAGGGTCTTCCCGGCGAGCTGAGCCGGGAGGCCAGGAGCCATTACGAGGATACCGTCGCCGCCAATGCCTCGATCATCGACCTCAAGAGCGACATGGTGGTGGTGCACGATCCCCAGCCCCTGCCCCTGATCCGCCATCGCAACGGGCATCGCCGCTGGATCTGGCGCTGCCATCTCGATCTGTCGACGCCGAACCTCGGGGTCCAGGATTACCTGCTGCCGATGGTCAACGGCTATGATGCCACCATCTTCTCTCTGCCCGAATACGCCTTGCCGGTCACCGTCCCGGCCAGTTTCATCCGGCCCGCGATCGATCCCTTCACCCTCAAGAACCGCATCCTCGGCAAGGACGAAGCCAGGGCCCGTCTCAGGCAGTACGGGATTCCCGTTGAAAGGCCGATCGTCACCCAGATCTCGCGCTTCGACCAGTGGAAGGACCCGGTCGGGGTGATCGAGGCCTGCAGGATGGCCCGCAACGAGGTCGATTTCACCCTTGTGCTTCTCGGCAATTTCGCCAGCGACGACCCGGAAGGGATGCAGCTTTACAAGCAGTTGCTGCAGAAACAGGATGACCGTGTCAAGATTCTCGTCGATGGCGATGATCAACTGCTGGTCAACGCCCTGCAGAGCCTCGCCGCGGTGGTCGTGCAGAAGTCCCTCCGCGAAGGCTTCGGCCTGACGGTTACCGAGGCCATGTGGAAGGGGCGGCCGGTCATCGGAGGACTGACCGGCGGGATCGGAGCGCAGATCAGGGACAGCTTCAGCGGTTTCCTGACCTCCTCGATCGAAGAGACGGCCGCAAGGATCGTCCAGATCCTGCGTGACCCGATGCTGGGGGACTATCTCGGACAAAACGCCCGGCAAACGGTCAAGGAAAAGTTCCTTCTCACCCGACTCCTGGAGCAGTATCTCGATCTGATGCTGGAGAAGGTTTGAGAGAGGGTTCGGGGAGCGCCGGCAATTGCCGCCCCACCCCTGTCAAGACCGACGGGAAAGCTATGCGCACCGATGCCGAAAATACGCATATAACCCTCATCAAACCCGCCTCCGGATGGGGGACCGTCGATTTCCGGGAGCTCGTCGAATACCGGGATCTCTTCCATTTCCTGGCCTGGCGCGACATCAAGATCCTTTACGCCCAGACGGTCCTCGGCTTTGCCTGGGCGGTGCTCAACCCGGCCATCCACATCATCATCTTCAGCGTGGTCTTCGGGAAGGTCGCCAAGGTGCCCACGGAAGGGATCCCTTACGTGTTGTTCTCGACGGTGGCCGTCATTCCCTGGACCTACATGTCCCAGGCGATGACCCAATCGAGCCAGTCCCTGGTGCAGGGGCAGAACATGCTCGGCAAGATCTATTTCCCCAGGCTCATCTTTCCGATTACGCCCGTCCTCGCCAGGCTGGTCGATTTCGGGATATCCATGCTGATATTGCTCGGCGTCTCCATCTACTACCATCTGGAGCCGACGTGGAATCTCGTTTTCTTTCCGCTGCTCGTGGTCATGATGATGAGTGTCGCCGCCGGTGTCGGCATGTGGCTCTCGGCGATGGCCATACGTTTCCGTGACGTGAAGTTTGCCATGACCTTTGTCATTCAGTTGCTGATGTATTCAGCGCCGATCGTCTACTCGGCCGCCTCGATTCCCCCGCAATACAGGATTCTCTACTCCCTGAATCCGCTGGTCGGAGTGATCGAGGGATTCCGGGCCTGCCTCCTCGGCCTGCCGATGCCGTGGCCCTACATCTGGCCCGGCCTCTTCACCACCGTCGTCCTGCTCTGTTCGGGGGCCATGTATTTCAAGCGGATGGAACGGGTATTCGTCGACGTGATCTGAAAAAAGCCCTCAAGCAAGGCGGTAGGTGCCGTGACAGACAAAGTCCTCGCCATCAAAGCTGAAAATCTGAGCAAATGCTACCGGATCGGGCTGAAGGAGGCCTTGCCGGACAGCCTCTCCGGAGCGTTTTTCGAATTTCTGAAAAGTCCCCTGAAAAACTACCGCAAATTCCGCTCCCTTTACACCTTTGACGATTGCGATGTAGAAGCCGAGGACCTCATCTGGGCCCTGAAGGGGGTTTCCTTCGAGGTAGGTCGTGGAGAGGTCGTGGGAATCATCGGCCGAAACGGGGCGGGCAAGTCGACCCTGCTCAAGGTTCTCTCCAGGATTACCTCCCCGACCAGCGGCGCCGCCGAGATCCGCGGCAGAATTTCGAGTCTGCTGGAGGTCGGGACGGGTTTCCATCACGAACTGACCGGCCGGGAAAACGTCTACCTGAACGGCACCATTCTGGGCATGAGAAAAACGGAGATTGACCGCAAGTTCGACGCGATCGTCGGATTCTCCGGCATCGAAAAGTTCATCGACACGCCGGTCAAGCGTTATTCCAGCGGCATGATGGTGCGGCTGGCATTCTCCGTCGCCGCCCATCTCGAGCCCGAAATACTGATGATCGACGAGGTTCTGGCGGTGGGGGACCTGGAATTCCAGAAAAAGTGTCTCAACAAGATGGAAGATGTTGGACAGGAGGGGCGCACCGTGCTTTTTGTCTCCCACAATCTGCCGGCGGTGACGCGTTTATGCCAACGGGTGATTCTGGTCGACGGCGGCAGGATCGTCGAGGACGGACCGCCCGGCGCGGTGGTCCGGAAATATCTGAACGCCGAGCAGGGGGGCGGAGCCGCCCAGGAATGGACCGATCTCGGGCAGGCTCCGGGCGGTCCGGTTGTCCGCCTGCGGGCGATACGGGTGCGAAACGTGGAAGGAGAAGTTTCCGAGGTGGTGGATATCCGCTCGCGTTTCGGCATCGACATCGAATACGAGGTCCTTCAGCCGGACCATCAGCTTCTGGTCCGGTTTGGCCTGCGCAACGAAAACGGCGACCTCATCTTCGTCTCTTTCGAACAGGATTTGGAATGGCGCGATCGCCCGCGGCCGCGGGGGCGATACCGGAGCACCGCGTGGGTTCCCGGCAACCTCCTCGCCGAGGGGATGCATTACCTCAATTGTTTCATCTCGACGATCAAGCCGGAGACGAACCAGGTCGGCGAATACTCGATCGTCGCCTTTCAGGTGGTCGACACCCTGGAAGGCGACTCTGCCCGCGGCAGTGTCGGCCGGAAAATTCCGGGGGTGATCCGCCCCCTCCTGGAATGGGAGACGCGCTTCGAGGCCATCTAGTCAGGTGGGGCTCCCGGGTGCGGTTGAATTTTAATTTCATGGTTTTATCGGTTCGGAGGAATTGTCTGTTGAGTCGCCATTCGACTTTGTTGGGATTTTATGTCTTTTCAAGGGGATCCATTCCTGGATGAGGGACTTGAAGGCCATGGAAGAACGGGGCCAGTGAACTGATGAAAAACGATAACAGGCTAAACATAATCGTATTGGTTGTTGTTTTCATATTGTTTTTTGGCCTTTTGAGCATTTACCGGGTCGATTTGGCTTCTATTGCGACATTGGGTCTGCTTCTGATGATGGTCTTTTTGAAGTTCCCTTATTTAGCCCTGGCTTCCGTCGTACTGGTCGTCCCTTTCGCCAGTATGGCATTGCTGGACCAGCAATTGGCCGGAATCCCCGGCATGAAGATTTCCAACTTGCTCATTTTGGCAACGACAGCCGTATATCTCTTTTCGGGGGAAAAAATTGAATTGGGGAAAAGGGAGCTTTTTTTCTTCGGGGGGATAATCCTTTTTTTGCTCCTGGGTGTATTAAGGAGTCTTCCGCATTTGAACGAAATCAACTGGAGCCTTGAGCCGAAGCTAGGTACTGCAAAATATGTCCTTACTTATTTCGTGAGGCCAATAATATATTTGATTCCTTTTCTGATTGTCGTCGTCTATATGAAAGATAGAAATAGTTTGTCTGTATTGAAAAATATAATAGCCATTTCTATGTTTTGTTTTTCACTGTATTTAATTGTTTTTTATCTTTTTTGGATACCCAACAAGGGAAATTTGGACTTCGTAAGGCATGTGATTTACCGAAAATTCAATATGCATTCGAATGACCTTGTTAATTATTACATACTGTTTTATCCAATATTGTTGGCAATATTTTTGTCGAAAAAAAATCTTGTTAACTTGACGAACCTTATTTTGAGTCTTATGGGGGTCGTGGTTCTTTATTCCAGGACCGGATATGTGGCCATTATTTTTTCAACATTATTGCTTTTGAGCATGACAAGAAATAAAAAATGGATACCTGTATTGGTTTTTGTCGGAATTTTAACGGTCTATTTTTTTCCATCCGACATTTTGGAGAGAAGCACTACGGGAATTTCAAGCGGAGATATCGATATAATAACGGCTGGAAGGACTGAACATATATGGATTCCACTGATAAAAGAGTATATCAATAACCCGGTTGAATTGATGGTTGGGAATGGCACAAACGCAATTCTCTATTCCAAATCCTTCAAAAGAGATTACATATTAAGGGTTGGCCATGCCCACAACATGTATTTAAATACGGTTTTGGAAGTTGGTTTGATTGGCTTGTCTTTTTTTCTTTATTATTTCTTTTCCTATTTAAAAACATTTGCGAGAAGCATCAAGGAACTTGAGGGTCAATATTATTTTCTGTTGGCTGGAGTCGTTGTTTCCGTATCCACCTTTATGTTGAGCGGTCTGTCGGGAAGGCAATTTTTCCCCGATTTGAGCAATATCTATTTGTGGATAGTTCTGGCGTTCGGCATATCGATCCTGAAGAGTTGTGAACATGATGAGGCAGCGTTGAATGAAGAAGAGAAAAATATGCTTTGTGTCACACAACCTTTATCCTCTGCTGACTGATACAAGGGAACGGTTTGTCGGAGGGGCCGAATTCCAGCAGGCCATGCTCGGAAGGCATTTCCACAATAATGGCTATGTCGTTTCATATATTACCGGCGTCTTTGACGGCAAGAGAGAAGATGAAACAATAGAGGGAAGAATAGTATACAAGACCTGTTCATATAAGGACGGAATCCCCGGCATCCGATTTGTTTATCCCAAGATTACAAGTCTATGGAAAAAGTTGAAAGCCGCCGATGCCGATATTTACTATCAAAGGTGTGCCGATTACGTTACCGGGGTCATCTCACTTTATTGCAAAGCACATGGCAGGATATTCGTATACTCCGGTTCGAATGACACCAATTTCATCCCTCGTTTAATCGGAGTTCCGTATCTGAGGGATAAGCTGATGTATTCGTGGGGGTTGAGAAATGCCTCCCACGTGATAGTCCAATCGACCCAGCAGCAGAAGTTGCTTTTTGAAAACTTCGGCATCAAGGGGCATGTCATCAAGAACGTGTACGAAAAAAAAGAGATCACCAGAGGCAAAAAATATGTCCTTTGGGTGTCAAATCTAAAAAAGGAAAAAAGGCCTGAATTGATTTTGAGAATAGCCAGGGGAAACCCACGGTTCGATTTCAAGATGATTGGAGGGGCTGTCCCCGGGCAGGAAGGGCTATTCGAGGCGATAAGAAAGGAGGCAATGGAAATTCCAAACCTGGAATTTCTTGGATTCCAACCGGTCGAGGAAACCGAAAGGTATTTTGACGGCGCCAGTCTTTTTATCAGCACCTCCGAGATCGAAGGATTCCCAAACACGTTTCTCCAATCCTGGGCCAGGGGGATTCCAACGATCGCTTTCTTCGACCCCGACCATGTCATTTCAAGAAACGGTCTCGGTGTCGTGGTGAGTTCCGAGACCGAGGTCGATCGAGGGGTTTTGAGCTTGTCGGATTGCTCGATCGATTACAGGCGGGCTATCCGGAAATACTTTAACGAGAATCATTCTCCGGAGAAATATGTCGAAAAACTGGATGAGATACTGGCCTCTCCAGCTGGCGTCTGAAAGCTTAAAAAGTGTTTTGAAAAGGCAACTTAGCTCCCGCTTGGCCGCCTTGACATCCTCCGTTTTCATGCCACTATTTACATTACGGGGAGGTGTCGCGATCAGAGCCTCGGGCGTGTCCCCAATCAGGGGTTGGAAAGGTTCATCGAGAAAATGACGTGTGACGCACCCTCTTGTCAAGCCATCCGAACAGGTGCCGGGAAGAAAAACCCTCCGGTTTGAAGCACTCTAGGTGAAGGGAGTTTGCCATGGGATCGTTATCCAGGTTCAAGATCAATGAGCAACAGGTGATTCAGGAGACGATCGAGGGCGAGGCCGTCATCGTCAACCTCGTAAGCGGGAACTACTACAGCCTGGACAAGGTGGGCGCGGACGTCTGGGGGAATATAGAAAACGGAAAATCCGTCGAGGAAATCCTCGAGGTGATCCCCAGGCTTTATCGGGGAGACCCCGCCGTGATGGAAACCTCCGTAAAAAGTCTCATCGATGACCTGGTCAAGGAAGACCTTATCGTTCCCGATGCCTCTGCTGACGAGGGAAGCCCTCAAAGCCCGGCAGCGAGTACGGCCGAAACACAGGCCGTGGAGGAGTTCGAGGCCCCGGTGCTGAAGAAATATTCCGACATGCAGGATCTTCTCCTGCTGGATCCGATCCACGAGGTGGACGAGGGCGGATGGCCCAACGTGAAGCCGGACCGGGACGATGAGGGATAAGATGGTTCCTGCCGGCGAAAAAAGCGGACCTGCTTCGCAAAAGGTCGGGGAGGCCGACCCTCTCGCCTTTTTCGACGAAGCCTATCGGGCGTTCGAGGAGGCCGAGCGGAAGACCGACGGGGCGACGGAGCGGTTTTTTGACATTGCCGATTATAGAGTCCGGCTGCGTTTTTCCTCGCCCGCCCTGGTGCCGATCATCACCCCGGCCCTGGAGCATCTTGAGGCCGACCGCTCACCGACGCCGGCCCTCACGGTCTGTGTGTGGGACAGCGCCTCGACCGGCGTCGGCATGCCGGCCCCGCCGTGGACGAGCGAAAATTATGGTGCGCGCGGAGAGATAACCGGCTACAGCAATGATCGCATTCATACGGTATTCGACCTCGGTTCCGGGGTGTTGAGCATGCTCGATCTGGAGCGGAACCTGGGTATTTTCTGGGTACGGGATGCCGATCGCCTTCCCTTCTGGGAGAGCGGAGCCCCCCTGCGGATAATTTTCCATTGGTGGATGCGAAGGCACGAGAACCAATTGACCCACGCCGCGGCGGTGGGAAACGCCGAGGGCGGGGTTCTTCTTGTCGGCAGGGGCGGCTCCGGCAAGTCCACGACGGCTCTGGCCTGCCTCGACTCGAGGCTGAAGTTCGTGAGCGACGATTACTGCCTGGTCCGGACCCGTCCCGTTCCGCACGTCTACAGCATCTACAGCTCCGGCAAGTTGACTTTCGGTTCTCTGGAGAAGTTCCCGGGTCTGGAAACGGTCTTCAGCCAGGTCGAGACCATCAAGGCGGACAAGATGCTCTACTTCCTGGGAAAGAAGTATTACGGCAAGATCGCATCCGGATTCCCTCTTCGGGCCATCCTTTTGCCGCACGTCAGGGGCGGCACCGACACGAGCCTGGAGCCGGTATCGCAGATCGCGGCACTGCGGGCGCTCGCGCCGAGTTCGATATTCCAGCTGCCGGGAGCCGGCCGGTCCGAATTCGAGACCTTGGCAAGACTGGTAAAGGAAATTCCGTGCTATGCCCTGGCGCTCGGCACCGATCTTCGGCAGATCCCCGAGGTGATTTCCGAGCTGTTGGACGGATGAGCCGCCGAGGCCAGGCCGGTTTTCGCCGGGCAAAGCTGAAAACAGACGAGGCAAGCCATGTATAAAAATTTGGATGAGCTTGGTGGTTGCTGGCCGACGCGCTTGCAGGAGCTGCTCTTGAAAGCCGCGCTTTTTCGTGGCGACGCCGCGCTTTCGGCCTGGAAGGAATGGATATCGAGTGTCGATATTGAAATTCTCGACTGGGGATCGTATCGTCTGTTGCCCCTTCTGTACCACAACCTCAATGAGCTGGGGATAAAAGATCCCGTAATGAAAAGGCTCAAGGGCGTTTATCGTTACACCTGGTTCAAAAACCAGATGCTCTTCACCGAAATGTCGCGCCTCCTGCAGTCATTCAGTGACGCCGGAATAAAAACCATGGCCCTCAAGGGGCCTGCCCTGGTCCTGCTCCATTACGGCGACTACGGTCTCCGGCCGATGGATGACTTCGATGTTCTGGTCCCCACGGAAAAAGCCACCGATGCCATCGACTTGCTGAGAAAGCATGATTTCGTCCCGACCAAGGAAGAGGCCCCCGAAACCATTCTGCCTAAACGGCACAGTACCCCTTTCAGGAATCCTGCCCAGTTGAGCATGGATCTGCACTGGCATATTTTCGAGGATCCCGTTTCCGAAACCGACGACAGTGATTTCTGGAATGCCGCGGTACCGGTGACGTTCAAGGGTGTCGCCACCTGTGCGCTCAACCCAACCGACCAGCTGTTTCATGCCTTTATCCATGGCATCCGGTGGAATGCGGCGCCGCCGTTTCGATGGATCGCCGACGTGATGACCGTTTTGAAGACCTCGGCGGATGAAGTCGATTGGAATCGGCTTCTCGCCAAGGCAAAGGAACATCGGGAGGTCCTGACAGTCGGAAACGGCCTTGATTATCTACAAAAAACCATGGGAGCCCCGGTCCCCGGGAAAGTCCTGCAGGCCCTGCGGAACACTCCCGTCTCGAGAAGGGAGGCCGTTCTCTACGATGTTCAGACCCGGCCTTACAACAAGTATGGCATGAACAGGTTCGCGCACATCCGCGAGGAATATCGAAAATACCTGCATGCGGAAGTGGGCGAAAGCTTCAAGGATAAGCTGCTTAGTTTTCCCGATTTTATAAAAGAGTTCTGGCAGATTGAGAATTACTGGATGATACCCCTTTGTGCCGTCAAAAAATCATTCGGGCGGATATCGCAATGGGCACGGTATGAAAGAGCGGAAAAATAAATGACTGTCTAATGCCGAGGTCCTGCCGGTTGGCCTGAGATGGTTGGGATGAGGTAGTCAACTTTATCTGAATTGAATCCATGCTGTCCCGATCAGTAGTCAAACAGCATCGCAAGCTCCCCAGCCAGATCCCCTTCCGTCAAATCGGTGAGCCTTCTTTTTTCTGTGCCGACGCATTGTTTCAACCTGCAGTCGCATTTGACGTATAATAGATATTCCAGCCATTGAGTCAGTATCAGATGCTGAAGGCGAAATCTCAATCCCTGTTCGAAATCTTTTCTATTGATGGGGAAAACGGACGAATATCCTTCCACGTAGGATTTCGTGTTTTTGAGAGCGTTCCCAATCTCGTACTTTCCGCGAAAGTGAATATGGAGGATGGATTGAGCGAGCTCATAGGCGCGCGGCCCCACTTCGGCCTTCTCCCAGTCGCAAATTCCGATGATCTCCCGGGATTGCGGGTCTACGAATAAATTGCCCTGGTGGTAGTCGCCGTGCACAAGCGTATCGCAGGGGATTGAATCCCGGCTGGTGAGACGCGAGGCGAGTTCGAGTTTCAAATCAATGTATTCCAGGGTTTTCCGGTCGAGTTCTTCCAGGGTTCCCTTTGAACGAATCCTGGATTTGTATTTTTTCAGCGCCTTTATGGCGGATGGGATGGATCTTTCCAGGCTTAACATCCTGGTATACAGAAGGTCGGGAATCCCCCTTGCGCTCTGCCGGTGAATGTCTCCGAGCAATCTTCCCATTCTCACATAGTCGTCCGTCCCATATTGTCTGGAACGATCGCTCTCGACAAAGGGATAAACGGTATAAATCCTTGAATCATATTCGACGTGTTTCTGGCCGTTTGCCGCAGGCAGCATGCATATGGCCGGAACGCCTCCGCCGCGCATGAACTCCTCAACCGTGGAAATATAGACAAGCCGCTCCTTGATCTCTTCGCGAACCGACTTGACGAAATACTTGCCGGAACTCGTCACGAGAAAGAAATTCCTGTTGAGCCAGCCTTCCTGGTCGATTAAAAAATCAACGAGGGTGCCGAGGGCGAAATCGGAAAGAAGCCTTTCGACATGACCGGCGTTCATGACGGGGGGAGTGTTTCCGTTTCGCCGCCGGCCCAGCCGGTTTCTGAAGATGGTTGAAAGCGACGTGCTCATCTTCCTCTCCCCCCGCAGACTCCGATTCCCCGGGTCAGGTGATCAGGCCCATCTTGCGCCGGCGATCCAGGGACGCCTTGATGATCCGCACGCGCTGCGTGATGAAGGCGCGCTGGGTGATGCCCTTGTTGCTGCTGTGGATGCGGCGCCGGAAGACGACCTCGGGGATCATCACCATCTTGAGGCCCTGCTCCATGGCGCGCATTACCCAGCTGACGTCCTGGCCGATCTTCCAGTGGGTCTCGTACAGGCCAACCCGGAAGAACGAGTCGCGCCCGACCACCAATGCGCTGGGCAGATACCCCGGCACGATCGTCGTGTCGCAGGCAATCTTCTCCTTGAGGCTTTCATCGACGTCGGGGCTGAAGAACTGCTGCAGGTGTCCGAAAACGATGTCCGCCTTGGGGTCCGCCTCGAACGCCGCCATCTGTAGCGCGAGTTTTTCGGGCTGCCACAGGTCGTCGGCGTCGAGAAAGGCGAAGAAGTCGCCCCGGGCTTCCTCGATGCCCCGGTTGCGGGCCGCGCCGGTGCCGCCGTTGGGCTGGTGGACATAGCGCACCGGCGGGATGAAGGGTTTCACCGCCTCCGCTGTCCCATCGGTCGACCCGTCGTCGACGACGACGATCTCGATGGGCCGGTAGGTCTGCGCCAGGGCGCTTTCGATCGCCTCCGCCAGGTAGCGCTCGCCGTTGAAGACCGGGATGATCACACTGACCAGAGCATTCACCTTTCGAATTCCTTTCCCGTCTGTTTCGCCTTCTTACCCTGATTTGCGTTCGATGGACGTTTTCAGCGTTCGCAGCAGATTGGAGAAATTCGGTCGTCCCTGCAGGGAGAGATTGGAGTGGTGCATCCGTCGGAAAAGCAGGGTTTCCGGGACGATTCCCATCGCAATGCCGGAATCCTTGGCGCGCGAAAACCAGTCGACATCTTCCCCCGTCCGGTAGCCGGCCTTGAAACCGCCGATCTTTTCGAAGGCCTCCCTTTTGACCATCAGGGTGCTGGGAACGTAGCCGGGGTGATCGATTTCCAGCAGCTCCTTTTTGAAGGAAGCCTGGACCGGCGCTCCGGGTTCGAGGACGATGCGCTGGTTGGCGATGGTGTAACCGGTTTCCGGATGCGCCTGGTGGTAGCCGACCTGGGCGCTCAGCTTGTTCGGCGCCCAGCGGTCGTCGGCGTCGAGGAAAGCGAGGAAAGCGCCTCCCGCCAGGGCGATTGCGGTGTTCCTGGCCGCCGATACGCCCTGGTTTTCCTGGAAAAGGTAGCGCACCTCCGGGTAGGAACGGGCTATTTCAGCGCTGCCATCCGTCGACCCGTCGTCGACGACGATGATTTCAAACGGACGATAATCCTGGTCCAGGACGCTCTGGATGGCTTCCCTCAGGTACTTTTCGCCGTTGTAAACCGGGATGATCACGCTCACGAGAGGATTGTCCATAGCCAAATTCCTTCCTTTCCCTTTTACTCGTTCCTGGTCCGTTTCATCCCCGCCGCCGGCCTCGCGGCTCCTTTGCCCATCTCCTTGCGGCGGTCGAGCGACATCTTGATGACCTGGAGGAAATAGGAGCGGCGTTTTTCCTTGTCCTGGCTGATATTGCTTTCATGGATGCGGTAATAGAGCGCGATGCTCTCCTGGACGAGAATCGACACCCCCTGCTCCCTGGCGCGAAGATACCAGTCGACGTCTTCGCTGTGGTGCAACGTGGCATCGAGATAGCCGATGCGATCGAATACCGATTTTCTGAAGAGCGCGGCTCCGAGGTTGAAGGAGGCGTAAGGCTCGCCGAGCGGTCGGTAGCGCCGCTGACCGTCGGAGGAATCGACCAGGCGCATCCACTGGACGAATCCCTGGACGACCTCCACCTCGGGCCTTTCCCGCAGCAACGCCGTCTGGCGTTCCAGTTTGTCCTCCGGCCAGAGATCGTCGGCATCCAGAAAGGCGATGATGTTCCCCTGTGCCAGCTCCAGGCCGCGGTTGCGCGCCGCCGCGGGCCCGCTGTTCTCCTGATGAATGTAGCGGACGGAGCCGGGAAGGGCCTGCGCCACCTTGGCGGTTTCGTCAGTGGAGCCATCGTCCACGATCAGGATCTCCAGCGGTCGCATCCCCTGTTGCAGCACGTTGGTCACCGATTCTTCCAGGAAGGAAGCGCTGTTGTAGGTCGGGATGATAACGCTTATTTCGAGATCTCCGCTTCCCATGTTTTTCATTCCTTCTCCAGCAGATGCAGGATGACGCCGGGAATCCGTTCCAGGTCGGTCCCCAAGTCGATGCGGAAGCAGGGCACCTTGCGGACGAAACCGGACATCGCCAGGAAATCGGCGCGCCCGGCGCCCGGCAACTGGAACAACGTGCTGGGCGCCAGCGCCCGCAGGGCCTCCGTGGGGGAGGCGGGCGACAGAATCGTTGCCTGCCGGCCGGTGATTCGGGGCAGAAGGATGGCCCGGACGGGAAAGCCTGAGACGACCTTGTGCGGCAGATGCTGGTGGAGGAAGATCAGGGCCTTCTCGGTGTCCAGGCGGTCGGCGTTGCTGACGGCGAACGCCAGTTGCGGCAACTGGTCGATGTTGTTGCCGTTCAGCTTGGCGGAGCTGTAGAGACTGTGAACGTACGGTTCCCCTTCGGTATCCAGCACGCAGTAGTCGTCCCCCGCGTACAGCAGTTCCGACTCCAGGCAGGTCAGGGCGGTGGTCGATTTGCCCGAACCGCCCTTGCCGACCAGCAGCACGCCTCCCCGGGGGGTGCCGACGGCAGCCGCGTGCACCAGCTGGCGGCCGTGCTCCCTCAGCCACCAGTGCAGGATGGTACGCAGCGGCGCTCCGCTCTCGTAGAAGGGGAGCGCCACGGCATCGCCCGTCCAGTAAACGGCCAGAGCCCTGGCGGAATCGAGCATGTCCAGGATGTTGGCGTCCAGGTTGTAATGGGTATGGATGCGGCCGTCGTTGTAGCCGTGTACCTCGCCGCGGGTGATGTAATCGTCCTGACTCCAGGGAGGGGGGGGCGCCTGGACTCCGGTGGAAGCGCTGTCCCATATCCCGACCGTGAGGGAAGGCGACGGTGCGGGCGGGACGGCCAGGTGCTCCAGGGCGGGGGTCAGGCGAGAGGCCATGACCGGACCGGCGAATTGAAGGCGGAGCGGATAGCCGCCGATAAGGAAGTCGCGGTCGATCGCGCCGTTTGCGGCCCGTTCAGCCCGTTCGAAGGCGGAATGAAGATTCTCGAAAAACGTGACGGGGTCCGCGGCTTCGGCCGCCGGGTACTCTGAATGCATTCGTTCGGGCATGGGTTTCACCTGCTCCTTACTTGGCACCGCGCCAAGCGTTTATTGGTCGCCTGGACCGGACCGAGCAGACTTGAGGCACCCTCCCTGTCACCAAAATTCAGACTTACCTTTATCTTTACTACAGCTTCGGCACCTGTCAAATGCCGGGCTCCGGAGGAAGTCGCCGGGAAATTCGCGCGAGGGCCGGAAAACCGGCAGGGCGGCACCTTGTCCATCGGCCACCGCAAATATATAGTTTATAGGGATCGGCGCCCCGGTACCGATCCCTTGCTCCAGCGCAGGCAACCGGCATGGTAAAGGAAGAATCATGAAAAATTCGAAGCTGCTGATCACCGGGTCGAATGGGGTTGTCGGGCAGGTCCTGTGGCAGGGGCTGGAAAGAGACTACGAGCTGTATGGCCTGGACAGGCAGGGGGCACGAAACGGACGGATGTTCCAGACGGATATCTCCGATCCTGGGGCCGTCATGGAAATTATGGAGCGGGTCCGGCCCGATTACCTTATTCACCTGGCCGGAGACGCCAAACCAGGGGCCGGCTGGGAATCGGTTCTGAAAAACAACCTCATCGGCACCCGCAATATCTACGAGGCGGCCAGGGAGCACGCCGTGAGAAGGGTCGTATTCGCGAGTTCCAACCGCGTGACCTCGGGATATGAAAAGGACTTGCCTGCCGGGGAAAAAATTTCTCCCTCCGATCCGGTCCGGCCGGAGAGTTATTACGCCAGCGGCAAGGTATTCGGTGAAGCCCTGGCCAGACAGTTCTACGAGCTCCATGGTCTCGAATCGATCTGCCTGCGCATCGGCTACGTTCTCGCCTCCGACCTTCCCGGACGGGGGCGGCAGGAGGCGATATGGCTCAGTCACCGGGACCTGGTGCAGGTGGTCGAAAAGAGTCTGCGGGCGGCGGTTCGCTTCGGCATCTACTATGCCGTCTCCGACAACAGGAACAGTCTGTGGGACCTCACGGCGACCATGAACGATCTCGGCTACCGGCCGGTGGACGACGCATCGAAAATTAGCATGCTTCGCCGGACGGGCGAAAAATTGGCCCGCCGGCTGAAACACTGAAGCCGGTTTTCCTTTCATGTAAGGCGATCATCGCTGTTTTCCAGTGGTTGGGCGGGGGGTCATTCCAGCGCCGCGGCCATCCGGTGCAGGATTTCCTCGATGTTGGTGTAGCCGTCGCCGTCGTCGTCTCCGTCGGGGTTGGAGGGGACGGGGAAGGCGCGGGTGTTCCGCGCGAGGTTCGGCCATCCGCCGACCTGCTTCGGGCTGTCGATGATTTTCCCTTTCAGCGTCCTTACCTCGTTGACGATCCTCTCATCCACCGCGTCGCGATCCCGTGGCCGTGCTCCGGAATGGGCCAGGACCCAGCTTTCGACGGTGTCGCTGCCCTTCACCTTCAGCGACGGATGCCACACCGGCGGGGTGGTTACGGCGGGGTTGAAGGAGGTGTCGTGGGAGAGCATCGTTCCGGTAGCACGGTTGTCCGCCATGTAGATCGAGGTTCCCCTGGCGCAGTTGCCGAATACCCGGATTACCTTCGCCTGGGGAGGGGTGTCCGCCCCGTCGATGAAGACGTTGCCGACGGCGCTTACCAGGGAGGGGCCGTTTCCGTAGTCATTGATGACGTAGATCCAGGGATTGGAGCCGCCGTTGTACATCACGTTGTTGACGATGGCTGTCGAGTTGCCGCCCTTGACCGCCGGATTGCGTTGGAGGGCGTCGGCCAGCAGGTTGCCGACCAGGCCGACGTTTTTGGTGTTGTCGCCGACGATGAAGCCGTAGCCGTGCGGTCCCTTGGAGTGCAGGGAGTCGTTGAGGGGTTCGCTCAGGATCGAGTTGCTGATCGTCACGTCATGGACGTTGCGATAGGTGCTGCCGATCTCGTCGATGGCCCAGCTGGCCGAGATATGGTCGACGACGGCGTTGTAGACCTCGTCGCTGTAA
>Ga0209919_1000501_pt1 | contig 19914 bp, 22 predicted proteins | sample SalPon2A_C_D2_MG_FD_185721 | JGI IMG/M metagenome (GOLD analysis project Ga0209919, IMG submission 185721) | Soil microbial communities from South San Francisco under conditions of wetland restoration - Salt Pond MetaG R2A_C_D2_MG (SPAdes)... | ecosystem: Environmental > Terrestrial > Soil >... | reverse complement strand
CACTCACAGGAGCATCTGGACATGATTGCCAGACGTCTCAACGAACGCCCGAGACAGACCTTGAACTTTGAAACCCCGGCAGAGAGATTTAATGCATGTGTTGCATCGACCGTTTGAAGTGAAGGCCATTTATGGACATTCGTCACTCATCTCAATTTTATTAATTGGGGTTGCTATAAATTAATACCTGACTATTGTAGTAGGATATAATTCTTTAGTTAGCAGTAAAAGCTAGAAAGGAGAAACCAGAGTGCGAATAGCCAAGGAGGACGTAGACGTAAAAATGGAGATTCCAGGCGCCGTCATTCGACAACAAACGGAGTTCGGAGACGCTACTGGATTAGGCAAGATTAGCGGAGAATACTTCAGCCTCTCAGCAGGTGTCGACACCACACCGTTGTTTCAGGGGCTTGATGGTGATTTGTGTCAGTGTCCTCACTGGGGCTTCGTCTTGTGCGGTCAGCTCACCACGACGGACGCTGATGGCTTACAGGAGACGGTTAAGGCTAATGATCTCTTTTACTGGCCCCCCGGGCACAACGTAAAGGTAACCGCCGACGCAGAGATCGTGATGTTCAGCCCACAGCACGAGCATAGCCATGTCATCAACCACATGATTGAGAAGGTTAAAAACTAACCCGAGTGCAGGAAGGCCCAACAAACCGCTGCAGTCGACTGGCCGCTCAAGACACATATCCCTCATTTTTTCCTCTATATGATTCATAGTCTGAGTGTCCGGGTTTGGCCGACTTCTGCCGATCACGACAGGCGACTCACGGTAGAGTAAGGATGTGGCGCGGTGGTCTAAGGTACAAGCCTATCTGTTGCCGCCCCTTTCGTCTGGCTGTGCCTCAATAGCCGTACCATCACTTCCGTTTCCACACCCACCTCATCAAACCGGACGTGCGGATTTCCCGCATCCGGCTTTCGGACAAAACATCACGCCTTCGCCCACGGCACGTTGTACTTCAATCAAGATAGACGAACGAGATTCAACCTCTCGTAGAGATACGAGGCAGGATAAGCCCCATATCCACAGCGTCTGACCTTGTGCTTGATGCACAACCACCGGCGCAGCCGCACATCAGTATAAGCAGTGTGGTCTCTTGCCGGTTCGCCCAGCCTCCGAACTCATGGAAATCGGAAACCGAGTGCTACCTTCACTTTCGCGTGTAACGCCTTCTGTAGTCTCTGAACACATTTTGGAGTTTATAGGTTGCCCAATCTCCTGTTCTTTCCTACGTCCTGCGTCTGTCTTGAACTAAGGCCCCTTTCCTCCACCAGAATTACCCGGCTTCTCCGGTACTACGGGCCTTTCCGCCACCCCAAAACGCCCGGAACATCCCTCACGGGCTTCCGGTTGGTCATCCCTGACCACGCTATGGGGCTTCCCGTGTTGCCTGCGTTTCCCTTGTGTACATGCTGTCGCCACTACCCCGGCACAGCGTCTGGCTGCTTTTGCTCACTACACCAGACGTACCAGCCTTCCCCGCATTGGCGGACGGATCGGCCTGTGCATTGTCCTTTTCGAGGATTGCTCAGCGTTCACTCACGTTACGGCCTGCACACTCGCCGAGTCACCTATGTGACCCTCTACACCGGAGGCTTCAGCCACTTCGTTACCTCCATGACTGCTCCGATTGCTTCCGGCTGGAGCAAAAATTGCCGGGTGGGTCTCTCACCCACTGGGAAACGCCGCCTTTCCACGGCGCACGCCAAAAACAGACGTTCAAGTTAATCGATAGTTTGACCAATTAGTATACGTCGTCTACCATTGGACTATGGACAGGTAGAGGCAAGCTGTGACTAAGAAAAAGACACCAAGTAAAAGGGAAGCAAAGAAAGTCGCAATGCGACTTCATATTATAAAAGCCGCAATGAAGCTATTTACAAAGCAAGGCTTTGATAACACCACTATGGAAGCGATAGCTGAGAATGCAGATGTGACTAAGCGGACGCTCTATAGCTATTTCCCGATTAAAGAGGCAATTGTCAGCGCTCACTGGATTAATACCACTGAGAAAAATACCAAGAGAATTCCTCTGTTATTCAAACTCTATCGATCAACCCATAGCAGACTGACAAAAATATGCCTGTCCGGGGTGCAAAGGATAAAGGCGGAGCAGGAATATGCTCGTATCACTTTCAGCTTTCAGCTTCGCCAGCTTGGAAATAGTGCAGACAGCCAGTCGGAAAGCGCATTTGTTCAGGTTCTGATTTCTGTTTTAGAGGCAGGGCAAGCGCAAGGTGATATACGAACCGATATTCCTGCAAATGAGTTGGCACTGCAGATTAGACAGCATTTTACCGCAATATGTTTCATGTGGTTGGCTAATCCTGATGCCTTTTCATTGGATGAGCATATCACCAATGCGGTGGAGTGTTTTATTAATGGTGCAGGAAGTCCCAAAGCATAGGAGGTAGTTATGAATAAAATGGCGACAAAAACAATACGTGTGGCAGCCGTGCAGATGAATTGCATCCCCGGTGAAGTAGGTGCCAACCTTAAGCATGCAGAAGAGATGATACTACAGGCTGTGGAACAGGGAGCGGATCTTGTACTGCTACCTGAGCTGATGCCAGCGGGATACTTTGCAACAGAAGAGGCTTGGGACTTTGCCGAAACAGTGAGCGGACCATCTGTGGCATGGCTAAAAGAGACTGCAAAAGCTCATTCCATATATTTGGGTTTCAGCTTCCTGGAGGCCGATGGGGATGATTTTTATAATTCCTTTGTACTAGCAAATCCGGATGGAGAAATTGATGGCCGAGTAAGAAAAACACCTCCTGCCTCAATTGAGGCGCATTTCTACAGGGCAGGCCATGAGCCTCATCTTATCGAAACAGAAATTGGACGAATCGGTGTGGGCATATGTTATGAAAACCTGTTGCATGAAAGAATATGCGAGTTAGCTGACCTCTCGGTCGACCTAGTTCTTTCCCCAGCTGCTGCAGGAAGGCCAAAGCCATTCATTCCGGGAGATGTTCGACGCTTTGAGGAGATGTTAAAACTCGGAAGAAGTCTATACAGCGATGTTCTGGGGGTCCCGGCCATCGTAGCAAACCGTGCAGGCCCCCTTGAGACAGAACTACCGGGGATGCTCCCCTATCTGAAGAGCAGCTTTCCCGGACTCTCTTCCATTACAGATTCCAGCGGATGCATATTGGCTGAACTTGGTGATGAAGAAGGGGTCATCGTTTCAGATATTGAGTTAAATCCAGCCAAAAAGAAAAGTGCACCACCAAAATGTTACGGTAAAATGTGGGCATTTCCTGTTCCGTGGTATTCGTTTATTTGGCCGTTAACTCAAAAGACAGGTGAGAAAGAATATAAAAGAAATCCTCGTAGGCCTTTAAAAGCTCGATCAATAATTAATACCTGAATGTCCGCTTTAGCCGACTATTGCCCTTCGCGACAGGCGAGGTTCGGCCAAAAGCAGACATTCAATAATCAGGATTTACGCTTCGCCCTTGGATGGGTTTCATCGTACACCTCGGTGAGCTTGGTGATGTCGAGATGCGTATAGCGCTCGGTGGTGCCGAGCGAGGCATGACCGAGCAGCTCCTGAATGGCGCGCAGATAAGCACCCTCGCTATTTCATTGGCGGACTGATTCTGACCGGAGCCAATTAGGCATAAGAAAATAGACGCCGATTCCGGCGATTATCGCGGGCATGATCTCGTACACAACATGATCCAATCCCATAAATCGCCATAGAAGAAATGTCGAAACACCAGCGCACATGATGATGATGGCTGCGGCTTCGGACAGGCGTTTACCAAATGCATAGAGAGTCAGCAGCGGGGCAAAGGCCGCAGCCATCAGTCCCCAGGCGATCAATACCAATGCGAAAACACTCTGGTTACCAGAAAGCGACAGGGCGAGGGCGACCAGTACGACGATGGCGGTCATGATCTTGGTGGCGGTGTATCCGAGCTTCTTCTCCGGCAACAGATCGCGGGAGAGCGAGGCCGAGCAGGAGAGCACCAGCGAGTCCGCCGTCGACATCGTGGCGGCGAAGAGCCCTGCCAGCACCAATCCAACCATCACTTCCGGCAGCAGTTGTTGCGATATCATCGGCAATGCAAGCTCGGCGTCAAATGAACCGGCATCAGGTAACAGCAAACGAGCCATGAGGCCGACAACAATCGTGGCGGAGTAGAAGAGGGTGAACCAGCCGTAGTACCAGTAGCGGAAACGGTTGATGTTGTCCGGTGAGTCCAGGGCCATGTAGCGGATGACGATGTGCGGCTGACCGGCGACGCCGAAGCCGGCGAAGACCCAACCCGCAATAAAAAGTGTGATCCCGAATAGCGAGGTGTCGGGAAACCAGTTCATGAACCCGGGCTCAACACGGTTGAGAGATTCGACGATTTCCGAGGCTGAATCGAATCCGGCGGTGGCGGTGAACATCAGCACTGCCATGGCCGTGATCATGACGAATGATTGCGCCGCATCGGTCCAGATCGAGGCGCGAATACCCCCGCTATAGCTGTATATCAGTACCAACAGTGCTCCGAGGAGGGCTCCTGTACTAATATCCCAACCGAAAAGCACATGCAGCGCCTTGCTTCCAGCGGTGAACTGGGCGGCAGCATAAGCGCCGAGAAACAGGATGGTCAGGAGCCCGGCAATACGGCGCAGCTGGTTGTAGTTGGTGCCATGCCACTCGGCAAGCAGGCCACCGAAGGAATGAATGTCGTGTGCCTCTGTGGTTTGACGGAGGCGCTTCATGATCAGCAATGAGGCGACCAGATCACCGAAAATCCAGCCGATCATCAGCCAGACTGATGAGAGCCCCGTGGAATATGTCAGGCCGATCATGCCGACGAACATATAGCCACTGTTGTTGGTGGCCACCGCTGATAGTCCGGCCAGCCACGGTTTCACACTGCGTCCTGCAAGGAGGTAATCGGATGTACTGTGCTTGCGCCTGACCATTGATGCGACGCCGATAGCGACAAAAAGAAGCAGGAAGCCGATGAAGCTGACGATGGCCATCAAGCGTCAGCTCTGATGTTCAGCTCCGGGGCGATATGAGCCGTCTGCATCGTGCACTTCGTTGCCCGTCACGGCCGGATTAAAGACGCAGACCATGCGCATCGTTGTACGGGCACGCAGCCAGTGGCGTTCATTGCCGTTGAGCAGATAAACGGTTCCGGCCTTGATCGGATAGGACTTGCTGTTTTCCGTGGTCTCCACTTCACCCTCGCCTTCGATGCAGTAGACCGCCTCGATGTGGTGTTTGTACCAGAGCAGCGTTTCCGTACCGGCGTGGATGATGGTGTCATGCAGCGAGAAGCCGACGGCATCGTTGTTGAGAATCAGGCGGCGCGATTCCCAGTTGCCGTTGTGCGCCCGGACATCCCTGTCCGTATTCTCAATCTCTTCGAGTGAGCGTACGATCATGCCAGTACCCCCTCACGCAGGGCGATGCGTTTTGCCAATACGGCAGTTATCGATTCGTCGATAATACCAAGACCCTCTTCAATCAGTTTCTCTTCAATGGTCAGTGCAGGCAGGAATTTGAGAACATGGCCGTTGGCTCCGGCGGTCTCAATGATCAGTCCGCGTTTAAACGCCTCCTCGGAGATCTCTCCGGCAAAGCCCGGATCAGCAAAATCAATGCCCCAGACCATGCCCACACCGCGCAGTTCCCCTTGCGCTTCTGCATGCTTCTTCACAATCGACTTCAGGGCCTTTTCGAATATGGCGCCTCGCTGGACGATGCCCTCGGCGAATTCGGGTGAGTCCCAATATTCCAGCGCCTTGGTGGCAGCGATGAAGGCGAGGTTATTTCCGCGGAAGGTTCCGGTGTGCTCGCCGGGCTTCCACTGATCAAGTTCCGGGCGTATGAGCAGGATTGCCATGGGCAGTCCCGTGCCAATGGACTTGGATACGGTGACCATGTCCGGTGAGATGCCGGCGCGTTCGAAGCTGAAAAACGTTCCGGTTCGTCCATTACCCATCTGGATATCATCGATAATCAGCAGGATATCAAATTCACGACAAATCGCTTCAAGCCCCTGTAGCCACTCGTCGCGGGCCACATGAATTCCGCCTTCGCCCTGGACTGTCTCAACAATGATAGCCGCGGGAAGATCAACGCCACTGCTCTGGTCGGTGAGCAACTTGCGCAGATAGGCGAGGCTGTCGAAACCTTTGCCCAGATAACCATCAAAAGGAATAAAGGCGGAGTTGGCGCGCACACCGTAAGACTCGTCGCGATAAAAGGAGTTGCCGGTCACGGCAAGCGATCCCATCGAAAGGCCGTGGTAGGCGTTGGTGAAGGCGATGACATTGGAGCGCCCTTTTACCATGCGAGCCAGCTTCAGCGCCGTCTCCACCGCATTGGTACCGGTCGGTCCGGTAAACTGCACCTTATATTCCATATTGCGCGGCGTGAAGATGGTATCGCGCAGCTTCTGCAGAAACCCCTGCTTGGCTACGGTGGCCTTATCCAGGCCATGCACAATGCCATCACGCTGAATGTATTCGATCAACGCCTCCTTGATGGCGGGATTATTGTGTCCATAATTGAGTGATCCGGCGCCGGCAAAGAAGTCGATATAGCGGTTGCCGTGCTCGTCGAACATTTCGGAACCGCGCGCCGCGTCAAATACGGCGGGAAATGATCGAATATAACCCCGAACCTCGGATTCCATCTCTTCAAAAATTCTCATGCTGTTTTTCCTCTCTTCTGTTTATGGCTTGATTGGACCGACGCACAACAGGATTTCAGCTTCATGCGCACCCTCATTGGTTCCGTCGTTTAGCAGTTCGGCCTCGAACAGCATGTTCTCCATTAACGGGCAGTCCAACTTGCGGGCCAGTGAGGCAAAAAGGCCTCGCGAGGCGTTGTTGGATGGATTGACTGTGGCCTCGACAAAACGGATAGCGGCCAGGTATGGGCGGCCAAGCAGTTCGGCAAGCAGAATACTTGCGACCCCTTTTCCACGCAGGGATGAATCCACGGCAACCTGCCAGACAAACAGCGTATCGGGCTGGTCTGGACGTACGTATGCGCTGATGAAGGCCTGTACAGAGCCATCGGATTCCGCCACGGCACAGGTGTTCGCAAAATGGCTGCATTGCAGCAGGTAGAGATAACGCGAGTTGACATCCAGTGGCTTCGATCGGTTCACAAGATCAAATATGGATGGGCCATCTTCTACCGTCGGTTTGCGAAAAGCTATGGACGGAACCTGCTTCATTTGATCCGAAAGCATTGCGGCGACCCTAACAATCTAAGATGATATTTCAAATCGGCAGGATTACCGATTTCGTGGCAGACATCCGTGTATGCCACCCTTCAGGCGTGTTCACGTGCAATTGTGCTGTCCCGCACAATTGCGGACGGTCTTTCCGCCCGAAGGGTAAGGGCCATGGATGGCCCGAATCACAAATCGACTCCGGAACGTGTTGTCGCCTGATTCAGGTGGCCTGCCTAATCCCCCGTAAGATCATCTGAATACCGATGGTGCCTGTGAGCAGAGCTCCGGCTCGGCCGGTGATATCAATATATCGCTCAAGCAGATCGGCATTGCGCACCTTGATAGTGTCGAATGCCTGCTTGAGGAGCATCAACATGATAACCGTGAGCACTAACGATAACGCAATGGAAAGAGCTGCCATCGGATAACTCAGCGTGTTGCCCACGATGACGCTGGCGCTGATGGTTCCCGGTCCAATCATAAACGGCATGGCGATAGAGCCGGATATGTGGGCAGGGTCGCCACCACGCATCTTTTTTATCGCTTCGCTACCGGTAAACATCATCTGCAAGGCAATGAGAAAGATGACGATGCCGCCGAACAGCAGAAAGGAGGCAAATTCGACCTGAAGAACATCAGTAAAGATTGCTTCGCCTCCCCATGCAAAGAGGAAGAATACACCACCACTAATGAATGTGGCTCTAATCAGAACCTTGAAAAATGATGATCGATCCATCTCCTGGATCAGATCGAGCAGATAGATGCTCATCAGAAATGGATTAAAGAGTACGAGGAAAAGCGCCAGAGATTTCAGGAATGGGTCCATATATACGTTGCTAGGGAATCGTTGCGGACGTGTCAAATGGGGGCCTGCTCCCAAACATTCAACAAGGCTTAATTATCGAAGTTTATCCGATGCCATTTCAACGGTTTCGACAGGGCAGTCCCTGTCAGGATTTACGTTTGGCTCTTGGATGGGTTTCATCGTACACCTCGGTGAGCTTGGCGATATCGAGATGAGTATAGCGCTCGGTGGTGCCCAGCGAGGCATGGCCGAGAAGCTCCTGAATGGCTCTTAAATCCACACCACCTGCCAGCAGATGCGTGGCAAAGGAATGGCGCAGACGATGCGGGGTGACGGACATGTCGGCTCCGGTTTCCAGCGCCCTTTCTTTCAGCATCCTCTGCACGCTGCGCGGGGTTAAGCGGCCGCCCCGATTATTCAGGAACACGGCCTGCTTATCGGGTTCAACGCCCTCTATCGTGAGCGGAATGCACTCTTCGAGATAATTGCCAAGCAACGTGGCGGCACCATCGGGCAGCGGCACCACGCGTTCCTTGCGGCCCTTGCCGAGTACTCGCAATTCCATCGAGTGCATATCCACATCGTGCAGATTCAGGCCGACCACTTCCGATACACGCAGGCCGCAGCCGTACATCACGGCCAGGAGTGCCAGATCGCGCGTTTCCGAGGCCCTGTCCGAGTGGCTAAGCAGCGCCTGCGTCTGTTCGGGGTTCATGGTACGGGGCAATCGTTTGGCCTGTTTGGGCGGACGAATGCCGGATGCGACATTGGCCTTACACCAGCCGGTGCGAACGGCGGCATCGAAGAAGCTGGAAAGGGCGGACAGACGACGGGCCAGTGTGGCCGGGGCAAGGCCGGAGGCATGCGAATCAACAAGCCAATCCTGCACCTGTTGTCTTGTGATTTCAGAGAGCGGCACATCGCCGCAATGATCGGTAAAACGGGCGAGATCCCTTCGATAAGCAGCAACGGTGTGGTTGGAAGCAAGCCGCACCTCGGCCAGTTCCTGCAGGAATCGCTTGATGGCTGGAGCCAGTGTCAGCTCAGTGCTCACCCTCGTCATTCTCCCCGGCTGCAGGGTCGCTCTGCTTCTCAGACAGCTCAAAGCGGTTGCCGCCTAGCGCCTTGGCCACATACATGGCCTGATCGGCCTTCTCGACAATCTGCTTCACGGCCATATCGCGCTCAGCAGACGAATAGGCGATGCCCATGCTGATGCTGATCTTTTCATCCACGGGCGGTTCCTCGGCAATCGTGCCCTGCACGATGCGCCCGGCAATCTCCTCGGCCTTCTCCTGCGAGCAGCCTGGCAGCAGCACGATGAATTCATCCGCGCCCATGCGGATTAATGGATCCTGAGTGCGCACATAGCGCCGCATCACCTTGCTTACCATGGATAGAACATCATCACCGGCCGCTTCCCCATGGCGTTCATTGATGAGCTTGAAATCGTCCACATCGGCATACAGGCAGGCAACGCCGCAATCCTTACCGAACCATTGCGATAGCGGCTGGTGACTGTGCGGCTGCAGGAATCGGCGATTGTGGCTGCCGGTCAATGTATCGGTGATGGCAAGGCGGGCAAGCCGCTCACGGGCCACGGCATGTTCGAGCGTCAGGCTCACGACCTGCGCCAGATGCTGCAGGAAATCGGTACTCTGATCCGGGGCAAAACGATCGCGATCCACCGAACCGACGCCCAGCACGCCGAACGGACGTTCAAGGTCGCCCAAAGTAAGAAGTGCGAGCGAACCCAGATGCTGATCATTGGAATCCAGCCAGTCGAAGCTCTTCTCGGATGAAAGCTGCATCAGCCAGACGCGCTTGCGGGCCAGCCCCATCTGCTCGATTTCACCCTTTTCCACCCATACCAGATCGCGCTCGGAAAGGCCATCAAGCTTTCGCCCGCCCATGAAGCTGGAGCGATCGATCCAGAAGCGCACAAAATCAAGCTCGAAGCCCGAACGCAGGCCGCGCAGCAGGGTGAAACAGAGATCTTCGGGATCGGTGGACTTGAGCACCTGGGATTCGAGCTCAAACAAATGCGCAAACAGGCGCTCATTGGAACGCAGGCGCTTCATGACTTCGGCTACATAGCTGCGCAGCTCGTGATTCTCGTCGGCCAGCTGCTGGAAACGGCGAGAGGAAAGATCCTCGACCTTCGACCCCGCCTTCTCTTTACTCACTGCGCTACCATCCTTTCCAGAGGCCGCCATGCTGGCAGCGCCATGATGGTTTGCGGAAATGCAATAGACCGAGCCATAAGGATGAATCGTAACCTTATCGGGGAACGTAACAACCCTTGAGCCGAATCAGGGCTGTTCATTCAGAACCTTGACCGGCGGCAACATGCCGCCCGAAAGCACGAGCTTCATGCCCTCCTCGACAGTCAGATCGAGCGGGATCAGATCATGCTCATCGACAAACAACAGCCAGCCGGTTGTCGGCAACGGTGTGGACGGAACAAACACGGATACCACATGATTGCCCGGCTCATCCGCCCGTCCGGGCATGGTGCCTTCGCCGGTGACAAATCCGATAACCCGGCTTCCCGGCCTCGGGAACTGCACCAGGACAACCTTCTGAAAAGCCTTGGATGAATCACTGAAGATGGCGGACAACAGCTGGCGCGTCGCCTTATGCACAATGCGCACCAGCGGGATTTTCTCCATGACCAGATCAATCAGGCGCATCAGCTGAGAGCCGATGAAGTGCGTGGTCAACGCACCGACCACAAGGATAAAGATAAGCGCCATCAGCACGCCCATGCCGGGGACCTCGAAGCCGAACAGCACTTCCGGCCGATAGGCATGGGGCAGCAGGGCAACACCCTTGTCGGACAGGTCGAGCAGCCAGTTGATAATCGCGACCGTAACCAGCAGCGGCGCCAGCGCCACCACGCCTGCCAGAAAATATTTACGTAATGCAGCCATTATTGCACCTCCCCCGCTCCGACATGGGCCGAACTATCCGTCGCCAGAGCATTTGGCCTTACCTTGGTACCCGCCAGCAAATGCCCCGGGTGTAGCATTTGCCTGAGGGGCTTGAGGGCCAGTCCGTGCCCGGAAGAAAACTGCCACTCCAGGAAGGCCACGGTCTCGGGATGGGGGTGTGCGATGATGATACAGGCGCGCCCCTCAGCCTGACAGGCCTGTGCCTTCTTCCATGCGGCATGCATGAAGGGCGCATCCAGACGATGATCGAGGAAAATCTGCCGCGCAGCCCACGGCAGACCGGCAGCCTGAGCTGCCTGTGCGGCCACGCTGCTGGCGGTGGTTCTCGAATCAACAAAAAACAGCCCCTCCTCGCGGATTGACTGCATCAGCCAGGCCATCGGATCGGGCAGACGCGTCAGGTGTGAACCCATATGATTATTCACCCCTTCAACATAGGGGACGTGAGTGAGATCACGCATGAACGTTTGCTGCATCTCGGCCTGCGACATATTGACGCGCAGGAATGCATCATCCATCTGATCGCGGTATTTGGCTGTATCCGGCTCCATCGGGAGATGCAGCATGACCATCTGCCCTGCTTCATGCGCCATCTCGGCCGCCTCACCGGGGTGCGGCGAATCGGGCAGGATGGCGATGGCCACCGGCACATCAAGGGAGAGGATGCGCCGCAGTGCATCCAGATCAAAACCCACATCATCAATGATCAGGGCCACGCCGCGAGGCGGCTTCACATCGATATGGCTTGGCGGAGTATGTGTTGGTTCAATGGCCGGTTGTGCGGGCGCTACCGGAAAATCCTCAAAGGTGACATTCGGGACGGCAGCACGCAGCACCGACCTGTCCTGCTGTTCAGGCAGCAGCATGCCGACCACCGCCACCAGTGCCAGCAAAAGCAGCACCAGCACGGCGGTCAGCCACGGCGGCATTTTTTTACGCGCAGCCAATCAAAACACCCGGTTCAGCAGCGTACCATCAACCCGAGCATTCAGCCCTTTAGGGCGTGCAGCCCTTCCAGCAAATCCAGTGCCCGGTTCAGCTGGGTATCCAGCGGCAAGCGCTTCTGCATCATCTCGCTGGGCTCGCCTCCGGCAACTTTGGCAGCATTGCCTTTGGTCTTCGACTTGTTGCCGTTTGCCAGATGTCCTTTCAGATCGCGCTCGAATACGGACGGAAACGCCGGCTTGTCATCCTGCTTGGCTGCATCGACCTTGAGCTGCTCGACATCGATATCAGGCTTGATGCCCGTGGCCTGAATTGAGCGCCCGCTCGGCGTGTAATAAAGCGCTGTCGTCAATTTGAAGGCAGTGCCATCCGGCAACGGAACCACCGATTGTACCGAGCCTTTACCAAAGCTGTTGGTGCCCAGCAACACGGCCCTGTGATGATCCTGCAATGCACCGGCAACAATCTCCGATGCCGAGGCCGAACCGTGATTAATCAGGACTACCAGCGGCAATCCCTTCAACGCATCGCCGGACTGCGCATCAAAGGAAAGATTCTTGCCGATACGCGACTTGGTGCTGACGATATTGCCCTTTTCCAGGAACAGATCGGAGACTTCGACCGCCTGATCGAGCAGACCGCCCGGATTATCGCGCAGATCAAGCACCACGCCGGAAAGGCTGCCGGCCTTCTTGCGCAATTCTCTGATCTGGTCCTTCAACAGGCTGCTGGTGCGCTCCTGGAACTGTGTGATGCGCAAATAGGCATAGCCCGGTGCCAGGAAATCACTTTTCACCGACTTGATCTTGATTTTATCGCGCACAATCTTGATGGCCAGCGGTGCATTCTCGCCCTGACGGAAGATGGTCAGCACAATGCTGGTGCCGGGTTTGCCGCGCATCTTCTTCACTGCTTCCGGCAGGCTCATGTCGCGGGCCAGTTCGTCGTCTATCTTGATAATCAGGTCGCCAGCCTTCACGCCTGCCTGATAAGCCGGTGTATCTTCAATCGGCGAAACAATGCGGATGCCGCCCTCGGCAGCGGAAATCTCGATGCCAAGGCCGCCGAATTCACCCTTGGTGTCCACATTCATCTGACCGTACATTTCCTTGTCCATATAGGTCGAATGCGGATCCAGGCTTGCCAGCATGCCGGTCAGGGCGCCATCGATCAGCTTGTCATCACTGACATCCTCGACATAGGAGCGGCGTACCATTTCCATGACGCGGGAGAATTTCTGCAACTGCTCGTAATCCGTGGCTGCATTTGCCTGCTGTACGCCGTGCCCCGGTTGCCAGGCCACAACAGCTGCTGCCAGCACTGCTGCTGCACCGGTTGCCAATAATATTCTTCTATAAATCAACGACATGCTTTTTCTCCATTTGGCCAGATGACCCTTAAGGCAAATAAAATATGCGAAGGGAGACTGCCAGCCCTTCAGCGGCGACACCAGCGCTTCGGATTCACCGCCGCACCATTATCCCGAATTTCAAAATACAGCGCTACCCTGCTGACCCAGCCGGTGCTACCCGCCTCGGCCAGCACATCGCCTTCTTCCACCCAATCGCCCAGCTGCGCAAGCAGGGCATCATTATGGGCATAAACCCCGATCACGCCATGGCCATAGTCTACGATTGTCATCAGACCGTAGCCACCGAACCAGTCGGCATAACGCACCTGACCTGCAGCCATGGCCTTCACCTGTCTCCGCTTGCCGGGCTTTATCTGCACGCCTTTCAGGGCCTCCCGGCCTGCTACAGGATGGGAACCGAAACTGGCCACAATCTTGCCTTGCAACGGCCACTTCAAACGGCCCTTGCGTTTGCGTATCGGCTTGCTTTGCTTCGGCTGATCCATGGCCAGCAATCCCTTGCCAAGGTTGTCGATCAAGTCAATCAGCGCCTTCTGCTCGCGAAGCAGCCGCGCTTCCTCCTGCTTCTTGCCCTTCACATCCTGCTGCAGCCCCTGCACAACACTTCGCTTGGCCTCAAATCTTTCAGCAAGGGTCTGTTCGGCCTTTTTCTTCGCTTCGCTGAGTACAGCCAGTTGGTCCCGCTGCTCGGTCAGCGCCACTTCGACATTGCGCAGGGTGGCGACGCTTTCCTGATATTTCCGGCGATCATCGGCCTGCGATTGCATGACGGTGTTGAGCAGATAACGGCGGTGCGGAATATCGCTGACCGATACGCCGGTCAACACACCCAGCCACTGCGAAGAACGGGAGCTGCGCTGCCAGGCCGCAACGGCCTCATCCTGCAAGCGCTCTTGCAGGGCTTCGATTTCCCGCTGCAGCAACTTCTTCTGCCCGCTCAGATCTGCCAGCTTTTCGTTTGCCTGCTGCACATTCAATTTAGCTTCATCACTGGCTTTTCTAGCCTTGATCAGGATCTGATCGAGTTGCCTGAGTTCCCGGCCCATCGCTCCGAGCCTGCCTTCCAGCCCCAGTCTCACCTTGGCCAGCCGCTGCCGCTCCGCCTTGATGCGTTCGATTTTCGTCTGCGCATCCAGCCTTGCTACATCTTCACCCTGAACGGCATCTGCAACGCCCGTATCGAATACGGTGGCAACAAGCATGAACATCGCCAACAGAAAAGGGGGAAGGAAAGAGGCACGCATCAGACGCGATGATAGGGGTGACCCTGCAGGATGGTAAAGGCCCGGTAGAGTTGCTCCAGCACGATAGCTCGGGCCAGCTGATGCGGCAGGGTCAATGCCGACAGGCTCCAGCACTGCGATGCAGCCTGCCGAACCGAATCTGAAACACCATCCGCGCCGCCAATAACAAAATCAAGCCGGGCATCCGCCTTCAGGCCGCTCAGATGATCGGCCCATGCAATGCTTGAAAGCCCTTTCCCCCGTTCATCAAAGAGGATAAATCCGCTATCGGCCTGGGCAAGGATCTGCTTTTCCTCTTCCTGTTTGCGCTGTGAAACCTGTTTGCCGCGCCCCTCCGGCAATTCGACAATCTGGAAGCCTGCGCTTCCCTTGAGGCGTTGCTGAAAACGTGATTCGAAATCAGCAAGTTCGCGTGCGCCCCGCCCGACCACGAGCAGACGGATTTTCAAACCGGTGCGGCAGCGCGGGGTTGTCCCCAAAGCCTTTCAAGCTGAAAACTGTCGCGCACTTCGGGCAGGAACAGATGCACGATAATATCGTCCATATCCACCAACAGCCATTCCATGGCGCCCAGCCCTTCCACCTTGCCGGGAAGACCAAAGCGATGCGCCACTTCGATCAGGGACTGCGACAGGGCCTTGATCTGACGATCGCTGCGACCGGTTGCAAGGACAAAACGGTCAGCGAAATCACAGCGGCCCTGCACATCGATCACGAGTACATCCTGGGCCTTCATATCTTCGAGTGCTTCAACCACCGCCGAAGTAAGTTTTTCAAGGTGCAGTATCTGTTCCTTGGTCATCTGTTTCTTATTTTCCACATCAACCTCTCATTTCCTGTTAAACCACGCGGGTATCACGGGTACAGTATTGTTGCCTTACCTCGGCCTCAATGGCATCGGGAATCATGCCATTCAGGTGCAGCCCTTGCGAGCATGCTTCTCTGATGCCGGATGCCGAAACTTCCGGCAGATCTGCTTCCACAAAGGCCACATGCCCCGGCGTTGTGTATGCCCTGATCTGGTCAACATCGATGGGCTGCCAATCGGGCAACGACACGAGTTCCACACCACGCCTTGCAAAGACGGCAATATTGCACAGGCCCAGATGCGCCGGATACTCGCGCCATGCGGGCAACCCGGCCCAGGCATCGGCACCCAGAATCAGCCAGGGGATGGTATCCGGCATGTGCAGCCTGAATTCGCGCAAGGTTTCAATACTGGCTGTCGGCCTGGCCCGCCGAATTTCCCAGTCAAGAACACGGATCTGCTCATCGCCTTCAAACATTGCCTGCATCCAGCGCATGCGCATATCAGCATCAGCGCAACCGGACAGCAACCGATGCACCGGAACTGCAGGCACAACCCACACCTGATCCAGGTGCATCACTGCAAGCCCGGCCCGTGCAAGGGCCTGATGTCCGGAATGCGGCGGATCGAACGAACCGCCGAAAATGCCGATCACGGCGGACTCCGGCTGTGATCCAGCCCGGCCTGTTATTGGCGCACCTCGCCATGGCCAAAGACCACCCACTTGAGGGTGGTCAGACCTTCCAGACCGACCGGGCCGCGCACATGCAGCCGATCCGTCGAAATGCCGATTTCCGCGCCCAGACCGTATTCGAAGCCATCGGCAAAACGGGTACTTGCATTCCACATCACCGAGGATGAATCGACTTCGCGCAGGAAGCGTTGACCGGATTGATACAGCTCGGTGACGATGCTTTCCGTATGGCCGGAACCGTAAGCGGCAATGTGGTCCATCGCCTCATCAAGGCTTTGCACCACACGGATGGAGAGCACGGGGCCGAGGTATTCGGTGGCCCAGTCTTCATTGGTCGCAGGTTTCACATCTACGTCATCAAGCACAGCCCGAGTCCTTTCACAGCCACGCAGCTCGACTCCCTTGGCAAGCATTTGTGCCTCAATATCCGGCAGCACGGCTGCCGCACTGTCTGCATGCACAAGCAGGGTTTCCATGGCATTGCATACGCCGAAGCGGTGCGTCTTGGCATTGAGTGCGATATTCACCGCCATGGCCTTGTCGACGACGGCATCAATATAGACGTGGCAAATACCATCCAGATGCTTGATCACCGGCACACGGCTCTCAGCTGCCACGCGCTCGATCAGTGATTTTCCACCGCGAGGAATAATGACATCCACATAATCCTTGGCCTGCAGCAAGGCTCCGACAAGAGCCCGATCCGTTGAATCAACCAACTGCACCGCATCCTGCGACAACCCGGCATCAACGAGCGCCCGGCGCAGGCAGGCTGCAATGGCCCTGTTCGAATGAATCGCTTCCGAGCCACCGCGCAGAATCACCGCATTGCCGGATTTCAGGCACAGACCTGCAGCATCCGCTGTCACATTCGGACGTGATTCATAGATAATACCGATCACACCCAACGGCACGCGCATATGGCCGACCTGAATGCCGGACGGGCGGTAGCGCAGATTGCTCATTTCACCGACTGGATCGGGAAGTGCTGCGATCTGCTCCAGACCTTCTGCCATTGCTTCAATACGATCGCCGTTGAGCAGCAGGCGATCCTTCATCGCCGCATCCAGGCCATTGGCCTCGGCTGCAGCCATATCCAGCTTGTTGGCGGCAATTACCTCCGACATTTCCCTGCGCAGGACTGCAGCAGCATGACGCAAGGCCTGATCCTTGGCATGCGTATCGGCCATGCGCATGGCCTTGGCAGCAATCCTGGCATGCTCGCCTAAGGCATGCATGACTGATACCGCATCGACTTTATTTCCGCTTCCCATGATTACGACTCCTCCGCCTTGACTGCCTGCATCATGACAAGATTATCGCGATGAATCAGCGAAGAAAAATCGCGATACCCCAGCAGGGATTCAATATCGGCGCTGCTGTGCCCCATGATGCGCCGCATTTCTTCGGCATTATAGTTGGCGAGCCCTTTGGCAATCACCCGTCTATCGGACATGACTTCAACACAATCGCCCTTGTCGAACACACCGTCAACGGCTGTTACACCGACCGGAAGCAGGCTGCGCCCCTGCTCAATCAGGGCCCGGGCGGCTCCGGCATCCACATGCAGGACACCGTTCGGCTGCAGGATATCGGCAATCCAGTGACTGCGTCTGGTCTGCCTGCCAACACCGCACAGAAACAGGGTTCCCTCGTCTTCACCCTGCAGAAGATGGTGCAGACTGCCCTGCTTTCTGCCGCTGATAATAGCTGATGCAACACCGCCTTTGCCGGCAATACGTGCAGCTGCCAGTTTACTGGTCATGCCACCGGTGCCGAATGACGAACCGGGATCGCCTGCCATAGCCATATGCTCCCGACCCAATGCCTCGACAATACCAATACGCTGCGCCTCGGGATGACTCACCGGATTGTTGTCATACAGGCCGTCAACATCGGTCAGCATGATCAGTAAATCGGCATCAATCACCAAGCTGACCAGCGCGCCGAGGCTGTCGTTATCACCGAACTTGATTTCCTCTACCACCACCGTGTCATTTTCATTCACGATGGGCACAACACCGGCTGAAAAAAGCGTTTCACTGGTGTTGCTGGCATTCAGATAGCGCCGACGATGGCGCAGGTCGTCCTTGGTGAGAAGCATTTGCGCCACACTCAAATTAAAGCGCTCAAAGGCCTGGCCGTATGCCCGCATCAGTATGGGCTGGCCAATGGCTGCCGCAGCCTGCTTTTCATGCACGCTTAGTTCACGATTAACCCAGCCAAGGCGAACACGGCCGAGGGCAACAGCACCCGATGTCACCACAGCCACCTCTGTGCCGTTACGCATCAGTGCCGCTACCACATCGGCCAGATGTTCAATGACATCGCGACACACCCCTGCCTCGGCATCCGCCAACAGCGAGCTGCCGATTTTAATAACAATGCGGCGCGCATTACCGAGATCAGCCCGGGAATGAATCATGCTGCAGCTTCGTTAACCACGGGTTGCTTGCGGTGCTCCAGAACCCGGTCATACAGCTGATACAACAAGTCTGAAACACCATCGCCACTGACCGCCGATATGGCACAGCTGGGCATTTCAAACGCAGCAACTTCCTTCAAGGCCAAAGCCTGTTCCTCTTCAGAAAGGGCATCCATTTTGTTCAGCACTAGCATCCGTGGCTTGTTCCAGATGCTGTCGCCATAACCCTTAAGCTCGGATTCAATTTCATTAATCTGCTCGGTGATCGATTTACCATCGGCAGCGGATGCATCCACCATATGCAGCAGCACGGCGGTCCGTTCGATATGCCGCAAAAAGCGGGCACCCAGGCCCTTGCCTTCGTGTGCGCCCTCAATCAAGCCCGGAATATCGGCGACAACGAAACCATCCCCATCCTGCATGAACACCTGCCCGAGCATGGGCTTCAGCGTGGTAAAGGGGTAATCAGCAATCTTTGGCCGCGCATTGGATATCCGGGCCAGCAGGGTCGATTTCCCGGCATTGGGCAGGCCGACAAGACCGACATCGGCCATCAGCTTGAGTTCAATCCGGCGGATGGATTGATCACCCTCTTCTCCGGGTTGGGCATAGCGAGGTGCCCGATTCGTGCTTGTGGCAAAACGCGCATTACCAAGGCCCCCAGCGCCGCCACGGGCAAGCACATAGCGTGCAGACTCATGCGAAAGATCGGCCAGCAGATGCCCGTCCTCGTCCTTGACCAGCGTGCCGATGGGCACCTCTACGATGACGTCCTCACCGGATTTTCCGTGGCAGTCCGAGCCCAACCCGGACTGTCCGTTCTTGGCGACCAGCCGTTTGCGCAGGTACAGCTCTTGCAGCGTATTCTTGCGCGTGGAAGCCTCGAAAATAACATGTCCGCCGCGGCCTCCGTCGCCACCATTGGGGCCGCCCCTGGGAACATACTTTTCCCGGCGAAACGCAACGCAGCCGGGGCCGCCATTGCCGCCCCTGACTTCGATTTTCACTTCATCAATAAATCGCATGCTGTATTAGACCATGTTGCCCATTATTTCGGAACCCTGAGAGTTTAATCGTTCTCGCTGCAGTTGGCACAAAAAAGGGGTGCGACCAGCGCACCCCTCTTAAATACGTTCACAACGGAAGGTCAGGCAGCCACACGCACCGTGGTGCGGCCTGCACTCTTGTAGTATTCAACCTTGCCGTCGGTCAGAGCAAACAGCGTATGATCGCGTCCGCAACCAACGTTGTCGCCAGGACGAATCTTTGTACCGCGCTGGCGAACAAGGATATTGCCTGCAATCACGACTTCTCCGCCGTATTTTTTGACGCCAAGTCGCTTGGAATTGGAATCGCGTCCGTTACGACTGGAACCACCAGCCTTTTTATGTGCCATGGTTTACTCCTTTTCTGCCGCAGCATCTGCCTTCTTGGCAGCCGCACGTGGCTTGC
>Ga0209919_1000499_pt1 | contig 19966 bp, 21 predicted proteins | sample SalPon2A_C_D2_MG_FD_185721 | JGI IMG/M metagenome (GOLD analysis project Ga0209919, IMG submission 185721) | Soil microbial communities from South San Francisco under conditions of wetland restoration - Salt Pond MetaG R2A_C_D2_MG (SPAdes)... | ecosystem: Environmental > Terrestrial > Soil >... | reverse complement strand
TTATCTGCGCGAGGCCGTCTTTTTCCTGCGAGCCGCTGTCTTTTTGCGAGCAGTCGTCTTCCGGCGAGTCGCAGTCTTCTTGCGGGCTCCCGTCTTCTTGCGAGTGCCTGCCTTCTTCTTGCGGGCTCCCGCCTTCTTGCGAGTGCCTGCCTTCTTCTTGCGGGCTCCCGCCTTCTTGCGAGTGCCTGCCTTCTTCTTGCGGGCCCCCGCCTTCTTGCGAGTACCTGCCTTCTTCTTGCGGGCCCCCGCCTTCTTGCGAGTGCCTGCCTTCTTCTTGCGGGTTGCAGTCTTCTTTTTGCGCGCTGCAGGCTTCTTGCGAGCACCCGCCTTCTTCCTGGCGATTGCCTTGCGGCGTGCAGCCTGGGTACGGCGAGCGACTGTCTTTTTCTTCGCTGCCGTTTTCTTTCGGCGCGTCGCGGTCTTCTTGCGAGCACCAGTCTTGCGTGTTGCCATGAGTCGGATCTCCGTATGTGAACAACTCACCCCGAAGTATAGTTGCATTTATTTATTTTTGTGGGTTTTTTATCAAGTTTTTTCACCTGCAAGCGAACAGATTTTTTTCCAATGCTTGTTTGAAACTGGCGTTACAGAGAGCCGGTTTCCGCGTTGCAGGATGCGCATGGTTTCCAATGCATCGACCTCTCGCAGCTTCGACAATGCGACCACAGCATCAAACTTCTTCACGAATTCCAGGTCCACGACCGACCAGCGTGGATCGTCCGGCTTGCTGCGCGGATCGAAATGCGGATCGTTTTTGTCGAACTGCGTCGGATCCGGATAGGCTTCGCGAACCACCCGCATGACGCCCGCAATGCCCGGTTCCGCGCAGTTTGAATGATAGAAAAACACTTCGTCCCCAAGCCGCATATCGCGCATGAAGTTGCGGGCCTGGTAGTTGCGGACCCCGTCCCACAAGGTGCGTCGACGAGGTGCGCGGGCCAGATCGTCGATGCCGAAAACCGAGGGTTCCGATTTCATCAGCCAATGGTTCATAACCTCTCCCGGTTGTCTCGATAAGTGTCATGCCGCTTGAAACGACTTGGTGCGGTATCACGCATTCGGGCATCGCTCATTCGCCGGATCCGGAAACACCTGAAGTCAGGAGAGGATGTGCCTGCCCTGCGCAAAATGCGTCATCCCCTGCTCGGTGGCCACCGCGTCGAGCGCCACGTCCCAATCCGCGGTTTCCAACAAGGGCGTCTCCTGCCACGCATAAGCGTAGCCGCACAGCAACGGCCGCGTGCTTTTGGCCTGCTTGAAGGCAAAAGCTCGATCGTAGTACCCCGCGCCGAATCCCAACCGGTTACCCCGCGAATCGAAACCGAGTAACGGCACCAGCACCAGGTCCAGCATCTCGGGCGCAAGCACCTGCGTCGGATCGGATGCGGGTTCGGGAATGCCGAAGCGATTCTCATGGAGGCGCTCTCCCGGCCGCCAGCGCGTAAATTCCATGTGCTGCGCATCGAGTACGCGCGGAAGGTAGACCGCCTTGCCGGCGGCGCAGGCGATTTCGATCAAGGGAGCCGGGTCGAGCTCGCCGCCCAATGCGACGTAACCCGCCAGGCGCGCAGCCGATCGGAAGGCGGGACTCGCAGCCAGATGTCGGGCCGCAGCGGCGGCCTGTGCCTCCCCGTCCGACATTGCATTGCGGCGCGCGAGCAATTCGCGGCGCAATACGTGTCGCGCCCGTTCCAGGTGGGAGGAGGAAGGGTTGGAAGACATCCTCCGTCTACGCCGTTGCCGGTGGTCGCCCTTGAACCAACAGTTCAAGGGGGAGTGAACCGTGGCGGCTCAGGCTTTCCGCATAGCGGACATGCTCACTGCACACCACAAGTCGACTCCTAAGCTCGTAATCAGGCTCGAAGGGTTTGCACAGCATCGAACGTGACAGAGGATGCAGGCACATGATCGCGCCAGCTTCCCGGCGATGCAAGCCCCCTCGGGGCTTGACTTCCGGACAGGGCCGTGGCGGGAAACCGGCTCAGCCGTCGACCCGGGCTCCGTCCGCCTGGGCGAGCGTCAGCCGCAGGTGCTGGATCCGCGTCAGGGACTCGCTCACGGTGGCATCCCGTTCGCTTTCGGCCTGCAGGAACTGGTGTGCGAGATTGAGCGCCACCATCACGGCAATCCGATCCATGCCCACCACGCGCCCGGAATCCCGGACTTCGGTCATTTCCTGGCTGAGCAGATCCGCCGCCTTGAGCAACGACTCGCGTTCGTCGGGGGGGCAGGCGACGTGATAATCGCGATCGAGAATGCGTACGGTGACCTGCGCGTTCGCGGTCACGACACTTCCAGGCCCTTGAGCCGGGTAATCATGGCCTCGACCCGGCTCTGCACCATCATGTTCTTGTTGGCCAACTGGGCGCGTTCCGCGCTCAACGTGTTCATGCGCTCGGTCAACAGGCGATTTTCCTCGTGCAAAGTCTCCAGCCGACCGGCCAGCATTTTGACTTCGCGCTCCAATCCCTGCAGCTCGGCTTCGAGTTCTTTCGGTAGTTTCTTGTCCATGGCATTGAACTATAGGGGTAATTTACGGACAAATCAATCCTGCGAGCCCCTCGCCCCGGCACAGGCGCGGTGTTGCGGCACATGGCGGCTATCCCCCTGTCCAGGGGAAAGCACTGGAAAACAGCCGGCAAACATCGGTCTAAAGCGCTGCAAACACCCTGATCCGCAACAGCTTGTAGGATGTAGCCATGAATACCGACTTCGACCCCGACGGCGTTTCCAGCGCGCTGGACCCGCTGCGCCGGGCAAGCTGCCATGCGCTGCTGTGCGGCGCCTTGAGCGCCGGCGCCGCGCCCGCGCAGGCGGCGCAATTGGCTGCGGCGCTCGAACCCGGACTGGACGCACACCACCTGCAAACCTGGGCCCGAAGCGTGAAGGCCCGGCTCGAGGCGACCGACTTTTCCTTCCGCCTGGGCGTGCCCGGGGACGATGCCGCACTCGACGCGCGGGTGGCGGCGCTGGCCGCCTGGGCACGCGAATTCCTGTCCGCCCTGGGCCAGGCTGGAGAGCGGCTGAATGCGCTCGAGCCGGAGGCGCGCGCGACACTGAACGAACTGGATGCCATCGGCCAGGGTGCAACGGTTGGCGAAAACGACACCGAAAGCGAAGAACTGATGTATGCGGAGCTGGTCGAACACGTGCGCCTCAGCGTGTTGTTCCTGTACGAAGTGCTCAACCCGTCCGTGGCACAATGACGGTTCGCCCCGAACTGGATCAATGACATGAACGCGCAGGAATTCAAGCGCCGCCGCAACGCACTGATGCGCATGATGGGCAAGGGCTCGATTGCGATCGTGCCGTCCACCCACGAGAAAATCCGCAACCGCGACGTCATTTACCCGTTCCGCCAGGACAGCGATTTCTGGTACCTCACCGGCTTCGACGAGCCGGATGCGGTCGCTGTGCTGATACCCGGACGCAAGGCCGGCGACTATATCCTGTTCTGCCGCGAACGCGACCCGGAGCGCGAAACCTGGGACGGGCACCGCGCGGGCACCGAGGGCGCGATCGCGGAATACGGGGCCTCCGATGCATTTCCGATCGGCGACCTCGACGACATCCTGCCCGGCCTGATCGAGTCCTGCGACAGCGTCTTTTACACGATGGGTGCCAACCCCACCTTCGACCAGCGCATGACGGGCTGGCTGAACGAGCTACGCGCCAGCGGACGCACCGGGGCCCGCACGCCGGAGGAATTCGTGGCACTGGAACATTTGCTGCACGACCTGCGCCTGTTCAAGAGCCGCGGCGAAGTCGGCGCCATGAAGAAAGCGGCGAAAATTTCCATGGAGGCACATCGACGCGCCATGCGCCGCGCAAAACCCGGAGTATACGAATACGAGGTGGAAGCCGAGTTGCTCGGGCAGTTCCGCGCCCACGGTACCCGCGAAGCCTACGGCTCTATCGTGGGTTCGGGCGCCAACAGCTGCACTCTGCATTACGTCTCCAACAACCAGCAGATGAACGACGGCGACCTCTTGCTTATAGACGCCGGGTGCGAATACGGCTACTACGCCTCCGACATCACCCGCACGTTCCCCGTGAACGGGCGTTTCAGTCCCGAGCAGCGCGCAATCTACGACCTGGTGCTCGCCGCACAGAAGGCGGCCATCGACAAGTGCCGCGCCGGACACCGTTTCAACGAACCGCATGACGCGACCGTGCAGGTCATCACGCGCGGCCTGATCAAGCTCGGGCTGCTCAAGGGCACGCCCGCGAAGCTGATCAAGGAAGGCGCCTACCGCAAGTTCTACATGCACCGCGCCGGACACTGGCTGGGCCTCGACGTTCACGACGTGGGCGACTACAAGGTCGCGGGCGAGTGGCGCGAACTCGAGCCGGGCATGGTGCTCACCGTCGAGCCGGGCATCTACATTCCGCCGGGCACCCGCGGGGTGGCGAAGAAGTGGTGGAACATCGGCGTGCGCATCGAGGACGACGTGCTCGTCACGCGCAAGGAACCGGACGTACTCACCGGCGCACTCATCAAGGAACCCGACGATATCGAGGCTTGGATACAGGCCGCATGAGCGACAACGGAGCACGTGACGTACTCGTAGCGGGAGGCGGACTGGCCGGCGGACTGGCCGCGCTCGCCCTGGCCCGCCTTGGTTTCGAGGTCACGCTGGTGGAGGCCCGGGCGCCGGTGCCGGCCGGGGAACGCGCCGATACCCGGGACGGGCGCAGCATTTCGCTCTCGCTCGCCAGCCTGCGCGTGCTCGAAGCCCTCGGCGTCGCCGACGCGCTCGGTGCCGATTCCCAGCTCATCACCACCGTGCATATTTCCGAAGCCGGGCACTACGGGCGACTCTGCTTCACGGCACGGGAAATGGGCGTGCCGGCGCTTGGCCGGGTGGTGCCCGCCGAACCCCTGCTTGCCCGCATCATGGAGACTGCCGAAGCCGCGGGCGTCAAGCGCATCAGCCCGGCGACGGTCGACACCACGGAGCTGGATAACGGCGGCGCACACCGCACCGTCACCATGACCGGCCCCGACGGAGAACAGCCCGTTGCCACGCGCCTCCTGATCGTGGCCGACGGTGCCGGCTCCGCTCTGCGCGACGCACTCGGCATCCGCCACGACACGCACCGCTATCGCCATACCGCACTGGTCACTGCGGCGCGGGTATCCGCACCCCGCCCGGGCGTGGCCTACGAGCGCTTCACGCGCGAGGGAACGCTGGCCATCCTGCCGCGCGCCGGCGACCGGGTCGGCGTGGTGTGGACGGTGCCGGAAAGCCGTGCCGACGAACTTGCCGCACTGTCACCGGAAGACTATCTCGCCAAGGTCGCCTCGGCTCTCGGCGGACGACTCGGCTCGATGACCTCCGTTGCGCCCCTGCGCCATTTCCCGTTGAGTTCGACGCATGCTATGGCACAGACTGCCGCTCGCGCCGTTATCATCGGCAACGCCGCGCACAGCCTGCACCCCATTGCCGCCCAGGGCTTCAACCTCAGCGTACGCGACATCGCCGTGCTCGCCGAGTGCCTCGCCGGGCACGCGGACCCGGGCGAACCCGCTGCGATCAAGCGATACGGCGAACGCCGCCGCCGCGACCAGGCTCGCACCCGCGCCTATACCGGGTTCGTGCGCACCCTGGGCGACCTGGAGACGCCGCTCGCGTCGCCGTTACGCGCGCTCGGCCTGCTCGCCGCCGAATTCAACCGGCCGCTGGCGCGCGCACTCGCCCGACAGGGCATGGGCTTCTCGCCACGCCCGTTGCCCGGCCTGGTCCGGGGCGAACGGCTATGAAGAAGGAACCTCTGATCTATTCATACGTGGTCGCGCCGGAGTCCCGGCTCGCGGCTGGCAAGGAATGAGGAGAGAAGTTTGCTCATTGCAAATGAACGACGAATAACGCCGTCCAGGCATGCGCCAGGACCCGGCCCCAAGGGGTTTTGCCCCAAAGGCCCGGCTGCGGCGTTGCCCGGCTTGACCGTAGTCCATGCTACGGCACTGCGCCGAGCGCCTTGCATCCGGGCCTTTGGGACACAAACGCGATCCGCGTATGAATAGATCAGAGGTTCCTAGAGTCGATATAGCGATCGTCGGTGCCGGGCCGGTCGGCTGCGTTCTGGCCCTGGCATTGTCACGCGGCGGGATTCGCACCGCACTGGTCGAAGCACGCACCCCGAAGAAATGGTCGGCCGAGAGCATGGATCTGCGCGTGTATGCCTTGTCGCGCGCCTCACAGAACATTCTCGTTCGGCTCGGCGCCTGGGACCGTATCGTGAACGCGCGCACCTGCTCCTACCGGGCCATGCAGGTCTGGGAGGCGGGCGGGCGCGGGCGCGTCGAATTCAAGGCGGAAGACGTCGATGAAAGCGACCTCGGCCATATTGTCGAAGGCACCTTGCTCGGCGACGCCCTGGGCGAGCGCGTACGCGCGACGACCGACATCGCCTGGCACTGCCCGGCCGCATTGCAGCGGCTCACCGTCGGGGACAACGACGCCGAACTGACGCTGGAAGACGGCACGCGCATCCGGACAAAACTGGTGGTAGGCGCGGACGGCGCCCACTCACGCGTTCGCGAACTGAGCGGTATCAAGGTACGCGAAACGAGCTACGGCCAGAATGCCGTGGTGGCCCACCTGCAGCCTGAACGCGCCCACGAGCATGCCGCGCGGCAAATCTTTCATTCCGACGGCCCGCTGGCACTGCTGCCATTGGCCGACGGCCGCGTATCCATCGTCTGGTCCACCGCGCCCGGGCACGCCGAACAACTGCTGGCCATGAACGAATCCGCCTTCGGGCAGGCTGTCACCGAATCCAGCGACCAGGCCCTGGGTGCACTGATGCTCGCCAGCGAGCGGGCGAGTTTCCCCCTGCGCCGGCTGCATGCCGAAAACTACGTGGGCCCGCGCGTTGCGCTCGCCGGCGACGCGGCACACGTCGTGCATCCGCTTGCCGGGCAGGGCATGAACCTCGGTTTGCTCGACGCCGCCGCATTAAGCGAGGTCGTCCTCGATGCCCGGCGCAACGGCCGCGACGTCGACGACTACCTGGTGCTGCGCCGTTACGAGCGCTGGCGCCATGCCGAAAACCTTGCCATGCAGAGCGCCTTCGGCGGTTTCAACCAGCTCTTCGGCGCGGGAATCCCGGGCGCCCGCTCGGTGCGCGGCCTCGGCATGCAGATCTTCAACCGTTCCGGCCCCGCCAAGCGCCTGGCCATTCGCATTGCGCTGGGCACTGCCGGCGATCTCCCCGAACTCGCCAAACCGCTCGACTGACCACCGCCTTCACGGACGCCGGCGTTCGTTTAATCCGAATCATTCTCCGCGAAAGCTTCAACCAGGCTTGAGCCAGGCCCGCGCCGTATGACCGCGGGCCTGTTCCATCGGTATCCAGCCGTCCACAACATCCGTCATTTAACTGTCAGCCCTGATTTCAGCTCCAGAGCCTGCGCCGCAACGCCAATACAAATGCACTGAACAGAAGCACTGTACCCGCCAGAACAACCCACGGCAGCGGGCCCGCAGTGCGCGGAAGCTCAGCCATTGCCACTTCTTCGGGTTTGGGCATGATCTGCGCCTCTTGATTCATCTGTACACCAGGTTCGGTCGCAACGGCATATGTGTCCTCCGCGATGTAGAGATTTAAATCCTGCCCCGGACTCAACTCCGAGAAGGCGTAGTTCCGCCCGTCGATCAATACTTTCTGGTTGGCTGACGGCTTCAGTCTGAGCGTGCCTATCGAGCGACCCTGACGATTGTTGACGGTCGTCGTCACCGATCCGTTCGAGTTAAGGCTGACCATGGTCCCATTGAAGCGCGCCCAGTTGGTCCCGTTTGCCATGACGACCTCCTGGCAGCCCTCGGCTATCCTGGGATACTGCGCCAGGAGCCGGGGCGACCAGTTCACCTGGGCACAGCTCTCTTCCTGAACCTGCGCTTTGGGCATGCTTTGCGTGTCTTGTGCCCGGGCCGTGGCAATGCCGGCGCATACCAGGCCAAGAAGGGCTACTCCTGTCAGGGACCAACGTGCAATCATCGAATTGATGTTCATTTCCATTCTCCATTTAAAAACTTTCTTCCTTTATGAATAATCCAAGAAAATACTGCGTTCTTATTTCATGGCTACTGCCCTCACGATGTAGCGCCGCGGAGCATTCCCCACAAAGTAAAATGGATAGCACGTCACCAGAGTGAGTGCAGGGAAAGTGGTTGCGTGCAACGGGGTAACGTTTTCCGGCTTCACGATTTCTATCGTGGTAACACGGTACTTTCGCAAGCGAGACAAGGTCTGCACCGTCACGATATCGCCCAGAGCGACACTTTTCAGCGCACGGAAATAACCGTCCCGATGCGCCGCTATTGCAGTGTTTCCGTCGCTGTCCGGCGCGGCGGTGCCCTCCACGAGCGCGGCTCCGCGATTAAGATTTCTTTCGTCAAGCCGGGCGTAAACGGGAACCGCCAGATCCACACGGGGAATACGCAATATCGCTACCGGAAAACTCTCCGGCCGATTGGCACTTGACACTTCACGCTCATAGGAGCTTATACGGCCACGCGACCATCTCGCCGTATCCGGTTCGCGATAAACCAGGCGTCGCGTGTAGCCACCCTTACCGCTGATTGGTGCGGCTCGAGACGTCGCTTTTACCGGAGAGGATATCGCCATGAAAGCCTTGATCGCCTGACGTCGCTCTATTTCACCGTCAATCCGCAACCCGGCGTACACAGCAATCAGGGATATTCCAATAACCCAGCAGGCTATTTCGATTCGGCGAGATAGAGCCCGGGTGCTCATGCCTTGATGACCAGCACACAGAGCGACTCTCGATACGCGCACCTGCCAGACATTTCAACTCGCCATCGGCGGTCACAACAAGGTGTTTACATTAGCTGCCAGGGATTCAAAATGTCTGTACGTCAGCACACGTAATATGGTCGGTGGCCTTCAGGCTTCAACTCAGAGGGGATTCTGATTTTTCATCTGATCAGGGATCATGCGCGGTATGGGTACGCCCTGCATACGGCGACGATGCGCCAACAAGGCCTGCCAGATCGTACGTCCATCATACGCATCGAATGATGCGGTTTTTACGCTCGCCCGGAACCGAAATCCATGAGGGTACCGACGCCCATCTCCAGGGCTCGCTCGTAAACTCGCCGGGCGGCGGCCAGGTCCTCGACCGCGAGACCGACGGACTTGAACAGCGTAATCCCGTTGGGGTCGGTTCTGCCGCCGACGCGCTCGAGCACCAGATCGGCCAGCTCGCCCTGGATATGATCCTCGTCGATGGTTTTGTCCCGGAGAGGGATGCGCACGTCGTCGGCTTCGGCCAGGGCGGATGCCCTGCGGTCCACGAACAGACGGCTGCGCACGACCGCCGCCGTGTCGAGTTCGCGGAACGGCGGCACCGATGCGCCGACGGCATTGACGTGCACGCCCGGCGCCAACCATTCGCCTTGCAGCACCGGCTCCTTTGCGCCGGTCACCGTGCAAACCAGATCGGCGGCGTCCACGGCGTCGCGCGCATCGTCCATGGGCATGACTTCGACCCCGTAACGTTCCGACGCTGACTCCGCGAACCTCCGGGCATGCCCGGAGGTTCGACTCCAGACGCGCACGCGACGGATCGGGCGCACCGCCTGCATGGCAGCCAGGTGCATCCCGGCCTGCGTGCCCGAACCCAGGATTGCGAGGTCGCCTGCCTCCTCGCGCGCCAGCAGGCGCGTGGCGAGCGCACTGACGGCAGCGGTGCGGATGGCAGTAACGGCGCCGGCATCAATGATCGCTTGCAAACAGCCGTTGGCCGTCTCAAACAGCAGAACCGCGCCCTGGTGCGACTCGTAACGGGTTTCCGAATTACCGGGAAAGACGCTCACGACCTTGGCACCCAGGGCGGGAGGTTCGCCGAGCCAGGACGGCATCATCCCAAGTGCACCCCGCTGATCCGGCAACCACATCACGCTGCGCTGCGGAAACAGCGCCTCGCCTTCGCCGAGCGCCCGGAACATGTCCGCCATGACATCGACACACTCGGCCATCGGCAGCAGTTCCGAGACTTCGCGATGGCCAATGATCGTTACTTGCATGCAGATGCTCGCGCCACCTGACTCCCCATCGGGTCTATTGCCGGGCAGGCCCGGTGAAACCACGCGACTGTATCCACCAATAGAATTCCTCCAACCAGTGCCGGCTGTCGGTCTCCGGCCCATACGTCGCAAAACCATGCTGGCCCGCGTAATAGATATGCGCCTCGGGCCTGTGACCTTCACTTTTGAGCACTTTGTAGAAACGCATCATGGCAGGCCCCGCAATCAAATCATCCTGCGCCCAGGCCATGAATACGGGCGGCAGCGTGGCCGGAATGGCGGGCATCGACGCGAACGGCGCCCCGTAGATCAGGCCGGCGAAGTCCGGCCGTTCGGAAGCGTCTTCCTGCAACAGCACCTCGGCCGCGATCATGCCGCCCGCCGAGAATCCCATGAAACCGACCCGATGCGGCGATACGCCCCATTGCGCGGCATGGGCACGCACGACTTTAAGGGCCTGCACCCCGTCGGCGATACCCCATTGGCAGGCGATATCTTCATCGAGATTGCCGGGAAGCGGCCCGGGCTTGTCCTTCCTTTGCAAACGGTACTTGAGAACGAACGCGGCAATGCCTCTTTGCTTCAGCCAGCGCGCCGTAGCCTCGGACGTTTGCATGGCAAGGGCCATGCACCCCCCGCCCGGCGCAATGATGACACCGGCGCCCGTTGCCTCGGCTTTTGAGGGGAGAAAGGGCGTCAGCGTCGGCGTGACGACGTCCTCGTAGATCGTCCCCAGGTTCACGCCCCGGGACTCGACATCGTGAAACACCTTCTCCTGCCAGGTCCAGTGTTCCGAGCCCGGCGCCACTCCCGGCCAGATGTCCAGCGTCATGCCCGCATCTGCGACGCCGGCCAGAGACAGTACGCCGATGGCGACTACCGCACACCAGGTTACCCGACGCATAAACGCCTCCCGGAGACATTTGCCCTGCAAAGGATACCCCTTGCCGAACCATCTCCACCTTGGCCTCATGGCATTCGCCCACAGGCGGCGGTTGCGGGACTTTGCCCTGGATTCAGTCGAGGAGCTTGTCGATCTTTACCGCGCAGATGAAGTCGTTTTCGGAGAGACCGCCGATGGCGTGCGTAGTGTAGTGAACGTGGCAGTGGCCGTAGCCGACTTCCAGGTCGGGATGATGGCCTTCGCGGTTCGCCATCCAGGCGATCGCGTTGCAGAAGCTCATGGTCTTGTTGAAGCCCTTGAACTGGAAGTCGCGGTGGATGGACTTGGCATCGTCCGAGATCGACCATTCCGGCACGAGCTTCTTGAGGTACTTCTCGGCTTCCTCGCGGGTGAGCGGCTGGACGCCGCCCTCGCAGGCCTCGCAATGCTTCTCGGCGAATTCGGTCTTGTCCGTCATGGATCCTCCGTCAATGTTGCGTTTTCGGTTGATCAAACCCCCCGCAGGAGCGGCTTCGGCCGTGATTCCCTGGCCTGTATTGCCCCCGGGGCGCCCGTCCGGTTTTCCGTCAATAGGCGGCGGCGCTTTCCTTTTCCGGCTCCTTGGGCGGGAAGGTCGGCGCATGCATGCCGAGCGCCCGGGCCTGGTCGATCAGTGCGAAGAGGTCCTTCTGCGCCACGTCGAACAGGTCCTGCAGCGTGTCGATCACGAAATACACGGTCTGGTAGATGTCGATGCGATACGGCGTACGCAGGGCTTCCACCGGCTCGAACGGCTTGCGTTGCGGCACGTCGCTTTCCAGCGAATAGACCAACTCGCCCGGTGAAGACAGGATGCCGGCACCGTAGGCACGCAATCCCTTCGCGGTGTTGATCAGGCCGAACTCCACCGTGAACCAGTACAGGCGCGCGAGCATCACGCGGTCTTCCTTGCTCGCCTTGAGGCCGTATTCGCCATAGGCCTGGGTGAAGGCGGCGAAGCGCTCGTCGATCAGCAGCGGCGTATGGCCGAAGATCTCGTGGAAGACGTCCGGCTCCTGCAGGTAATCGAACTCGTCCCAGGTGCGGATGAACGAGGCCGCGGGGAATTTCCTGTCGGCGAGCAGGCCGAAGAACTTGTCGAAATTGATCAGTGCGGGCACGGGCGCGACCTCCCAGCCGGTGTGCTTGCGCAGCACGGCGGAGACATCGTCCGGTTGGGGCACACGATCGGCGGGCAGGTCGAGCTTGGTCAGCGCGTCCATGTACTCGTCGCAGGCGCGGCCGGGCAATACCTTCATCTGGCGCTCGTAGAGCGCCGCCCAGATTTCGTTTTCCTCTTCCGTATAGGGAATGCGGCCGGTCTCGTCCGGGACCTTGGCCGTGTATTTGGTGCCTTTGCCCATTGCACTCACCTCCGCAGTCCAGTTTAGCACCGGGGCCGGCGCCCCGCAGGCAGCCCAGGGAGCCAATTCCAGGGATTCCGGCGGCTAAATCACTGATTTGCCAAGGGGCGGTTGCCGTGGGGCGATGTTGGGCTTCCTGCGTCAGCCCAACCTACGCGCGCTTCATCGGGAACGCCGGCAGAATGCCGGCCGATCGCGGCTGAAGCCGCTCCTACAGTCCGTCATCCCGGCGGAGGCCGGGATCCAGTCAGAGAATTGCGGGCGAAGACCGCTCCGATCCGCCCGGGTGTGCCGTTAGTCACGCCGAGAAGCGTAGCCCGCAACGGGGGAACAGGGAGGAGTGTCTGAGGGCGAAGCCGCATGCGGCGTAGCCCGAGTTGCCGACCGGCCCGTTGCGGGCGAGCATCGCAGGGGAGCCCCAAGGCCTTGGCCTTGGGGCCGCGACTTCCGGCACGATGGCTTTGCCTACGTTCGCCGAAACGAAAGTAGGTCCGCCGGAAGGGCCAAAAAGAAGGATCCCGCCCCAAGGCCGGGATTCAACTTCTCACTGGATTCCGGATCGAGTCCGGAATGACGAGCTATAAAAACGCCGCCATCGCGGCGGGGACCGCCGCTCCTACACCGGGGTCACGGCTAAGCAGCCTTTCTTTTGTAGGTGCGGGCGACGTATTCCTCGACCAGTTCCTGGAAGTCGGCGGCGATGTGGTCGCCCTTCAGGGTGACCGTCTTCTTGCCGTCCTCGAACACCGGCGCCACCGGTTTCTCTCCGGTGCCGGGCAGGCTGATGCCGATGTTGGCGTGCTTGCTCTCGCCGGGACCGTTGACCACGCAACCCATGACGGCCACGCGCATCTCCTCGACGCCCTCGTATTCCTTGCTCCATGCCGGCATCCGCTCGCGGGTGTAACTCTGAATGTCCTGGGCGAGCTCCTGGAAGTAGGTGGACGTGGTGCGCCCGCATCCCGGACAGGCGGTGACGGCAGGCATGAACGAGCGCAGCCCCAGCGCCTGCAACACCTCCTGCGCCACCAGCACCTCCTTCTCCCGGGCGGCGCCCGGCTTGGGGGTGATCGAGACGCGGATGGTGTCGCCGATCCCCTTCGCGAGCAGGATCGACAGGCCGGCGGCCGAGGCGACCACACCCTTGGTGCCCATGCCGGCCTCGGTGAGGCCGAGGTGCAGCGGGTAGTCGCAGCGCGCGGCCAGGTCGGTGTAGACGCGCACCAGGTCCTGCACGCGGCTCATCTTGCACGAGAGGAGGATGCGGTCGTGTGCCAGGCCGATCTCCTCGGCGCGGGCCGCGCTGCGCAGGGCGGATTCCACCATGGCGTCGAACATCACCTCGCGGGCGTCCTTCGGATCGGCGCTCGCGGCGTTATCGTCCATCAGGTGGGTCAGGAGGTCCTGATCGAGACTGCCCCAGTTGACGCCGATGCGCACCGGCTTGTCGAAGCGGCAGGCGACCTCGATGATCTCGGTGAACTGCGGGTCGCGCTTGGATCCACGCCCCACGTTGCCGGGGTTCACCCGCAGCTTGTCGAGCGCCTCGGCGCACTCGGGGTGCGCGGCGAGCAGTCGATGGCCGTTGAAATGGAAATCGCCGATCAGCGGTACGTCGATGCCCATTTTTGCCAGGTTCTCGCGGATTTCCGGCACCGCGGCGGCGGCTTCCTCGGTGTTCACCGTCATGCGCACCAGCTCGGAGCCGGCGCGCGCGAGCGCCGCCACCTGCGCGACCGTGGCGTCCACGTCGGCGGTATCGGTATTGGTCATGGACTGCACCGCAATCGGCGCGCTGCCGCCGATCGTGACCTTGCCCACGCGTACGGGCACCGATTTGCGTCGCGGCTCCAGCGGGCCTCTTTCGCTCATTTCAGGACCTCTTTATCCAATCCCCTTTATGATATACGCCTTGGGTACCGTCATAGCCACGGACGGACGCTTTCGTTATGCTATTAGAGGCGCCGGCGGGCGCCGTTTTTCGCTATTTTGAGGGATTCGATGGAGCGCAAGACGCCACTCTATGCCACGCACGAGGCTGCGGGAGCCAAACTCGTGCCCTTCGCCGGCTGGTCGATGCCGTTGTCCTACGGCTCGGAACTGGCCGAGCACCGCGCCGTGCGTGACGATGCGGGCATGTTCGACGTCTCCCACATGGGCATCGTCGATTTCGAGGGCGAGCGCTGCCGCGACTTCCTGCGCCGCCTGCTGGCCAACGACGTCGCCAGGCTCACCCGTCCCGGACAGGCCCTGTACGGCACGATGCTCAACCCCGAGGGCGGCATCAAGGACGATCTCATCACTTATTACCGCGGCCCGGGACGTTACCGCACGGTCGTCAACGCCGGCACGCGCGACAGCGACATCGCCTGGATCCGCAAGGTCGCCAAGGACTACGGCATCAAGGTCACCGAGCGCACCGACCTGGCGATGATCGCGGTGCAGGGACCGCGGGCACGGGAACGCGCCGCCAACCTGCTGCCCGAGGCGCTCAAGGGCGCGGCACTCGAACTGAAGCCCTTCACGGCGGTCGACAGCGGCGACTGGTTCATCGCCCGCACCGGCTACACCGGCGAGGACGGCTGGGAAATCATCCTGCCGGCGGAGCGCGCACCCAGGTTCTGGGAGGCGTTGAACGCCTCCGGCGTGGCGCCCTGCGGGCTCGCCGCGCGCGATTCGTTGCGCCTGGAGGCGGGGCTCAACCTCTACGCCAGCGACATGGACGAGACCACCCACCCCTACGAATCCAACCTCGGCTGGACCGTCGCGATGGATCCCGCGGATCGCGACTTCATCGGCCGCACCGCGCTCGAGCGCGTACGCGAAGCCGGCAGCGAACGCCGCCTGGTGGGTCTCGTTCTCGAGGGACGCGGCATCATCCGCCATGGCCAGAAGGTAAGAACCGGCGCCGGCGAAGGCGTGGTGACGAGCGGGGGCTTCGGCCCCAGCGTGCAGCGTTCGGTCGCCCTGGCGCGTATACCCCAATGCGACGACGAGACGGTGCGGGTGGATATCCGCGGCAAGGACATGCCGGCCCGCGTCGTCAAACCGCCGTTTGTCCGGCGCGGCAAGATTCTGATCTGATCGACCCACTATCGGAGGGCTTCTCATGAGCGAGATTCCAGGCGACCTGCATTACACCGACACCCACGAGTGGCTGCGACAGCTCGACGACGGCACGCTCGAACTCGGCGTCACCGAACATGCCCAGCAGGCCCTGGGCGATCTGGTGTTCGTGGAATTGCCCGAGGAGGGCACCGAACTCAGCGCGGGGGAAGGTTGCGTGGTGGTCGAATCCACCAAGGCCGCCTCCGACGTCTACAGCCCGGTCGACGGGGAAATCGTTGCCGTCAACGAGGCGCTGGTCGACCACCCCGAAAACGTCAACGAAGACCCCTACGGCGAAGGCTGGCTGGTGCGTATCCGCACCAGCGGCGGCGAGCTGCCACCCAATCTGATGGATGCCGAAGCCTACGCCGCGCACATAGAATCCGAAAGCTGAGGAGCCCCGCGTGCCCTTCATACCGCATACCGATGACGACGTTCGCGCGATGCTCGATTCGCTCGGCATCGAGCGCATCGAACAATTGTTCGGTGAAATCCCGGCGGACCTGCGCATCCAGGGACTGGACGGCATCCCGGAGGGCCTGAGCGAGCAGCAGGTCGGCCGGCTCATGCGCGAACGCGCCGAGCAGGACCGGGGGGCACTGTCGTTCGTGGGCGCCGGCGCCTACGAGCACCACATCCCCGCCGCGGTATGGGAGATCACCACCCGGGGCGAGTTCTACAGCGCCTACACGCCGTACCAGGCCGAGGCCAGCCAGGGCACGCTGCAACTCATCTACGAATACCAGTCGATGCTCACCGCGCTGACGGGCATGGACGTCTCCAACGCATCGCTCTACGACGGTGCTTCGGCACTCGCCGAGGCCGCGCTTATGGCGCTGCGCCTCAAGCGCAAGGACACCACCCGGCGGGTGCTGATCCCGCATGCGCTCAGTCCGCGCTACAAGTCGGTGCTGCGCACGATCTGCGCTACCCAGGGCGTGGAATTCCACGAACTGGCGCATGACGAGAAGACCGGGCGCCTCTCCGAACAGGCGCTGAAGACGGCACCGCCGGCTGCGGCCCTGGTGGTCGCCCAGCCCAATTTCTTCGGTGCGCTCGAGGACGTCGATCACCTGGAACGCTATGCGCGCGAGCGCGACCTCATCCTCATCGGCTCGGTCAACCCCACCTCGCTGGCGCTGCTCAAGCCACCCGGAAAGTGGGGCGAAGAGGGCGCCGACATCGCCTGCGGCGAAGGTCAGCCGCTGGGCATCCCGCTGTCCTCGGGCGGACCCTATTTCGGCTTCATGACCTGCCGCAAGGCGCACGTGCGCCAGCTCCCGGGGCGCCTGATCGGCCGCACCGTGGATGACCGGGGCCGCACCGGCTTCGCGTTGACGCTGCAGGCGCGCGAGCAGCACATCCGCCGCTCCAAGGCCACCTCCAACATCTGCACCAACCAGGGCCTGGCCGTCACCGCGGCAACGATCTACATGTCGCTGCTCGGCCCGCACGGACTGCGCCAGGTGGCAGCGGCGAGCCACGCCCGCACCCGCGAACTGGTGGGCAAACTCGCCGCTCACGATCTGCACCCCCGCTTCAGCGCCCCGTATTTCCACGAAGTCGCGATCGACCTTGGCCCGCACGCTGCCGCACCGCTGCTCGATTACCTGTTCGAACACGACGGCATCATCGGCGGCTACGATCTCGCCCGAGCCGACGAAAGGCTCGCCAACACCCTGCTGGTCTGCACCACGGAAACCAAGACCGAAGCCGATCTCGACCGTTACGCCGCGGCCCTCGCGGCGGCCCTGGTGGACAACCGCCTGGCCGCCCGCGCCTGACCGCGCCTTACACGCTTAAAGGAGAACGACCATGGCTGACATTACGCTCAAGGGCAACCCGATTCACACCAGCGGCGACCTGCCGGCAACCGGCTCGATCGCCCCCAGCTTCACGCTGACCGGCGGCGACCTCGCCGACGTGGGGCTCGGCAAATTCTCCGGCAAGAAGAAACTGCTCAACATCGTGCCCAGCCTCGACACCCCGGTATGCGCGCTCTCGACGAAAAAGTTCAATGACTACGCCCGCGAGCACGGCGACACCGTGATGCTCATCGTCTCCGCCGACTTGCCGTTCGCGCAGCAACGCTTCTGCGGCAACGAAGGCCTGAAAAACGTAGTACCGCTGTCGACTTTCCGCAGCGATTTCGGCGACGCCTACGGTGTCACGATCGAAGATGGCCCCATGGCCGGCATCACCGCCCGCGCGGTGGTCGTGCTCGACGCCGACGACACCGTGCGCTACACCGAACTCGTAGGCGAGATCGCCGACGAGCCCGACTACGAATCCGCGCTGAAGGTCCTCGACGCATGCTGATATTCGATCATTCACGCCCCGGGCGCGGTGCCCACGCGCAGGCGCCCAGGGGCGAGTTCGCGACCGACGACCTGCCCGCCGGGCTTCTGCGCGAGCAGGCTCCGGCGTTGCCCGAGGTGTCGGAACTCGACACGGTGCGCCATTACACGCGCCTGTCGCAGAAGAACTTTTCGATCGACACGCATTTTTATCCGCTCGGCTCGTGCACCATGAAGTACAACCCGCGGGCATGCAACACGCTGGCGCTGCTCCCGGGCTTCATCAACCGCCACCCCATGGCACCCGACGCCGGCGGCCAGGGCGTGCTCGCCTGCCTGTACGAACTGCAGGACATGCTCAAGGCGATCTCCGGCATGCGTGCCAGCTCGCTCGCGCCGATGGCCGGCGCCCAGGGTGAATTCTCGGGCGTGGCGATGATCCGCGCCTACCACCAGTCGCAGGGCGACACCGGACGCACCGAGATCATCGTCCCCGACGCGGCCCACGGCACCAACCCCGCCACGGCGGCCATGTGCGGATACACCGTACGCGAGATCAAGACCGGCGCCGACGGCGACGTCGATATCGACAGCCTCAAGGCCGCGGTCGGCCCGCAGACCGCGGGCATCATGCTCACCAACCCGTCCACGCTCGGCGTGTTCGAGCGCCGCATCGCCGAAATCGCGAAGATCGTGCACGGCGCGGGCGGGCTGCTGTACTACGACGGCGCCAACATGAACGCCATCCTGGGCAAGGTGCGCCCCGGCGACATGGGTTTCGACGTGATGCACTTCAACCTGCACAAGACGTTTTCCACCCCGCACGGCGGCGGCGGCCCCGGCGCGGGCGCCATTGCCGTGGGCCAGCGCCTGGAGCCCTTCCTGCCGCTGCCGCTGGTAGCGAACGAGGACGGCCGCTACCGCCTGCTCGGCGAGGCTGACCGCCCGCACTCGATCGGTCGCCTGTCGGCATTCACCGGCAACATCGGCGTGCTGCTGCGGGCCTACGTGTACATGCGAATGCTCGGCGCGGCGGGCATGCACCGCGTGGCCGAATACGCCACGCTCAACGCGGCCTACCTCTCGCGACGCCTGGAAGCCGCCGGCTTCGACCTGGCCTACACCCGGCGCCGCGCCAGCCACGAATTCATCGTCACGCTGAAAAAGCTCGCCAGGGAACACGGCGTCACCGCCATGGACGTCGCCAAGCGCCTGCTCGACTACGGCTTCCATGCGCCCACGACGTACTTTCCGCTGCTGGTGCCGGAGTGCCTGTTGATCGAACCCACCGAAACCGAATCAAAGGAAACCCTGGATGCCTTCGTCGAGGCCATGGGCGCGATCCTCAAGGAAGCGAAGAACGACCCCGACAAGGTCAAGCATGCCCCCTACACAACCCCGGTCAGCCGGCTCGACGACGTCAAGGCCGCACGTGAACTCGACCTCGCCTGGCAACCGGGACAGGCCGCATGAGTGCACTGATTTCGGGTTCCCTTGCCTATGACGTGATCATGCGCTTCCCGGGCCGTTTCGGCGAGCACATCCTGCCCGAACGTATTCACTCACTTTCCGTCGCCTTCATGGTGACCGAGCTGCGCCGCGAGTTCGGCGGCTGCGCGGGCAACATCGCCTACACACTCAACCTGCTCGGCGAAAAGGCCATTCCGGTCGGCGCCGCGGGCCGGGATTTCGCGCCCTACCTCGAATGGCTGGACGAAAACGGCATCGACCGCCACCACATCCGCGAGCTCGGCGACGTCTACACCGCCCAGGCATTCATCAACACCGACGACGACGGCAACCAGATCACGGCCTTCCATCCCGGTGCCATGGGCCGTGCCGAGGAGCAAACATTGCCCGTCGATTCAGGCGCCCGCATCGGCATCGTCGCCCCCGACGGGCGCGACGCGATGATCCAGCATGCCGAGCAATTCGCCGCCGCCCGCATTCCCTTCATCTTCGATCCGGGCCAGGGCCTGCCCATGTTCGAGGGCGAGGACCTGGAGACATTCATCGGCCAGGCCGACTGGCTTGCGATGAACGACTACGAGGCCGGCGTGTTCTGCGAGAAGACCCGCCTCGGCCTGGAGGAGATCGCCGAGCGGGTGAAGGCGCTCGTCATAACCCGTGGCGGCCACGGATCGATCGTCCACGTCGACGGCGAGGAACTGCAGATCCCGGCCGTGGAGCCCAACGCCGTGGTGGATCCCACCGGCTGCG
>Ga0209919_1000497_pt1 | contig 20033 bp, 17 predicted proteins | sample SalPon2A_C_D2_MG_FD_185721 | JGI IMG/M metagenome (GOLD analysis project Ga0209919, IMG submission 185721) | Soil microbial communities from South San Francisco under conditions of wetland restoration - Salt Pond MetaG R2A_C_D2_MG (SPAdes)... | ecosystem: Environmental > Terrestrial > Soil >... | reverse complement strand
CGGAAAATCTTATGTGATTTTCGATGGAGATGTTACTTATTCTAATCCGGATTTAATAAACAGTGGTGCTAAATTTACAAAGTACGAATTATCTGTTTTCGGCAGGCTAAATTCTCTTGGCTCAACTTATTTAAGTTATCGTATTTACGGAATGTATAATAAAGGAAATCTGCCTCTTCAGTTTATGTATGCACTGCCCGCGGATATTAATCTTTTATCTCATAATTATACTTTCAGAACCCTTGAATACAACGAAATAACCGGGGATAGGGTTGCTACGATAACTTTAGATTATTCTTTTGGTACAGATTTATTCCGGATGTTCGGTATACCCGGTTTTAAAGATTGGGATATCAGGTTAAATACATTTTTCAATATAGCATATTCAAAAGTAAGCTCAGAATCAGAAGCGATTCTCCCTCTGCCGGTTAATACTTTTAACAGTCCTTTTTATGAAATTGGTTTTGGACTCTCTCATGCTTTAATACCTGTAAAAATTGAATTCGGATGGAAATTAAATCACCGGGGTGATAATAATTTTAAGATTGGATTTAATGCGTATTTGTTTTAAAAAAAACAAAAGCGCTTTGAAAAAGCGCCTTTGGGATTGCAAGTTTACCAAAAACTTATTTTTTAACTCTTCGGTTTTGCTTCGCTAACTATAATATTACGGCCTTTAAGATCTGTTCCATTAAGAGCCTCAATAGCTGCACTTGCTTCAGATTCGTTTTCCATTTCTACGAATCCAAATCCTCTCGATCTACCGGTCTGACGATCAGTGATCACTTTAGCAGAAACGACCGTTCCGTGTGGTTCAAAAGCTGCCTGCAGGGCCTGGTCGTCTACTGCCCATGGGAGACTTCCCACAAAAAGTTTAGTACTCACTAACTTACCTCTAATAAAATAATGAAAAAAACACCGGTTTTTTAAACCGGTTCTACCAAAATAATATTTTAATTTTCTAAAAACAAAATAATTTTCTTTAAAAAAGGATTGTTTTTTAAGGCTTTAGAGCTTTCCCTATTCCTTCTGTAAGTGTTTCTACTCCTATTATTTTAATAGAAGTGCTATTTTTGATGTTTTTTCGATTATTTTGAGGTATAATTATTCGTTTAAAGCCTAATTTCTCAGTTTCCTGGATTCGCTTTTCAATGTTACCAACGCTGCGAATTTCACCTCCCAGGCCTACCTCACCAATTAATACTGTCTGGTTATCTATAATTTTATCAAGCAGGCTTGAGACAATGCTGCAACAGACCGCCAGATCAATAGCAGGCTCTGAAATTCTGACCCCGCCTGCCATGTTTAAGAAGACATTATTTGCAGATAAGCGGTAATTGCCTCTCTTTTCAAGAACGGCAAGTAAAATTGAAAGTCTTCTTTGATCAAAACCAGTTGTAACCCGTTGCGGGTAACCAAAGTTAGTTGGAGTAACCAGAGCCTGAACTTCAAGCAAAAGTGGGCGGGTTCCTTCTACGCTTGCAGTTACTGCTGAACCGGGTGTTTCCCTGTCGCGTTCGCTTAAAAATAATTCACTCGGGTTTTTAACTTCTGTTAAACCTTCTTCGTGCATTTCAAAAATGCCGATTTCATTAGTGCTGCCGAACCTGTTTTTTTGTGCACGTAAAATTCTGAATGTGTGATTCGATTCACCTTCAAACTGAAGAACAGTATCAACAATATGCTCGAGAATTTTTGGCCCCGCAATCATTCCTTCTTTTGTTACGTGTCCTACAATAATTACACAAAAGTGATTTCTTTTCGCTTCATCCATTAATAAAGATGTACATTCCCTTATTTGAGTAATGGTGCCGGGTGAGTTATCAAGCTCACTCCGGTAAACCGTCTGTATGGAATCTATAATTACAACGGAAGGAGATAATGATTTTATGGATGATAAAATCGGGGACATATTTGTTTCGGCAAGTACATAAAAATTATCCGATCGTAGCTTTAATCTTTTCGAACGGATTTTAATCTGTTTCTCGGATTCTTCTCCCGTTACATATAAAACTTTTTCTTTTATTTTGGAAGCTGACTGCATTACAAGAGTAGATTTCCCGATTCCCGGATCGCCTCCGAGTAAAATAACGGAACCAGGCATTAATCCTCCTCCAAGAACGCGATCAAATTCATTTAAACCTGATTTAATTCTGTCGTCTTCTGTCGCTGTTATATCGGTAATTTTTTTGAAGTTTAATTCCCCTTTGAAGCTGGTTGTTTTTCTCTTGTTTGTTTCAACTATCTCTTCTGTGAATGAATTCCAGCTTTCACATTCCGGGCATTTACCCAGCCATTTCGGTGATTCAAACTCGCAGTTTGCACAGATGTATTTAATTTTTGTTTTTGACATAAGAGCATCTCACCACTCAGGCACTTAGAACACTAAGTTTCACTTAAATTTTTATTGTTTTGGTAATTTAGCAAATTCTTCAGTTACAAGCGGAACTAATTGCTCGGTTAAAATTTCACTATTAAAATTGATTAACAGGCCCTTCGGTTTTTTAGTCAGTTTTAAATAAGTAAGTAATTGAGCTTTATAGTTTACGGGTAAAAGAATTTGAGTTTTAACATTTATGTTATTTGAAGTCAATTCATCAACTAGGCAAGATTCATAAACTGATTCAAGCCAACCCGCCCCTAAATGTTTGTGTACTTCAATAGCACAGCCAACAATTTTATTTGAAAGACTATTAATTAATTCTTGAGTAAGCAAATTTCCCCGGGTATCTTTTGTATTATTCTAAGTGTTCCTCAGTGCACTTAGTGACTACGTGGTTGTTTCATTTTAGATAAATTTACCAACAATTTTTTCAACTTCTTTTAGGGCTGAAGGAATTTTACTAACCTCCTTTCCTCCGGCTGTTGCCAGGTGGGGTCTTCCGCCGCCGCCTCCACCGACAAGTTTTGCAAGTTCCCCGACGATTTTTCCTGCAGATAAATTCTTTTCTTTTATTAATTCATCTGAAACGACGCAGACAATCCCAACCTTTCCTTCGACATCAGCAAATAAAACACCCACGCCGTTTTTTATTTTGTTACGCATTTCGTCGCCAAAGGATTTTAATTCATCCATATTGTCTGCTTCAACCTTTGCCTTATAAACATTTACTCCATTTATATCAGAAGCATTTCTTAAAACAGAATCAATTTGTCCGAGTTTATCCTGAAGTTTTAATTCTGAAATCTCCTTTTCAATTTTTTTCTTTTCCTCAATAAGCTGTGCAAACTTTTCTTCCTGTTGTTTTATTAAATCAAGCTGTCGCTGTATGTAATTTTCAACACCGCTTCCTGTAACAGCTTCAATTCTTCTAACACCGCTTGCGATCGAGGACTCGCTGATGATTTTAAATAATCCAATTTCGGAAGAGTTTTTAACGTGTGTGCCACCGCAAAATTCCATACTGAAGTCACCGAATTGAACAACGTTTACTTTGTCGCCGTATTTATCGCCGAAGAACATTAATGCGCCCATTTTTTTTGCCTGGTCAAATGGAATATTCCTGTGATGCTGAAGAGGAATATTTCTTCTCTGCTCTTCATTTACCAGCGTTTCAATTTCTCTTAATTCAGAATCTGTAAGTTTTGAAAAATGTGTAAAATCGAACCTTAACCTGTCGGGACCAACATAAGAACCTGCCTGGTGAACGTGTGTTCCTAAAATTTTTCTTAATGCAGCGTGGAGAAAATGAGTTGCCGAATGATTTCTCATTATATCCCAGCGGCGTGTTTCATCAACGTGAGCGATTACTTCAGTTCCGGGAATTAAAGGACTGTCCTGCTGATTTTCTACAACGTGAATAGTTTTGTCTTCAACTTTAGTTACATCAACAACTTTTAATTTTGATTTGTCATTTACAATTTCCCCAAGATCGTCTATTTGTCCTCCTGCTTCAACATAGAAAGGAGTTCTATCGAGCAGTAGTAAATCATTTCCATTTTCCTTTTTATGTCCGATAATTTTGGAACTTGATTTTAATTCATCATAGCCCGTAAATTCTGAATTAGCTTTATCAGTTAATTTAAATCCACTTAAATCGATTATTGAAATATTTACAGAAGCAAATTTATCTTTTGAAGCTTCTCTTCCTTTTTGTTTCTGTTCATCCATCAGTTTATTAAAACCGGCTTCATCAATTGCAAACCCTTTTTCTTTCGCCATTACATTTGTTAAGTCGACAGGGAATCCAAACGTATCATATAATTTAAATACATCATCACTTTTAATTATGGGGCTTTCATCAAAGAATTTTTTTGTTGTTTTCTCATCCCATTGAGAAAGAAAAATTTCCAATTCGGGATTTGGCATATCATTTTTTCTTGCACTTATATTATAATCATCTCTAGAAAAATCTTTTATTCCCAGTACTGTATAGTCCTTTTTATATTTCTTCTTTTCTAAGAGTTGAATAATCTGTTTTACAATTATTTCATTAAACAATTCAATTCCACGGTCAAGCGTTGCATAAAAGCTTTCTTCTTCTGCTTTTACAACTTTTTTAACATAATTTTTCTTTTCTTTTATTTCAGGAAAAACATCTCCCATTTCATTAACAACAATGTCAACAAGCTCAAATAGGAATGGTTTTTTCAAATCGAGTTTCCGTCCGTACCGGGCAGCTCTTCTTAAAATTCTGCGGAGTACATAACCGCGTCCGTCGTTTCCGGGAACTGCGCCGTCTGCAATTGCAAAAGTCAGTGTGCGTATGTGGTCTGCAATTACACGCATGGGAATTTTATTCTCTTCAACCTTATATTTTACTCCCGACATTTTTGAAACAGCATCTATCAGTGGAGTAAAAACATCAGTATCATAATTTGAATTTTTCTTTTGCAGCACGGCGCACATTCGTTCAAAACCCATTCCGGTATCAACATGTTTAAGAGGAAGTTCGTGCAAGGTTGCTTTTTCATCCCGGTTGTATTGTATAAAAACCAGGTTCCATAATTCTATACATTCCGGCTTGCCGGCGTTTACCCATTCCGGATTTTCGTAATCATCGCTTAAATTAATGTGAACTTCAGAACAGGGACCGCACGGACCGGTGTCTCCCATTTCCCAGAAGTTATCTTTTTCATCAAACTTTAAGATATGTTTTGGATCTATATCTGTTTCGCTTTTCCAGAATTCTAGAGCTTCATCATCGGTTCTGTAAACTGTTGCCCACAATCTTTCCTTTGGAAGTTTCCATACTTCTGTCAAAAGTTCCCAACCCCATTTTATTGCTTCTTTTTTGTAGTAATCACCGAATGACCAGTTACCCAGCATTTCAAAAAAAGTGTGATGATAGGTGTCGTGACCTACTTCTTCCAGATCGTTGTGTTTTCCGCTCACACGAATACATTTCTGCGTATCTACTGCACGGTTATATCCCCTTTTACCAGTTCCCAGGAAAACATCCTTAAACTGGTTCATTCCCGCATTTGTGAATAATAACGTCGGATCGTCGAAAGGAACGACCGGTGAACTTGGAACTATTCTATGTTCTTTATTTTGAAAAAAATCAAGAAATTGCTGTCTGATTTCCCGGGAGGTCATTTTATCCTTTTTATTAAAATTTTAATTTTATAAAGATAATAAATTCATTCTTAAGCATAAATAGAAATTAGCCCCAAATATTGTCTGTTATTTTTAAAATTAATCTCAATTAAGAAATTACATTTAGTGCAGGAGTATAACTGTAATAATTTTATATGATTAGTTTTGTTTCTAATTGTCTTTTTATTTGTTAAATTTACCAGTAAAACATTAACAAACAAACATTCTATTTACATTGACTGTAAATAACAATTCATCTGACATTGAGATAATGCAGAAGGTTTCTGTGTACGATTCAAAAGCACTGGAAATCCTTTATAATCGATATTCACCCCTGCTTTACACTCTTGTCAAAAAAATTGTTAATGATGCATCACTTGCCGAAGATGTTTTGACAGATATTTTTGAAATTATCTGGAGAAAAATACACTTATTTGATATTCATTCAGGCAATGTTTATTCTTGGCTGGTTACTCTTTCCAGGAATAAAGCTGTTGATACATTGCGAAGATCCCAGAACCGCGAAGTGCCGGAATATTCCAAGGATTACGAAGATAATTTTATTATTCCTAAATTATCACGTATTATAGACCCGCTTGATTTGAAAACTACAAACAGTATAAAAGATAGTGTTGAGACTGCAATAAATAAATTAACAGACGCTCAAAAATATGTTCTCTATCTGGCATACTATGAAGGTTATACTCAAAAAGAAATAGCCGAAAAACTTAACATCCCTTTTGCAACCGTTAAATCTAAAATTAAAATTGCCTCGACAAGTTTAAGAGACTATTTGTTGAAGGGAGACGCATAATGGCAGACAAAATTGAATATGAACTTCTATACGCATATACACTTGGCTGTCTAGATCAGGATGAATTAATCAATTTAAGATCACTTAGGGAAGCGAATGAAGAATTCCCGCTTCAGGAGCTTGGTGAGTTTCAAAATCTTTCCTCATTACTGCCTTCAATACTAAAATTAGAAACTCCTGCACCTGAGGTTAAAGATAAAGTTGCACGAAAACTTTACAGGATAAGAAATGAAATAAAAGCTAAAAGAGATAGACTAAAAAAAGAAGAGACTTTAACTGAGCAAGAAACCACCGCTGAAGAAAATATCGCAGAAAGTACGACCGTTGAAACTTCTGTAGAGAAAGAGGACAAACCCCCGGAAAATTTTGACAAAAAAGAGAGAATAAATTACGAGGACTTTGAACTCGTAGAACCTAAAAGAAATGCTCCGGATCTTTTTAGTTCTGCCGAAGAAGAGCATGAAGAAATCGAAGAGGAAAAACCTGTTGATAACAGTACAGAAAATAAATTGGATGAGAAAGCAGAACAAAATGAGATTGATACTATAACTGATGATAATGCAAAAGATACGGGCAAGTTCAAGACTGTAAAAGATCTTGAAAAAGATAAAAAAGGAAAAATATCAGAAAGGACACAATACTACGAGAAAACTGAAGCAAGAGGAAAAAGCAGAAATTCATTTTGGATAATCCTGTTAATTATAATTGCAATAGTTGCATTTGTCTTGATTTACTTCAAAGTTTCATCCGATGTAAATGAATATGAGACAAAAATTAATTCTCTTAATGAACAGATAGATTTATTAACTGATCATTTCAATCAAAATAAAGACCTTCAGGTCATTCTAAGTTCTAAAAATCTTGTTACAATTAATTTAGAAGGAAACGGGCCGGCGCAATCTTCATTTGGAAAGTTATTTATCAGTTCCGATGTTGACAGAGGATATGTACAGTTTTCAAATTTGCCGGAATTAAAAGGTAATGAATTTTACGAATTATGGATTGAAATTGGAGACAGCTATCAATCCCTTGGTAAGTTTAAACCGCAGGGTAATATTGCTTATTACCCGGTTAATATACCGCCAATGGACAAAGATATAAAAGGACGGTTTATCCTGACATTAGAAACGTCAAATGCGGTGAAAGAACCAGGCAGTAATATTTATTTGTCAGGAGAGATTCTATAGGTCAGGTTTTTCTTTCTTCCCACAAAACTATAATAAAAATTATCGCAAGTATAAATATCACTCTCCAATAATTAGACGCGACAGATATAATAGATGATAAAAATAAATTGAGATTAAACTGTCCATACAACACCACTGTGGAAAGGCCGAATAAGAATAAAAGCAAACTAATCAAAAGCAGTCTTTTGTTTCGATAATCCTCAACAAACAGCACAAAAAAACCAAGGCTCGGAATAATCAGAAGTGATGGAATTAGAAGATATGAGTCCCAGAAAATAAGGAAGTTATTTATCACGTATAACAAAATCCCCACTAGAAATATGGTTGTACCTAAGAAAAGTGTGATCTTCTGATTTCTTCCCAGAGAAATATAAACAGAAGCACCACCGAAAAATATCAATCCATATCCAATCACTTCACTTGAAGCGATATTAATAATTCCTAAAAACCTAAGCAGAATTGTTAGAGCAAAAAAAATAAGCAGATAAGTTAAAATAGACTGGTAAATTCTCACAAAATCCGGTAATTATTATTTAAAAAAGTTTATAAAAGTATTCTCTCCCGTGTATCAATTTTTCTTCTTTCAGCCACTAGTTTTCTGGCTTCTGTTTTTGGGAATAGTCGGTTTTTCTTTTAAAGATCTCATAATAATTATAAAATTCTCTTACCCATACTTGAAGCTATAATTTCAGCAGCGAAATCCGCACTTTTATTTTTATAATCCAAAATAGGATTTACTTCTGTTACCTCCAGTGAAGACATACAACCACAGTCAGCTATTGCTTCCATTAATAAATGTGCTTCACGATAACTCAGTCCTCCATCTACAGGGGTGCCAACCCCGGGTGCAACAGAAGGGTCAACACTGTCAAGATCGAAGCTAACATGGATATGATCAATTCTTTCTTTGAAGTCCTTTAAAACGCGGGAAATTATCCTGTGAATTCCAAGTTTATCTATATCAGTCATTGTATAAATCGGCAGACTTATTTTTTTAACCAGTTGTCTTTCCAGTCTGTCAATACTTCTGATTCCGATCAATGCACAATTTTCAGGTTTTAACTTCGGTGCAAAGCCATAAAATTTAGTAAGTTTTTCATTACCAAATCCAAGAGAGGCAGAAAGAGGCATCCCGTGAATGTTCCCCGAAGGAGATGTCTTGTCCGTATTCATATCAGAATGTGCATCAATCCAGATTATGCCGAGTGTTAATTTGTTTTTTTTGCAATAGGATGAAATTCCTGCAATTGACCCAAGTGCCATTGAGTGATCTCCTCCGATACATAAAGGAAATCTTTCTTGCTCAAGAGTTTTTTCAACTTTTTTTGCCAGAATGTTTGAAGTTTTAACAATCTGGGACAGGTATTTCATTTTTTGATTCGTTATTTTTTGCCGTTCCATAATTTCTATATTAATGTTACCGGAATCTATAACGCTGTACCCCAGTTTTTCGAGTCTATCAGTTAAACCGGCTATTCTTAAAGCAGAAGGCCCCATATCAACCCCTCTCCTTCCTGCCCCAAGATCCATTGGAAAACCAATAATATTAATAGTTTTACTTTGCGGCTTTTTCATAGAAATATGTCTGTGTGTATTTAAGAAAATTACATTGATTTGAATTGTATCAAGTTAACGAGAATCGGACTAATATTCCATGCGAATGCTCTTATTTGATGTTAATATAGCATATTTTCAAAAATGAAGGCAGGTTATTTCACTCAAACATTATTTAAGTTTATATGTATATTTTAAACCGAATTTTAAATTAAGCTACTATTAACTTAAAACAATCGGGATTACTCATGGAAAAATCAGAGCCGATGATTAGTGTTGGAATACTAACAGCTAATAAAATAGAATTTGAACTCTACGGTGATTTTACAAGTATAGGTATAAAACATTCATTCAATGGAAGATTTAATGCAGAATTGATAGATAATAAAATAGTTTGTAAACGAGGAAATGAAAGAATAGAAATATCGGATGAAATAATTTTTGCACCGCAGGAACTGGTGACCGAATCCTTCCTTATTAAAAATGTAATAATCGGAGATAAATTTCATTGGCAAAGAAAAGAGAATGAAAGATTTATGGGTTCTTTGAAACTTATAAAGAATGAAGGTAAAATAACAGCGATAAATATTCTGCCAATTGAAAATTATTTAATAAGTGTAATTGCATCAGAGATGAGTGCTAAATGTCCTGTCCAAGCATTAAAATCTCACGCAATTATCTCCCGAAGTTGGTTGCTTTCTCAAATTCAGATTGTCGACAAAAATATAAAGCAATTGCAAACTGAAGCCGATTCTGAGACTGAACATGTCAGGTGGTATAGCAGGGAGGAACACAAGTTATTTGATTTTTGCAACGATGATCATTGCCAGCGATATCATGGGATAACAAAAGTATTTACTGGTATTGCTAGACAGGCAGTTGAAGAAACAAAAGGAATTGTATTGATGAAACAGAATGAAATTTGTGACACCCGCTATTCAAAATGCTGTGGCGGAATTACAGAATCATATGAAAATGTATGGGATCCTGTTAAACATTCCTATCTTAAACCTATAGTAGATTATAAATATGAGCCGGACAACTTTAATATTGATTTTCAAAAAGAGGTTAATGCGGAAAAGTGGATTAAGGGAAACCCACATTCATTCTGTAACACGAAGGACAGAGTTTTATTATCACAAATACTTGTAGACTTTGATCAGGAAACAAGGGATTTTTACCGCTGGAAAATTGAATACAGCCAGGAGGAATTAGCTAAAATTATTTTTATCAAAAGTGGTATAGACTTTGGGAATATAATTGATCTTATTCCAATTGAAAGAGGTGCTTCCGGTAGATTGATCAAGTTAAAAATTGTAGGGACAAAAAAGACTTTGATAATTGGGAAAGAACTCGAAATGAGAAAATTTCTTTCACTTAGTCATCTCTATAGTTCTGCATTTATAGTTGAAAAAATTGGAATACATAATAATATTCCAAGAAAATTTACTTTTACCGGGGCAGGTTGGGGGCATGGAGTAGGTCTTTGTCAGATTGGTGCAGCAGTTATGGCATCAAATGGCTATCTGTTTGATGAAATATTGTTACATTATTTTACAGACGTTAAATTAAAGAGAATTTATTAATCTATGAAAATTCTTTTCACCTGCCTTTCAAAAAGCTGGGGCGGAATGGAAATGCTCACGCTAACTCAAATACAACAATTGCTGAACAGGCAATTGCAGGTTGAGTTACTTTGTATACCAGATTCCAGAATTCACATTGAAGCAAAAGAAAAAGGATTAAAGGTTCATACGTTAAAATCACTGGGTTATTTTGATCCACCCGGAATTTCATTTCTAATATCATTTTTGAAAGAAAATAATATAGAAATTATTCACAGTCATGCTTCCAAAGATCTCTGGACAGTAGTTCCCGCATTAAAACTCTCACGCAATCAAATTCCATTAATATTGACTAAACACGTTGGCTCTTATGTAATTAAAAAGGATTTTATGCACAGATGGATTTATAAAAGAGTTAGCTTTGCACTTGCCATAAGTGAAATGATCCAAAAAAACCTGATTGAAACAACACCATTATCTAACGAGAAAATTCTGCTTATTCATAACGGTGTTGATATTAATAAATTCAACCCTGAAAATGCGGAAAGAAATAAAACAAGATATGAATTTAGTTTTAACAAAGACGATATTGTTATAGGTATGATGGGACGGTTTAGCCCAGGTAAAGGCCATGAAGAATTCTTAAAAGCTGCAAAAACTCTTAATAAAAAAAACAGTAATTTAAAATTTCTTATCGTTGGGGAGGCAAGCTTTGGCGAAGAATTTTATGAAAAAGAGATTAAAGTATTATCTGAAAAGCTGGAATTAAAAAACGTAATATTTGCAGGTTTCAGGAGCGATTCAGTTAATGTTTTATCAGCAATGGATATTTTTATTTTCCCTTCGCATGCTGAGTCATTTGGACTTGCACTTGCCGAAGCAATGGCAATGGAACTTCCATCAGTTTCTTCAAATTCTAATGGTATTCTCGATATTACAGTCGATGAACAAACAGGATTTCTTTTTGAAAACAAAAATCCGGAAAGCCTTGCAGAAAAAACCGTGGAGTTAATTACATCAGATAAATTAAGAAAGAAAATTGGGAAAGACGCACGAAAAAGGATTATTGAATATTTTAACATTGAAGATCAAACAAAAAAACTTATTGAAATTTATTCTTCACTAATTCCAACTAATTAAATGAGAAATAAAGTTACTGTCTTTTTAAAGTACGTTAAGAATGGAAACTTTGATTTATTTGTTGAAGAAATGGATAGAAGCAATCTTGTTGAAAATATTATTATAATTTCGGATAAAAACATCAAATGCAAATTAGGAATTATATCTTCTAATTCTATAATTGATTCAAAGACAATTAAAAAAATTGCAGAAATTACAAAAACCGATTTTGCTTTGATTCAAATTGATGGCAACAACATTATTCCCGGCCAGAATTTTATTGAAAGATTTGTGACAATAGCACGTAGCACCTCTGCAGGTTTATTGTATTCTGATTATTATGGTTTAAAAAACAACAAAACTGTTCTTCAACAAACAATAGAATACCAAAAGGGAAGCATAAGAGATGATTTTGATTTTGGCTCTTTTGTTTTAATTGAGGTAAGTGCGTTAAAAAATGCGGCAGCAAATCTTTCTGATTATAAATTCGCTGCATTTTATTCCCTGCGACTTGCAATATCGCGCCACCATCTTATTTTTAGAATTCCTGAATGTTTATATACAAAACAAGAATGTTCTGAAAATAATGCAGAAAAATCACAATTCAGTTATGTAGATCCTAAGAACAGAGTAGCTCAAATAGAAATGCAACAAGTTGCAACGGAGCATTTAAAAAAAATTGATGCATATTTAAAGCCTAATTTTCAGAAAGTAATTTTTGATGATAATGGTTTTAATAATGAAGCGTCGGTAATTATTCCGGTAAAAAACAGGGCGAAAACTATTACAGCCGCGGTTAATTCGGCTTTAAATCAAAAAACTAAGTTTAGTTTTAATGTCATTATTATTGATAATCACTCAACCGATGGAACAACTGAGTTGTTAAAGGAGATATCATTAAAAGATAATAGAGTTTTACATATTATTCCTAAGGGTAAATATCTCAAGATCGGCGGTTGCTGGAATGAAGGAATTTCGAACAAAAGTTGCGGCAGGTTTTCTTGTCAACTGGATAGCGATGATCTTTACAAAAATGAAACTACTCTTCAAAAAATTATTAATAAGTTTTATGATGAAAAATGTGCAATGGTGATCGGCTCTTACCAGTTAACTGATTTTAGTTTAGATGAAATTCCACCAGGTATAATTGATCACAAAGAATGGACAATTGAAAATGGACGAAATAATGCTTTAAGAATTAACGGGCTGGGAGCACCACGAGCTTTTTATACTCCATTAATTCGTTCTATAAAATTTCCTGATGTAAGCTATGGAGAAGATTATGCTGTTGCATTGGCTGTATCACGAAACTATAATATTGGAAGAATTTATGAGCCGATCTATATTTGCAGACGATGGGATGGTAATACAGATTCCACTTTGACTGTAGAACAACAGAATAAAAATAATTTTTATAAAGACAAAATTAGAACAATTGAAATTTGTACCAGGCAAAAAATGAATTTATGAACGTACACTGGCCAATAGTAAATGCCGGATAAAATTCAAATCTGCAACGAGAATTATATTGTTACAAAAAATTTTATTCAACGATAAAGAAGCAAAAAATCATATAGAAAATGATGAATATGCAGACGCTGCAAAAATCCTTCTCAGGCATCAGCGGCTTGATTGGAAAATGCTTGTAGATGGCTACGAATCACTAGGTACTCAAAAGTCAAAACAATTTGATTTTAATGGTTTTAAAATAAAAGTACAGTTCAACCCAGGAAGAATTTATTCAACGGTAGCAAAAGTTGATGCAGAATCAATTAATAACAGGAAGTGTTTCCTTTGTACTGAAAATCGTCCTGAAGAACAAAAGGCTATTCAATATAAAAAAAATAATGTAATTATCTGTAATCCTTTCCCTATTTTGCCTGAACATTTTACAATTCCACACATCAATCATATTCCGCAACTTATAAAAGCTGCGTTTGGAACAATGCTTACATTGTCAAAGGACCTTTCAAGGTATTATAATGTGTTTTATAACGGACCCAAATGTGGAGCTTCTGCACCGGATCATTTTCATTTTCAATCTGGTACAAAGAATTTTTTCCCAATAGAAAACGAATTAGGCTTTCTTAAGAATGAATTCGGAACCACACTTGCAGAAGAAACTGGGTTTAATGTTACCGGTATAGATGATGGTTTAAGAAAATTCATTTTGATTGAAGGCAAAAAAGAAAGCGATGTTCAATTCGGGTTCGATAAGTTTTATAGGGTTTATAAAATGATCTCAAAAGAAAATGAAGAACCGATGATGAATATTGTTTCAATCTATAAAGAAAAAAAAGGCTGGAGAATCATTTTGTTTATGCGCTCAAAACACAGACCCTCTTTTTATTTTAAGGAAGGAGATGAAAAAATACTATTATCACCAGCTAGTGCCGATCTATCAGGAATTTGTGTAACCCCCCGTGAAGAGGATTTTGAAAAAATTACACAAGATGATATTGTACATATTTTTCGAGAAGTTTCACTCGGCAAAGAAGAGTTTGAATTTATAAAATCCGGGCTTGAAAGAAGATTAAACGAATGATTTTATATTATGTTTTCAATAATTAAAAATTTAACATTGTAGTTTATAAACAAAAACATAAGACTTTCCGAAAATTATTTACCCATCTATTTTGTCAGTCCCTTCTATTTGGGTCTTATAATTTTTAAAAGTTAATTGATACACCTGTTGATAAGTTATAATAAAAGTTTCTTATCGGTACAACCGGCTTACTATCGTAAAAACTGTTCATTATGAAGGATAGTAATAAATGTTCTGATACACCAAAGTTGATTTTTACGGATGGTGAAATGCGGGGATAAATAATATTAGCATTTGGCCGTGCCTGTAAGTATACGATAAAAGAGAAATTCACATCTTCTCTTATCTTCCATTCGGTATTAAGATAACAATTTAATTTGATATAGTTTGTATGAACATCTTCAGTATTAAAAGGTATTTCATTTTCCGGTACGCTTCTATAGTCCCATCTTTCTAATTCGTTCATCAACCCCAGAGCAAAATAAGTAGCACTTGATGTATCTTTGTTAATTAGTAAACGCAGGTTGGCTCCAGCAAGAAAACGTGATTTCATTCCTCTTATTCCGTTCCACTGATATTGCATAAAAAATTCAGGTTGAATAACCGATTCACGGTTAATTCTAAATCTTAAATGTGAATAACCAGAGTTTATTAAATTTACATTTTCGGTGCTTGTTAATTCATATTGAGATAATGAAATAATTATATTTCTCTTAAATTTGTAAGATACTTCAACGCTTGTTTTTAAATCAATTATAGTCTCGTCTTCCCGGTTAATATTAATTGCTAATGAAATAACTGAATTCAGACTTTTGCTCACGGCACTGTCAGTACTATTTGTAATTCTGTCAACATTCAGAATTTGAGAAAAACAAAGGGCAGTAAATATTTGCGAAAAAAGAATTGTAAATAGAAATTTGTGTGTTTTTTCTAAAAATATCATAGGCTATTTATATAATTAAATTATTCTATATGGTAGGGACCTTATTTACTCATCAGGTCGCTGATAAATTGAAGATCCCTGGATTCAGAATTAGAAATAATGATTTTAATTATCGCAGTTAAAGGCACAGCAAGAAGCATTCCGACTATTCCCCAAATGTATCCCCAGAGCAGAACTGATAAAAGTATTAATAAGGGATTAAGATTTAGGCGTTTCCCAATAATCGTTGGCTCAATAATATTAAAACAAAGAGTTTGAACTCCGCCTATTACGGCTGCAATTAAAATAGCATAGCCAATTGATCCGAACTGAACCAAGACCATTACAGCAGGAAGAAGCAATGCTATTGCCGATCCTATTGTTGGAATAAAATTAAAAAGAAAAACAAAAAGACCCCAAATAATCGGGAAATCAACACCGAACGGTATCAGTATCAAGGTTACCACAACACCAGCTGAAAAATTAACTGTTATTTTTGAAATGATGTATTTTTTTATTTGCTCATTGATATTTTTGAAAGTATCAGCCAGTTTTTCTTCTCTTTCCCTTCTTTCAATTTTATATTTTCCCCCCATTAATTGATTAATTTCTGACTCATTTGTCATCTGTTCTATATCATGTTTTTCCCCTTTGGCTTTCATTTCCGGCCTGATCTTTTGATCAACATATCGCTTTTTTATAGATTCGTAAGTGGAAGAATGTCCGGTAACAACAAAAATAAAAAAGAAAAGAATGAACAGGATGTTGCCAAGTATTGAAAATGTTGAATTAAAAATACTGCCTGCCAGGATTTTGTAATCTATAGTTTGAATCAGATCCTGGATCGAAAATTTTGCTAAAAACGGGTCATGTATTCCCAATGATATTGCAGATTCGCTAACAAGTATATTCAGTTTGTCTGCATAAACAGGGAACTGTGATGCAAACCTGCTGAATGAATCTATTATAAAGTAGGAGATTCCCCAGGCTAATAAAGCAGTAAGAAAAACATCGGCTAGCACAATAAGGAAAAGTGGTAATCCTTTTTTTTCAAAAAAAGTATTTAAAGGATGAAATGTAAAGAAAAGTAGATATGCAATTACAAACGGAATAAAGATGTGCTGAAGTTCCTTTAAAACAACAGCAATAAAAACGAGCCCGATAACAACTATAAAAAATTTTACTGTTTTATCCTGGATTATTCTCTTTGCCATAATTCCTTTTTGGATTTTTCCTAAAAACAACTTAGCTTACAAAATCAATTAAGGCAATAAATTTTAATAAAATTCTTTTTCCATGGAGAATAATTTGGCAAAAAGACCGGGAAGAATACTACTGATTATTATATTTTCGCAGTTTGCCGGTACTTCGCTGTGGCTTGCCGGAAATGCTGTTCTTAGTGATTTAAAGATTCATTTTAATTTAGGGCCGGATTCACTTGGATATATAACCTCTGCAGTGCAGTTTGGATTTATTATCGGGACACTTTGTTTTTCCATTTTTACTGTATCAGACAGGTTCTCTCCACGAATAGTTTTTTTCGTTTGCTCACTTCTTGGTGGATTTTCAAATATCAGCATTTTGTTGCTTGCAAAGGGATTAACTTCTTTGCTCTTTTTAAGATTTTTGGTTGGTTTCCTGCTTGCCGGAATTTATCCCGTCGGGATGAAAATCGCCGCAGACTGGTTTAAGGATGATCTAGGGAAAGCTATTGGTTACCTTGTCGGTGCCCTGGTTGTCGGAACAGCATTTCCACACCTGCTGAAAAGTACCGGGCAGTTTCTTACCTGGGAAGAGGTAATAATTTCGGTATCAATAACATCTGTGTTAGGCGGTTTCTTAATTTTATTTTTTGTTCCAGATGGTCCATACCTGACAAAAGGGAGTAAATTTAAATTAAATTCGGTAGCGCAGATATTTCGATCTAAAGATTTTCGATCTGCCGCATTCGGGTATTTCGGACATATGTGGGAACTTTACGCCTTCTGGACATTTGCACCGGTTATTCTTTCAACATATATGGCAGTAAACAATTTGGAATCAATAGATATTTCTTTCTGGTCATTCGTTATAATTGGTGCCGGAAGTCTGGGGTGCATAGTTGGTGGAATTATTTCACAAAAATCAGGTAGTGCAAATGTCGCCTTTTTCCAGCTAAGTGCGTCGGGGTTATGCTGCTTATTATCTCCTTTATTTTTTTTAGCGCCGCTTCCGGTGTTTATTGCATTTCTTATTTTTTGGGGGATTGTAGTTGTTGGAGATTCTCCACAATATTCTGCCCTTACAGCTAAAACAGCACCTAGGGAATTAATAGGTACTGCGTTGACTATTGTAACAAGCATAGGTTTTTTTATTACTATTTTAAGCATTGAATTAACAAATAATTTAATTCACATAATAAATCCGGCATATATTTTCCTTTTTTTATTGATAGGTCCTTTATTTGGTCTAAAGTCAATTAAAAGACTTCTCGGGGTATTTTAATTGAAAAATATTTTTTAATTAAATGGAAAGAGTTATGAAATTAAAATCATTTTTTTTGTTTTTGATAATCGCTTGTTTTTTTATTGCCGATGCTGACGCACAATTATTTTATAGCCAGGGCCCACTTGCCCATACTTTTTCTATTGTTGCGCGTGATCCAGATACAGGTGAATTGGGGGTTGCGGTTCAATCCCACTGGTTCTCAGTAGGTACATCGGTAACCTGGGGTGAAGCAGGTGTTGGTGTAGTTGCTACACAATCATTTGTAAATCCGTCATTTGGTCCGCGAGGATTAGCGCTGCTGAAAAATGGGTTAACTGCACAGCAGGCTGTGGATATGTTAATTAAAAATGATGAGGGCAGGGACGTTCGCCAGCTTGCGATTTGCGACAGCAAAGGAAATGTTGCGGCATGGACAGGGAAGAAATGTATTCCACCTGCAGGAGATATCCAGGGAGATGGTTTTTCGTGCCAGGCAAATTTAATGTCGACCGATAAAGTCTGGCCTGCGATGGCTAAAGCATTCAAAGATTCAAAGGGCCAGCCGCTTGCCGAAAGATTAATTGCCGCACTGGAAGCAGGGCAGTCAGTTGGCGGAGATATCCGTGGAAGGCAATCTGCTGCTATACTGGTTGTTCGTGGAGAATCTACCGGGAAAATCTGGAAAGACAGGCTTGTCGATCTGCGGGTTGAAGACAGCGATTATCCGATAAAAGAATTGGCAAGATTATTAAAAGTTCATCGTGCTTATGATCATATGAATGCCGGTGATCTTGCGGTAGAACACAATGATATGAAACTTGCGATGAAGGAATATTCAACTGCGGAAAAAATGTTTCCAGACAATGCTGAAATGAAATTCTGGCATGCGGTAACTTTAACTAATATAGGAAAGCTCGATGAAGCACTCCCTATATTTAAAAAAGTTTTTGAAATGGATAAGAACTGGGCAGAATTAACTCCGAGATTAATTGGAGTGGGACAATTGATGGTTGATGATGCAGAATTGAAGAAGATTTTAGCACAACAATAAATCTTTCGTAGAGACGGGGCATACCCCGTCTCTAGATAAATATCAAAAAACTCCAAGCAATTTTAAGGACATAATTAAAACAGCAACAATTAAAACATAACGTATTAGTTTTTCCCCTTTTTTAACCGAAAATTTCGCTGCCCACCAGCCGCCGAGAGCATTTCCCGCAGCCAGAGCTAGTCCTAATCCCCAGTTAACATTATTTGTAAAAACAAATATTAATAATGCCGGAATTGTATAGATTAATACAATAAAAACTTTGTGCATATTTATGTAAACAAGATTCAGTTTCATCAATCTTTGCAGTGCAGCCATTAAAATAAATCCAACGCCAACCTGGATAAATCCGCCGTAAAACCCGATTCCAATCATTGCAAAGTAAGTGCTTAACGGAATCTTTTTATTTTCGTGTTGTGAATCAGTTATTTTTTTCTGAGGCAGGATCATTGAAATAATAATACCTATCATTATTATTCCGAGAATTCTCTGAAATAGTGCATCGCTTAATTGAACAGCGAGAATTGCGCCAATAATTGATCCGGGCAAGGTTAAAAGCGAAAGTTTTAAACTAATATCGAATTGCTGATACTTTTCCTTTTTGAAGGAATAAACAGCAAAAATATTCTGAACAAAAATTGCAACCCGGTTAGTACCGTTTGCAAGTGCAGAATCCAGTCCAAGGAATATTAAAGCAGGAAGCGTTAAAGTTGAACCTCCGCCGGCGGTAACATTAAGAAATCCGGCAAAGATTCCAATTGCAAAAAGAATGAGTATGTAAAAATATTCAGGCAAAGTAATCTTTATTAAATTATCAGATAAACTTAATGTGTTATTTTGTGTAAAGCAAAAAAACTAACTAATTTGTGATTATGAAACCTGATGATAATCTAAAAAGAACAACCCTGCGCGATGTTCCGCTTTTTTCTGAAATGGATATTTTACATCTTCGTGAAATTTCTGAAATAAGTCGTCTTGAACAGTATAAAAAAAGTCAGCACATATTTTTAGAAAATGATAATTACCGTGGATTTTATATTGTTCTTAAAGGAAGCGTTAAAGTTTACAGGATTTCTGCTGAAGGGAAAGAATATATCCTTCATTTAAGAAAACCACCGCAACCGTTTGCTGATGTGCCTCTTTTTGAGGAAGGTGGAAATTACCCCGCAAACGCACAGGCTCTTGAAGAATGTCTTCTCCTTTTTATTCCTAAAGAAGAATTTATTGAATTGATTCAGAAAAACCCCTCTATCGCTTTAAAAATGCTTGCCGGT
>Ga0209919_1000496_pt1 | contig 20048 bp, 16 predicted proteins | sample SalPon2A_C_D2_MG_FD_185721 | JGI IMG/M metagenome (GOLD analysis project Ga0209919, IMG submission 185721) | Soil microbial communities from South San Francisco under conditions of wetland restoration - Salt Pond MetaG R2A_C_D2_MG (SPAdes)... | ecosystem: Environmental > Terrestrial > Soil >... | reverse complement strand
GCTGAAGAACCCCACCGGCGTCTAACCTTCCGTTAACGGGGGCTGGGCATACTCCATCCATGCCTGCCCACGAAGCCACTCTCCCGCATCCGTGGAGCGCGCGGTGACCACCAACGCCACGCGCGAGCAAGGCACGGGGCTCGACAACCGCGCTGAAGCGCACCTCGGCGACGTCGCCGGCCTCCTCCTGCTGAGGTTGGGGCTCGGCGGCGTGTTGGTGTGGTTCGGCGCGGCGGAGCTCCACAGCCCCGGCGCATGGTCGGTCTACGTGCCCAAGATGTTCCACGCCGTCCAGTCGCCGCTCATGTTCGTGCACGCCACCCTGCTGTTGGTCACCGGCGCCTTCCTTGCCGTCGGCATGTTCCATCGCTTCGCCGCCTGGCTGGGCGGCCTCATCCTGCTCGCCATCCTCGGCGCCCTCGTCCTGACCGGAGCCGTGGACAGCGTGTTCGTCCGCGATGTCGGACTCGCCGCGGCGGCCTTCGCGCTGGCGCTGTCGCCTACCGCGGCGCGCCTCCCCGGCGTCGACCGCTGGCTGGCGGAGCGCCCGCAGCGCGGCTACGTTCTGCCGGCGCTCTCCTACACGGCCCTGCTGGCCGTGGTGGTGGGCGTTCTGGCGGCCACATCGGTGTCCTCGGGCGGTTCCTCCCAGGCGTTCAACGACCTGGGCGGCCTGAGCGGAGCGTCGAGCGTCGGGGGCGTCTCCTCCGGCGGCTCGTCCGGCTCGGGGCTCGGCGGCCTCGGCGGCGGCTCCGGGACCGGGGGCTCCGGGACCGGGGGCTCCGGGACCGGCGGCACGCTCTCCGGCGGCAGCTCCCCTTCCGGCTCCAGCGAATCCGGTTCGTCTCAGGCCGGTTCGTCCCAGGCCGGTTCGTCTCAGGCCGGTTCGTCCGGGTCCCGTTCATCCTCGGGTTCCGCCTCGGGTTCCTCCTCGCTCGGCTCGATCGGTGCGCTCGCGCCGAGCGGGAGCGGGCGCTGACCCCATCTCCCCGACGCGTCCGCGTGGCGCCCTGATGCCCGCGCGCTCGTGAACCACCCTCTATCGGCTGCAGCCCGCCGAACTCAAGGAGTCCATCTGTGAATCGTGCCCGCCCCGTCCTCCGTCCCCTGGCCCTGGTCGCCCTGCTGTCCGGCCTCTTGCTGGCCTCCGGCGCCTTCGCCCAAGGCGGCGCCTCCGGCTCCGGGTCGAGTTCCGGGTCCAACTCCGGGTCCAGCTCCTCGACCTGCCGCAACCTCAAGCAGACGCCCTACTGGCGCGTCTCCTACCAGATCACGCCGATGCCCGACCCCGTCCCGGGGCAGACCAAGTCCGCGCTCGACGGCTTCCAGGTGAACACGCAGAAGAACAGCGACGGCACCATCACCGTGGACATCGAGCGGACGGGCCGCTCCGACAACGAGACCAACGAGACACCCGACCAGGACGACATCAAGGTCGACACCTCCAAGCAGATCCTCTACTTCCTGGAGGGCGAGATGGGCGATGACGCGGTGGGCATCGACACGCATCTCAACGACGAGGCCGTCGTGCTGACCGACCTGAACGGCTGCATCCTGCAGTAGCGGCAGCGTGACGGCATGCTGCGGGCCCTCTCAGGCGGGCCCGCCTGGGTTCCTCGAACGGCGCCCCGCCCGGAAGCGGACGGGGCGCCGATGCGTGCCGGCCGCCGGCAGGGGAACCGGGCCCGGGAACGCGGCCCGCGCCGCCCGGCGGCCCTGCCCGCTCATGGCATCGGGGCGGAGAACCTGCCGGGGTAGAGCGCCTCGTACACGGCCACGTTGAGCAGCACGTCCTGCATGTACTCACGCGTCTCGTAGGAGTCGATCGCGCGGTAGAGGTCGTCCATATTGCCGTGGACCGCGGGGCTGGCGAGCAGCCGCCCGATGTAGCCCTGACCGCGGTTGTAGGACGACACCGCCAGCTCCAGGCTGCCGTCGAAGTGGCGCAGCAGGAAACCGAGGTAGGTGGTTCCGTAGCGGATGTTCGCCTGCGGGTCGAATGGATCGGCGGGCACTGCGTCGCCCTGGAGCTGGCCGAGCCAGTCCCAGGTGGGCGGCGTCACCTGCATCAGGCCGATGGCGTCGGAGCGCGACACCGCCACCGGGCTGAAGGCCGACTCCTTGCGCATCACCGCCCACACCACCGCCGGCGAGACGCCCGCCGCGGCGGCGCGCCGCTCCACGTCGGGCGCGTAAGCCGTGGGGTAGGCGAGGCGCCACACCGCCAGGGAACGGCTGCCGCGGGTGATGAGCTCGCGCGCGGCGTAGACGCTCTGGCGGTACTCGTCGAGGCTCTGCAACATCTCCGCTACCCTCACGATGTCACCTTCGGCGTCCGGCGCCGGCGGCGCCGGCGCGTCGGTGGTGGCGCCCAGCGCGCGCAGCCGGAAGAGGAGCTCGCCCACCGCGGTGGACGGGTCGTGCACGGCGACCAGCGCGCGTGCCAACGCGAGGGTGGTAGCGGTGACGTCGGCCGCCGCGCCGCCATCCGGTCCGGACGGGCCCGCGGCGGCCGCGAGCGGCGAGCGCGACGCCGGCCCCGGCGGGTCGGCCGGCGTCGCGCCGAAGCTCGGCGTCGCGCTCCCCGCCACCCGGCCGGCGGGGACGGCCGCGGGCGGCGGGGTGGGGACGTCCGGGCCGCTGCCCAGCTTGAGAGCGAAGAAGCTGCCGTCGGGGATGAGGCTCCTGGCGGCGTCGGCGGTGGCCGTCATGCCCAGCCGCTTCGCCAGGACGAAGGCGCGGTAGGCGGCGTCGTCGGCGTAACTGCTGCCGGCGCGGGCGATGCGCAGGTAGATGGGGATGGCGTCGGCGTAGCGGTCCTTGCCCTCCAGGATGCCGGTGGCGAGCCACATGTCGTCGGCGCGCCCGGTTCGCACCAGCAGGCGCACCGCCGTGTCCACGTCGCCGTCCTTGTTGGCGATGAGGGCGCGTCCGTAGAGCGCGCTGTCGGTGCCGAGGCTCTGGAAGACGGCGTCGGCCTCCTGGTAACGCTCCAGGTGGAACAGCGTCCACGCCAGCCCGGTGCGCGCGTCGACGTCGGCCGGCGCCTGCGCCGTCCACCGGCGGTAGGCGGGCAACGCCTCCCGGTAGTTGCCGAGGTCGAGCTGGGCCTGCGCGGTGATGGCCGGATCGGGGACGTCGCGCAGCGCGGCGAGCGCCCGGCGGTACATGCGGGCGTCCAGGAAGTCGCGGGCGAGCTGTCGGCGGTCGGGCACCAGCCGCTCCAGGCCGGCGGCGGCGCCGTCCAGCGGCAGGGCATGGAGGTAGTAGCCCACCGCTTCCACGATCGCCCCGGCGGCCTCGGCCGTGCGGCCCGCCTCCAGGGTCAGCGCGTGCGTCTCGTCGCGCGCCAGCGGGTCGTCGATGCGCAGGGCGAGCGCCCGGCGGTAGTAGGCGAGGCGGGTGGCGGCGTCGATGGTCTTCCATCGCGCCAGCTCGAGGGCGGCCCGGTAGGCGAGGTAGCCGTCGCTGCTGCCGGCCAGCTTCTGCAACGCGAGGGCGTCGCCGCTCTTCACCGCGTCCCGGAAGTCCGCGAAGGGCTGCAGCGGGGCCGCAGCGTACGGATCGAACACGGCCGCCAGCGTGGCGTCTGCTCGGCGCGGCTGTCCGGGCAGCGCGAGGCCCGCCAGCACCAGTCCGGCCAGCGCCACCAGGGAGAGGAGGAGCAGGCGGCGCGTTGGCATGCCATGAGTCTACGGCGGGGGCGGCGGCGGGCGCTGCGAGGTCGTTCAAAGCCGCGCGGGCACTCCGGCTCTCATCCGGGAATCCCTCGTTGGCGACAGGTGATTGAGCGTATCACGCTCATGAATTTTGCGGTGGGCGTGAGAACTATGGTAGACTCCCTTCTGGTCAGTTAGACCCAATCGCCAAGTCGGCCCGTCGTTCGTATCCGGGAGACTCGTCTGTCCGTTCCACGTGCTCGTCACGCAGGAGGTATCCGTGAAGAGACTGACCGTTGTCGCAGTCGTACTCGCCATGCTGTTCGGCGGCCTAGGGCTCGCCCAGCAGTACAAGAACTCCTCGCCCATCCGCGTAGGCTCGAAGCAGTTCACCGAGCAGATCGTGCTCGGCAAGATCATCGTCGAAGCGCTGCGGGCCAACGGCTACCAGGTCACCGACAAGACCAACCTGGGCGGCACCGCGGTCGTGCGCAACGCGCTCACCGCCGGGGAGATCGACGTCTACCCCAACTACACCGGCACCGCCATCAGCAACTGGTACCGCGACGTGGATTGGGCGAACAAGTCGATCCCGGCCGGCGCCTCGGGCGACGCCTACCAGTCCTACTCCATCGTGAGCTCGCTCGACGCCGCGCTCCACGACCTGGTGTGGCTCGAGCCCGCCCCCGCCAACAACACCTACGCGCTGGCGGTGACGGCCCAGTTCGCCAAGGAGCACGACCTCGCCACCGTGGCCGATCTCGCCAAGTACATCAACGGCGGCGGCCAGGTGAAGCTCGCCACCGGTGACGAGTTCGCGCAGCGTCCCGACGGCGTCGCCTCGTTCGAGAAGACCTACGGCTTCAAGTTCAAGGAGAGCCAGGAGCTGGTCATCGCCGGCGCGACGCCCGCGCAGACCGAGCAGGCTCTCGCCAACGGCTCCAACAACGTCAACATCGCCATGGCCTACGGCACGGACGGCGCCCTCAAGGCCTACAACTTCGTGGTCCTGAAGGACCCGAACGGCGCACAGCCGGTCTTCCAGCCCACCCCGGTGTTCCGCGGCGAGGTCATCCGCAAGTACCCGGAGATCGTCGGCATCCTCAACCCCATCTGGGCCAAGTTCACGACCGAGCAGCTCCAGGACTTGAACGCCCAGGTCGAGGTCGACGGCCAGAACGCCGACACCGTCGCCAAGAACTTCCTCAAGCAGAACGGCTTCATCCAGTAGTAACGGAGCCTGCCCACGCGTGGGGGCCCTTCGCGGGCCCCCACGCCCCCTATCTTGTGTTCGGACATCGCGCGCCCACGCGTAGTCATCTTCGTCGCGCCGTGCCCTGTCCCCGCGTGCCGGCGCCGACGGGCCGCGCCACGCGGCCGGCGGGCGGCGGCGCGTCGCGTTGGCGCCGTCCGTCCTGGAGGTGAGGGCTATACCGAATCGCATCGCCATGCTGGGGAGTTCCGTGGCGGCGCTCGGCTTCTTCTTCCTGCCGATCGTGTCGCTCAAGCCCAACCGTCTGGCCGCGGGCGTCCCCTTCAACCTGCTGCAGCTCCAGGGCGATTACCGTTACCTCCTGCTCTTCGCGTTGGCACTGGTGCCGTTCCTGGTCGCGTTCCGGAAGGACATCGGCATGCGCGGGTGGCTGCTGGTCATCCTCGGCAACCTGCTGATGCTCTTGAGCCTGGTGCTGCCGGCGATGGCCGGGCACGACCTGCTCGCCAACGCCAAGCAGTACCTGGGCGAGAACGCCTTCGTGCGCAACCCGCGGGTGCTGCCGACCGGCGGCCTGGCGCTCGGCCTGGTCGGCGGCTACATCAGCCTGTTCGCGGGCCTGCGCGACCTCGAGCGCACCGGCGTGCAGGGGTGGCTTCGGTCCGTGGCCGCCTGGGTCGGGATCGCGCTCATCTTCATCCTGCTGGTCGCCGGCTCGTTCAACGTCTACTCGATCATGGTCGAGTTCCACACCAACGGCGCGCTCCTGCAGCAGAAGTTCGTCGAGCACCTGATGTTCGTGGTGGTGTCGCTGGTGGTCGGCTTCGTGGTCGGGGTGGGCCTGGGGCTGTGGGCCTCGCGCGACGAGCGCATCTCGCCGGTCATCCTCTACGCCGTGGGGATCATCCAGACCATCCCCAGCCTGGCGCTCTTCGGGGTGCTGCTGGTGCCGCTGGCGCGCCTCGGCGACAAGCGTTTCATCCCGTCCGTCGAGGTATTCGCGGGCACCGTGGTGGTCGCGGTGGCGGTCGGCCTCGCCTACCGCTTCCTGGCCACGCGCCTGCCGGGCCGCGTGCAGACGCTGGCGCTGATCGTCACCGCCATCGTGGCGGCGGTGCCGCTGGTGCTGTTCACGGGTGTGTTCGTGAGCTTCATCTACCGCGCCGCGCGCATCGGCTTCGGCGGCGGCGCGAGCTTCGGCGGCATCGACACCGGCATCCTGGTGCTGCTGATCGCGGCGCTGGCCCTGTGGGTCGGGCGCCGGTGGCTGTTCAAGCGCGAGGGCGTGTTCCGCACGGTGCTCCGCGTCGGCTACCTGCTCGCCTACGCGGGGGCGGTCGTGGCGTTCCTGGTCATGATGGTCCGTGCGGCCGGCACCGACGCCTTCCTCGGCAGCGTGAGCTCGTTGCAGGCGCTCACCATCCGCGACCTGGGCGTGTCCGGCATCGGGGTGGCGCCGGCGCTGGTCGCGCTGACGCTCTACTCGCTGCTGCCGCTGGTCCGCAATACCTACGCCGGGCTGGAGAACGTCGACAACGCCATCATCGACTCCGGCCGCGGCATGGGCATGACGCCCGTGCAGATCTTCTTCCAGATCGAGCTGCCGCTCGCCTTCCCGGTCATCATGGCCGGCGTGCGCAACGCCGGCGTGGCGCTGGTGGGCATCGGAACGGTCGCCACCGTCATCGGCGCCGGCGGCCTGGGCGACTTCGTCATCCAGGGCATCGTCAACACCTCCATCGACCAGATCCTGCTCGGCGCCATCCCCGCCATCGCCCTGGCGATGGTGCTCGACGCGCTGCTGCGTTTCATCGAGGGCCTGCTGACCTCGCCAGGCATCCGCCATGTCCAGAACACCTAGGAGGAGCCCGTGATCGAGTTCCAGAACGTCGTCAAGCAGTTCCCGGACGGCTTCCGGGCCGTGAACGGGCTGTCGCTCACCGTTCATGACGGGGAGATCACCGTCTTCATCGGCCCTTCTGGCTGCGGCAAGACGACCTCCATGCGCATGGTCAACCGCCTGCTGGGCATCACCGAGGGCAGGATCATGGTGGAGGGGCGTGACAACCGCGACTACCCGGCGGAGGAGCTGCGCCGCAAGATCGGCTACGCCATCCAGCAGATCGGACTCTTCCCCCACATGACGGTGCTCGAGAACATCGCCGTGGTGCCGCGCATGTTGGGCTGGGAGGAGGACCGCATCCGCAAGCGCGTCGACGACCTGCTCGACCTCGTCGGCCTCGACCCCGACGTCAACCGCGACAAGTACCCCCGCCAGCTCTCCGGCGGGCAGCAGCAGCGCGTGGGCGTCGCGCGGGCGCTCGGGGCGGACCCGCCCATCATGCTGATGGACGAGCCCTTCGGCGCCATCGATCCCATCACCCGCGAGGTGCTGCAGGACGAGTTCCTGGAGATCCAGAAGCGCATCAGCAAGACCATCATCTTCGTCACGCACGACATCGACGAGGCGATCAAGATGGGTGACCGGGTGGCCATCTTGCGCGAGGGCTCGCTGGTGCAGTACGACACCCCGGACACGCTGCTGGCGCGGCCCAAGAACCGCTTCGTGCGCGACTTCGTCGGCGCCGATCGGCAGCTCAAGCGCCTCGGCCTGCTGCGCGTGCGCGAGCTGATGATGAAGGACTCGCCGGTCGTGAACCTGCGGCAATCGGCCGACGACGCCAAGCGTGCCATCGAGTCCGCCCGCGCGATGAGCGCCTTCGTGGTCGACGAGGACGGCGTGCTGCGCGGCTGGGTCGACCGCGAGGGCCTGCGCGAGAACCCGGACTCGCTGCTCGACGCCATGAACGAGGGCGACTTCCGCGAGATCGGCGTGCGCCAGAGCGCCACCGCCCGTGAGGCGCTCTCGGCGATGGTCGCCCGCGGCTTCCGCATCACCCCGGTGGTCAACGAGAAGGGCGTGCTGGTCGGCAACATCACCCTGCGCGCCCTGCAGGAGCTGGCCGAGCAGGGCTGGGTGGAAGGCGAGCAGGCCTCGTGAGCGCCTGGCGCCGCTTCCTCACGCCGGCAGCGCTGGTGTGGCTGGCGCTCGCCGTGCTGCTGTTCGTTCTGCTGGCGGTGCGCGAGACCGTCCACGACCCGCAGCTCCGCGAGGCCGGCGTCAAGCAGGCCAGCATCGTCCCCGACCTGTGGCTGCCGGTGTTCCAGTTCGGGGGCAGCACCTACCTGGACATCCGCGGCTCGGACGACCTGCGGGTGCTCACCTTCGGCCTGACCCCGGCCGTGGTGTCCGACAGCCCCAATCCGGCGGCGGGCGGCGACCAGGCGGGCAAGCCGATACGCGTGACGCTGGGCTGGTTCGCGCTGTTCATGGTGATCATCGAGGGCCTGCTGGGGCTCCGCTACGCGGACCGCGACGAGAAGCTCTTCAGACCGCTGGTCCGGGCGGCGGGCATCTTCCTGATCATCTGGTCGTTCTACGGCCACGAGCCGTTCTGGGACTGGCTGTTGCACGGTATCTTCCCGACCAGCCCGGACCTGCTCTACAACTCCAACACCGTCATCAGCCTGGCGGGGCAACACCTCACGCTGGTGGTGATCTCCTCGGTGCTGACCGTGGCGATCGGCCTGGCGCTGGGGATCATGGTCACCCGCGCGGAGTTCCGGGAGTTCCTGCCGCTGGTGTCCGACATCGTCAACTCCGGCCAGACCGTGCCGACGCTGGCGATCGTGGCGATCATGGCGCCCATCATCGGCTTCGGCTTCTGGCCCGCCATCGTGGCGCTCATCCTCTACGGCCTGCTGCCGGTGGTGCGCAACACCATCGTCGGGCTGGAGGGGGTGGACCCCGCCATGATCGACGCGGCCCGGGGGATGGGCATGACGCCGAGCCAGATCCTCTGGCAGATCGAGGTGCCCAACGCCAGCCGCATCATCCTGGCCGGCGTCCGGACCAGCGTGGTCATCAACGTAGGGACCGCCGCGCTCGGGGCGTACGTGGGGTCGGGGGGCTTCGGCAACCCCATCGCCTCGGGCCTCAACCAGGCCATCCAGCCGTGGGTGCTGCTGGGCGCGTTCTCGGCGGCGCTGCTGGCGATCCTGCTGGACTACATCCTGGGTCGGGTGGAGTACGTCATGACGCCCAAGGGATTGATCATCGAGCGTTAGCGCCCGGACGCGTTGGAAGGGAGCGACCGTGGTCGGCCTCACACACCGGCCGAACGCCAGGAAGCGAGGGGTACGGGCGAGGCGCGCGGGCCATGCTAGGTTGACCGTCAGGCATCGGCGGACGGTCCCGGCGCGTGTCGGCGGGAGTCGCGCCGACACGCAGGCGGGTCGTGCCGTCTCGAACGCATCAACTCCGCTACGACAGGGAAGGGTTGGATGGGCAATTGATTCGCGCCGAAGGCGTCACCAAGATCTTCGGGCCGGACCCGGAGTCCGCGCTGCGCCTGCTGGAGCAGGGGCGCAACAAGGACGAGATCCGTGCCGACACCGGCCACACGGTCGGCGTCAACAACGTCAGCTTCGCCCTCGAGCCGGGTGAGTTCTTCGTCATCATGGGCCTCTCCGGCAGCGGCAAGTCCACGCTGCTGCGGTGCATCAACCGGCTGATCGAGCCCACCGCCGGGAAGGTCTTCCTGCAGACCCAGGACGAAGGCGAGGTGGAGATCACCGGCATGGACCCGGCGACGCTGCGCCGGCTCAGGAAGACCCGCATGAGCATGGTCTTCCAGCGCTTCTCGCTGTTCCCGCACCGCACGATCCTCAGCAACGTGACCTACGGCCTGGAGATCCAGCGCCGCGACCGCCGGGAGGCGCGCGAGATCGGCGAGCAGATGATCGAGTTGGTGGGGCTGGGCGGCTACGAGGAATCCTTCCCGCGGCAGCTCTCGGGCGGGATGCAACAGCGCGTCGGGCTGGCGCGCGCGTTGGCGACCGAGGCGCACGTGCTGCTCATGGACGAGCCCTTCAGCGCCCTCGACCCGCTCATCAAGATGCAGATGCAAGACGAGCTCATCAAGATCGAGCGCAAGCTGGCGCGCACCATCCTGTTCATCACCCACGACCTGAACGAGGCGCTGAGGCTCGGCGACCGCATCGCCATCATGGAATCGGGCAACGTCGTGCAGATCGGCACGCCCGAGGAGATCATCGTCAACCCGCGCACCGAGTACGTCGCGGACTTCGTCGAGCACGCCGACCCCACCGGGGTCATCACCGCACAGACGGTGGCGCTCCCGCTGGAGCACGAGCGCTTCGTGCTCGACCACCGGGAGGGCGACGTGCGCTTCTACCGGCACAAGGCGCAAGAGGACGTCGTGATCGGCGTCGACGAGGACGAGATCTTCCGCGGCATGCGCGTCTCCGGCGAGGAGGTCCGGACCGTGCCGCTGCTCGAGGCGTTGGAGGAGCCGCCGCCCGACGCCCGCATGCGCGACCGGATGTTCACCTGCGCGCCGGACGTGACCTTGCGCAAGCTGCTCCGCGGGCGCACCTACGTGGCGTTGCCCACCATGGTCCTCGACGAGGGCGGGCGCGTGCGCGGCGTGGTGACCGAGCGCGAGCTGGTCGAGGGCATCCTGGAGAAGCGCGGCAACCAGGACCTCGGCTCGCTGGAGGCGCCGGAGCAGGCCGCGAACGGCGGCCAGGGAGCAGTCGCGGAGGTGAGGTAGGTGCTAGCCGAGCTGTTCAGCAAGCAGATCTTCGCCAACCACACCATCCCGCTGCGCGCCTGGATCGCGGCCGCGGTCGACTGGCTCTACACCAACCACCGGCCCTTCTTCCAAGCCATCAAGATGCCGGTCGAGTGGATGCTCAACGGCATCAACGGCGGCCTGCACGGCGTGCCGCCGATCCTCATGCTGGTCCTCCTCTTCGTCCTGGCGTGGTGGGCGGCGGGCTGGCGCATCGGGCTGTTCAGCGTGGTCGCGCTCGGCTTCGTCGGTTTCCTGGGGCTGTGGGGCGACACCATGACCACGCTCGCGATGGTGATCAGCGCGGTGGTGTTCTGCGTGATCGTGGGGGTGCCGCTGGGTATCCTGGCCTCGCGCAGCGACGGCTTCGCGACCTTCCTGAGGCCCATCCTGGACGTCATGCAGACCACCCCCGCCTTCGTCTACCTGGTGCCGGTGGTGATGCTCTTCAGCATCGGCACGGTGGCCGGGGTGATCGCCACCATCGTGTTCTCCATGCCGCCGCTGATCCGCCTGACCAACCTCGGCATCCGCCAGGTACAGGGGGACGTGGTGGAGGCGGCGACGGCGTTCGGCTCGAACCCGCGCGAGATCCTCTTCAAGGTGCAGCTGCCCCTGGCGCTGCCCACCATCATGGCGGGGCTCAACCAGACCATCATGCTGTCGCTGTCGATGGTGGTGATCGCCGCGCTGATCGGCGCCGGCGGCCTGGGCCTGCCGGTGTTCGAAGGGCTGAACTCGCTGAAGACCGGTCTCGCCGGCATCGGTGGCCTGGCCATCGTGCTGCTGGCCATGGTCCTCGACCGCATCACGCAGGGCCTGGGCGAGCGCGGCCGCCAGAGCTGAGCACGAGCGCCCGGCAGCGGGCACGGGCGCCCGGCAGCGGGCACGAGCGCCCGGCAGCGGGCACGGGCGCGGCCGGGGCCTCTCCGCGGCTGCGCAATGCGCGGTTCGCGCGTCCTGGTGGCCGCCTTTGTAGGCTGGATAGCAGACAGCGCGTATAGAACGCTTATACTCGACCCGCACGCCGACAGACGCCGCCTCCGTGGCCTGTGACCGGAGGCGCGCACCGTCCAACATCAGACGACCGTCACGAAGTACAACCGTCGGAAGGAGGCAGGAATGAAGCGATCCGTCATGGTCACGGTGCTGCTCGCGCTGGTCCTCGCGTTCACCGGTTCGGTGCTCGCGCAGAGCAACAGCATGCCTGGCAAGGGGGTCTCGGTCCAGCCGGCCGTCGCCACCTGGAGCTCGGCGAAGCCGCTCGAGGCGATCTTCGCGTCGCTGCTCGGCGACCTGGGTTACGACGTGAAGCCGGCGAAGGCGCTGTCGAACCCGATCTTCTACCAGTCCGTCGCCCAGGGCGACGTCGACTTCTGGGCCAACGGCTGGTTCCCGTTGCACAACGCCCAGCTCCCCAAGAACTTCGACCAGAACGGTGAGATCCTGGGCACGATCGTCAAGCACGGCGCGATCCAGGGCTACCTCGTCGACAAGAAGAGCGCGGAGAAGTACAACATCAAGTCGCTCGCCGATTTCAAGCGCCCCGAGGTCCAGAAGGCGTTCGACGCCAACGGCGACGGCAAGGCCGACCTGGTCGGCTGCCCTCCGGGCTGGGGCTGCCATGACGTCATCGCCGCCCACATGAAGGACTACAACCTCGGGCAGAACATCAACGTCATCACGGCCGGCTACGCGGCGTCCTTCGCCGACGCGCTGGCGCGCTACCAGAACGGCAAGCCCATCTTGTACTACACCTGGACGCCGAACTTCACCGTCTACAAGCTCGAGCCCGGCAAGGACGTGGTGTGGATCAACGTCCCGGAGAACATGCCCACGGACTCGCAGAAGCCGTTCGAGAAGTACATGACGCAGTCCGGCATCAAGGGCGCGGTTACCGACCCGCTCAAGATGGGCTTCGTGGCCAACGACATCCGCTCGGTCGCCAACAAGAAGTTCGCGGACAACAACCCCGCGGCCAAGAAGCTGCTGGAAGAGGTCACCATCCCGCTCAACGACATCTCGGAGATGACCAACGAGATCAACGGCGGCAAGGACAGCGACCAGCAGATCCAGGCGATGGCCCAGGGTTGGATCAAGAACCACCAGGACGAGGTCAACAAGTGGCTCGACGCCGCGCGTCAGGCCGCGTCCCAGTGATCGCGCCGGTGAGCGGCGCCCGCGCCTGAGCGCCGGGACCGTCGCATGAACGAGCGGCCCGGCCCTCCCGCTTCGCCTCCGTCGAGGCGGGAGGCGCTGGGCCGCTTGCTGTCGGGGCTGGGCGGCGCGGCCCTGGCGCTGGGGCTCGGCGGCGCGGTGGGCGCGCGGGCCGCCGGCGCGCGCGCGGCCGGCGCCGGCGAGACGCGGCCCGGTCCCGGCGTGCTGCGCGTGCCGGCGGGCGGCTCCATCCAGCGCGCGGTCGACGCCGCGCCCCCCGGTGGCGAGGTGCGCCTCGCCCCCGGCGAGTACGTCGAGACCGTCATCATCGACAAGCCGCTGACGCTCAGCTCCGAGTCCGGCTACGCCGACACGGTCATCCGGGCCGACCACAGCCGCTTCCGTTGGCGCGGGGTGAACCGCAACGACCAGATCGTGGGCGCGGTCAACGTCATGAACGCCCGCGACGTGCGCATCCTCGGCCTCACCCTCGAGGACGCGCTGGAGGGCGTGTGGGTGTCGGTCTCGCGCCGCGTGCTGGTATCGGGCTGCATGTCGTGCGACCACCAGAGCACCGGCTACTACTTCTGGGCCTCGCAGGAGTGCACGCTGCTCCACAGCGACGCGAGGCTGAACGCCGTGGGCGTCTACCAGGGCAACTCGGTGGACATCACCATCGCCGCCAACCGCTTCACCGAGAACCACGGCGGCAGGGTGCCCCACCTCGACAACGACATCTTCCCCGGCATCGGCATCCTGGTGGGGAACGCCAGCACCCGCTGCGCCATCGGCGGCAACCGCAGCTTCCTCAACGCCGACTGGGGGCTGGGGATCGGGCTGGACTGTACGCACGTCACCGCCACCGGCAACGACCTCCGCGCCCAGAAGCGGGGAGCCTCCGTGGAGGGGAACGCCATCGCGCTCCACCGCAACAACCTGGTGGGGAACGAGGAGGCGGGGCTGGTCGGCGACGCGGGTACCGACGCCCGCTACAACTGGTGGGGCGACGTCAGCGGCCCTTCCGGCGACGCCGGCGGCAGCGGCGCGCCGGTGCGGGGCGGCGCCCGCTACCGGCCGTGGCTGACCGAGCCCGTGGGAGTGCCGCCCTTCTCGTTCTAGACGGCGCGGCCCGCAGTCGTCCGTGACCCGCTCGACGGCTCGGGGCGGCGCCTCGGGCGCCGTGCCGGCTGTCGCGGCGGCGTTGTCCCGGCGTGCCGCGGTGCACCGCTGGAGCGCCCTGGATGACGTAAACTGGGTGCGACCGAAGCAGGCTGGCCCGCTTCGGGTTGCCGACGCGAAGGATGAGCGGCGCCCTCCCGGAGGGGGTGGGCCGCTTCGATGTGGGCAGGCGGCCGGTGGGCATGGCGCCCGGGTTCGGACGAGCGTCTCGGCCGGCCGGCCTATCCGTCTTCGCAGAGGGAACGCGCCAGAGCATATCGGTGGCACCCAACATGGTGGCACTGACCGTCATGGAGGTTCACGGTGGCTAGAGTACGCGTCACGCAGAAGGGGTACGAGCGCCTGCAGGCCACGCTCGAGCAGGAGCGGGAACGCCTGGAGGAGGCCACGCGCATCCTCCGAGAGCTGACCGGCTCGTCGGACGATTACGACGACTCCGGCCTCGAGGAGGCCAAGCGCGAGAAGGGCCGCATCGAGGAGCGCATCGACAACCTCGAGGACCAGCTCGGGCGCGCGGAGATCATCGAGGCGCACGAGATGGACGCGGTCGACCTCGGCGCCGTGGTGACCCTGCAGGACACCGCTTCCAAGGAGGCGTTCGAGATCCAGGTCGTGTCGCCCGTCGAGGCGGGCGTCCTCGAAGGGGACATCCCCAAGGTCTCCGACGAGTCGCCGCTGGGCAAGGCGGTGCTCGGCCACAAGCCGGGCGACAGCTTCAAGGTCACGATCAACGAGAAGACGACCGAGTACACCCTGATGTCGATCAACTGAGCGCGCCGGCGAGGGCGGTGGCGTGAGGCGCGTGCTCGGGTGTCCGCTGCCCGCAGGGGCCGGGCTCGAGCCGCTCGAGCCCGGCGATGCCGGGCTGAGGACGGCGCTCCCCGCGGGGGACGCCGTGCGGCCCGGGGCCGCCTCACCCCGTACAATCAGGCGTCATGTCGCAGAAGTCGCTCCAGGAGCAACGCCAACAACGTCTCCGTAACTTGGAGAGCCTCGAACAGCGGGGCTTCGAGCCCTATCCCTACCGCTACGAGGCGACCCACACCGCCGCCGCCCTGAAAGAGGAGCACGCCGACGCCGAGGCGGGGGATCGCTTCCCCGGCGAGGTGGCCGTCGCGGGGCGCGTGATGACGCTCCGGAACATGGGCCGGGTCGCGTTCGCCACCCTGCAAGACGCCACCGGGACGCTCCAGGCGTACTTCCAGAAGGACACGCTCGCGTCCTCTCCCGGCACGCCCGTGGAGGGCGCGCCCGGGGAGGGCGCGGAGCGCTACAACGCCGTCAAGAAGCTCGACCTGGGCGACTGGCTGGAGGTGAGCGGGCCGCTGTTCGTCACCAAGACCGGCGAGCTCACCGTGGAGGTCCACGCCTTCCGCCCGCTGGTGAAGAGCCTCCGGCCCCTGCCGGACAAGTACCACGGCCTCACCGACAAGGAGGCCCGCTACCGCCAGCGCTACCTCGACCTGATGGTCAACCCCGACGTGCGCCGCGCCTTCGTGCTGCGCAGTCGCGCCATCGCCTACATGCGCCGCCACCTCGACGCCCTTGGCTTCCTGGAGGTGGAGACGCCGGTGCTGCAGGCCGTTCCGGGCGGCGCCGAGGCGCGCCCGTTCGTGACGCACCACAACGCGCTCGACTACGACTTCCACCTCCGCATCTCGCTGGAGCTGTACCTGAAGCGGCTCATCATCGGCGGCTTCGACGCCGTCTACGAGATCGGCCGCAACTTCCGCAACGAGGGCATCAGCTTCAAGCACAACCCCGAGTACACGATGCTCGAGCTCTACTGGGCGGGGCGCGATTATCTGGACATCCTGGCGCTGGTGGAGACCATGTACAGCGGCCTCGTCGAGGAGCTGACCGGGTCGCCGAAGCTCACCTACCAGGGCAGGACGCTCGACTTCACCCCGCCGTGGCCGCGGGTCGACTACACCGGCAGCCTGCGCGAGAACGCCGGGATGGACTTCGACCCGCTCGACGAGACGCGGCTGCGCGCCTGGGTCGCGGAGCGCCACCCGCCCGCGCCGGGCGAGCCGGCGCTCGCCGAGCAGCCCGTCAACCACATCTACGACAAGCTCTACGACATCCACGTGGAGCCGGCGCTGGTCGGCCCGGTGTTCGTGATGGACCACCCCGAGGCGATCAGCCCGCTCGCCAAGCGCCACCGCAGCCGCCCCGGGCTGGTCGAGCGCTTCGAGCCGGTGGCGGCCGGCATGGAGCTTGGCAACGCCTTCAGCGAGCTCAACGACCCGCTCGACCAGCGCCGCCGCTTCGAGCTGCAACAGGCGCTTCGCGAGGCCGGCGACGAGGAGGCGCAGATGCTCGACGAGGACTTCCTGGCCGCGCTCGAGTACGGCATGCCGCCCACCGGCGGGCTGGGGCTGGGCATCGACCGGCTGGCGATGCTGCTGGCCGACACGGCCAGCATCCGTGACGTGATCCTGTTCCCGCTGCTCAGGCCGGAGTGAGGGTGCGGCGGGCGGGGCGAGGCGCGTGGGCGGTCTTGCGGTGAGCCCCGCGACCGAACGGGCCGTCGACGTTCCGGAGTGGGTGCAGGACGCGGTCTTCTACCAGATCTTCCCGGACCGCTTCGCGAAGAGCGCGCGCGTTCCCAAGCCGTCCGGGCTCGAGCCCTGGAGCGCGCCCCCCACCGTCCACGGCTACAAGGGGGGCGACCTGCTGGGCGTGGTCGAGCGGCTGGACCACCTGGAGGCGCTGGGGGTGAGCGCCCTGTACCTCAACCCCATCTTCCGGTCGGCCTCCAACCACCGCTACCACACGCACGACTACCATCACGTCGATCCGTTGCTGGGGGGCGACGCGGCGCTGCGCGAGCTGCTCGACGCCGCCCACGCGCGCGGCATGCGGGTCGTGCTCGACGGCGTGTTCAATCACGCCTCGCGCGGCTTCCTGCAGTTCAACGACATCATGGAGAACGGCGAGCGCAGCCCCTACCTCGACTGGTTCCGGGTGCGCCGCTTCCCGCTCAACGCCTACGGAGGCGGGGAGATCGGGTACGACGCCTGGTGGAACCTGCCCGCGCTCCCCAAGCTCAACACCGCCACGCCGGCCGTGCGCGAGTACCTGTGGGACGTGGGCGAGCGCTGGCTGGCGTTCGGCGCCGACGGCTGGCGCCTGGACGTGCCCAACGAGATCGACGACGACGCCTTCTGGCGCGAGTTCCGGCGCCGCTGCCGGGCCGTGAACGGGGAGTGCTACCTGGTCGGCGAGATCTGGGAGGATGCCGGCCGCTGGCTGACGGGCGACCAGTTCGACGCGGTCATGAACTACCCGCTCACGCGCGCCATCTACGGCTACGTGGGGCGGGGGCGGGGGCTGGCCGAGCCGGAGCTGGCGCGCAGCGGCCTGCGGCGCATCCGGCCGTTGGACGCGGCCGGCTTCGCGGAGGCGCTCGGAGGTCTGCTGGAACGTTACCCCCGCGCCATCGTCCAGGCGCAGCTCAACCTGCTCGGATCGCACGACACCCCGCGGGCGAAGACCGTGCTGCTGGACGACGATGCGGCGCTGCGCCTGGCGTACCTGCTGCTCTTCACGCTGCCGGGCGCGCCGTGCGTCTACTACGGCGACGAGATCGGCCTCGCCGGGGGGCACGACCCGGCCTGCCGCAACGCCGTCCCGTGGGACGACGAGGACGCCTGGGACCGGGCGCTGCTGGCGCGCCTCGGTCGCCTGGCGGCGCTCCGCCGGGAGCGCCCCGCCCTCCGCCGCGGCGGCACCGCCGTGCTGGCCGCGACGGGCGACGTGCTGGTCTACGGCCGCGACCTCGAGGGCGGGCGCCTGCTGGTAGCGATGAACGCCGGCGACGAGGAGGCCGTGCTGCCCGCCGACACGGGCATGAAGGGGCGCTTCCGGGAGCTGCTCGAGGGTCGTGAGGTCACGCTCGAGGCGGGGAGGACGCGGCTGCCGGCCCGGGCGGGGTGGCTGCTCGAGCCCGTGCCGGGCTGACGCGCCGCGGCCGCCGGCGGCGGCGCGCCGCTGGGGGCCGCGAGCCGCCCCCGCGAGCCGCCCCCGCGCTAGCCGGTCGCGAGCGAGTCGGTCGCCGCGGTCGTCTCCGGTTGTGGAGTGACCGCCCCGGCGTCGGTCTCGCCCGTGCGGATGCGGATGACGCGGTCGACCGGCAGCACGAAGATCTTGCCGTCGCCGACGCTGCCGGTGCGCGCGCCCCGCTGGATGGCTTCCACCGCCGGCTCGACGAAGGGATCGGTGACGCCGATATCGAGCCGCACCTTCTCGACGAGCTCCATCTTCACGGTCATCCCCCGGTAGGTCTGCACCGGCTCGCGTTCGCCGCCGTGGCCGCGCACGGGGGTGACGGTGACTCCGTAGACGTCGGCCTGGAAGAGCGCCGAGAGGACGTCGTCGAGCTTCTCCTTGCGCACCACCGCGGTGATCAACTTCATGCTTCGCTCCTGGCCGTGCCGGCCATGACGGGCGCCCGTGGCTCCAGGCGGGCGACCGGCACCAGCAGCGCGCCCTCGCCGTCGGTGTAGGCCTCCTCACCGTGCAGCGCGACGTCCAGCCCCTGTGCTTCGGTGGCGGCGTCGGCGCGAAGCGCGGTGACGCTGGCGATGAGGCGCGCGATCGCCAGCGTGCCGAGCGCGCTGGTGCCGGCGGCGCAGGCGACGGCCAGGGCCTGCACGCCGAGCTGGCTGAGCGAGCCGTCCACCGGCGCGCCCCACGCCCTGCTGGCGAAGATGCCGGTCAAGAGCGCCCCGCTGACGCCGCCGATGCCGTGCGCTGCGAACACGTCGAGGGCGTCGTCGAGGCGGCTCCGTGCCCGCCACAGGATGAGCGCGTAGCTGGGCAGCGCCGCGACGGCGCCGATGACGAGCGCGGCCGCGGGGGAGACGAAGCCGGCGGCCGGGGTGATGGCCACCAGCCCCACGACCACCCCGGTGGCCAGCCCCACGGCGGTCGCGCGGCCGCCGCGCGCGAGGTCGAGAAGCGCCCACACCACCAGCGTGGCGGCGGGCGCGAGCAAGGTGTTGGCGAAGGCGACGACGCTGCCTGCGCCGGCGGACAGGGCACTGCCGGCGTTGAAGCCGAACCAGCCGAACCACAGCAGGCCCGCCCCGAGGAGGGTGTAGGGGACCTGATGGGGGAGCATCGCCTTGCGGCCGTAGTCCCCCCGGCGTCCGAGCATCAGCGCCAGCACGGCCGCGGCCACGCCGGCGCTGATGTGCACCACCGTCCCGCCGGCGTAGTCGAGCGCGCCCAGGCGCTGCAGGAAGCCGCCGCCCCACACCCACTTGGCGACGGGGGCGTACACGACCACGCTCCACAGCGCGATGAACAGCATGTAGGCGCCGAAGCGCATGCGCTCGACCACCGCGCCGGAGATGAGGGCCGCCGTGATCATCGCGAAGGTGGCCTGGAAGGAGAAGAAGAGCAGGCTGGGGAGTCCCCCCGGCCCGCCCGGCGCGAGGCCGCGCAGGCCCGCGTGGGCGAGGTCGCCGATGAGCGCGGACCCGCCCGAGAAGGCGAGCGAGTAGCCCACCCCCGCGAAGGTGAGACCCACCACGCCGATCGACACGAAGCTCATCATCATGGTGTTGAGCACGTTCTTGCGCCGCACCAGGCCGCCGTAGAAGAATCCCAGCCCGACCACCATCAGCAGGACCAGGGCCGTCGAGGTCATCATCCAGGCGATGTCGCCGGCAGGCACGTCCGGCGGGAGGGGGCCGGAGGCGGCCTGTGCGGCGGCCGGCGTCGCCGCGGCGAGGGCGAGCGCGGCGACGAGCGCCGCCCGGGGCGCGGCGCCGACGGAGGCCGCGCGCGCGGCGGCGGGCCGGGCGTCGTTTAGGGTACAGCGCGTCATCATCACCTCCGCCGGTGCCGCGCCGTCGGCGCGCGGCCTGCCGCCCGCTGCGTCCCGCGAGTGCGGTACGTCCTGCGTGGGGGCACCGGAGCCGCCAGGCGTGGCGGCTTGGCCAAGCATAGGTGGGTGGATGCAGAGTGTCAAGCGAGAACGTGTCGGATGACGCGATGGAGCATCACAGCGAGCCTAATTGGTGGGCGGGTGATTCACGATGTGTCTGGGATACGTGACGCGCGACCACATGGGGTGTGACGGCGTGTCCCGCGGCCGATGCGCCCGCCCCGCCCGTCTCCGCGGCGGCCGCCGGGTCACCAACGGCCGGACCGCACACGCGGGACCGTACA